>Ga0164318_10007944_pt1 | contig 10288 bp, 6 predicted proteins | sample GuaBasSedimGuay9_FD_113734 | JGI IMG/M metagenome (GOLD analysis project Ga0164318, IMG submission 113734) | Subseafloor sediment microbial communities from Guaymas Basin, Gulf of California, Mexico - Guay9, Core 4571-4, 0-3 cm | ecosystem: Environmental > Aquatic > Marine > Hydrothermal vents >...
CAATTAGCTACTACTATCCCAGCTAAAATGACTTCTGAATTTTCTGAAATTGATAATCGATTAAAAAATGTAAGTGAACTTGTTTCTTTCAAGGCTTTCATTCAAAACCTAAAAGAAAATATACCCCAAGAGTTGAGTTCTGAATTTGCAAAATTTAAAGAAGAGATTCAAAAAGTTAGAGGGAAAATAATCAACACTTCTCAAGAACAATTCAGTGAATGGCTCGCTATTATGGACGATATTTTCAGAGATTATATCAACCAATTTATACAAGATATTGCTATTGGTGAGATTGAAAAATTAAGGTTATTTTTTGAAAAGCAAATCATTTTAGGAGTTACCAATATTTTGTCAAAAGTAGAAAACCAAGTAGTCCAAGCGTCCTCTAGTGTGTCTCAAGAATTTGAGCGCTTAAGAAAATGGCTTTCTGAAAATGTTATTAAAAGAGTTCAAATTGCGCTTTCGGAAGTTCAGACAAGTGCTACTGTAGTATCAACTGCGGTTGATCAAGGTATAAAAACGTTAGGTGATTGGTTTACTGCCAAAGTCGTTAAACAATTAAGCTCCACGCTTTCTGAAATTGAAAAAGGAGCAAACGAAGCAGTTAAAAATATTGAGAGCAGTGTCGGGCATTTAAAAGAGTGGTTAACCAGTGATGTCATAAACAGGTTTACTGCAGCATTGAACGAAGTAGAACAAGGTTCTAATGAAGCTTATATGTCTGTAGAACAAGGATTCCAAAATCTTGAATCATGGTTTAGGTCTGAGGTAATTCAGAACATAACCACTGCTCTAGAAGAAGTTGAGCACGGAGCTGACTCTGCTACTGATCTCATCCAAAAGGAATTTGAAAAATTTAACTCTACAATTGGTGATAAAATTATCTCTACAGTTGACGAAATAATATCCAACTTATCTTCTCAAATTTCAGAAGCATCTAAACTTGTTACTGAAGGTTTTGCTGGTTTAAAATCTCAGTTAGAAACTAATGTTGTAGAAACTGCAAAGACTACTCTGGCAAAAGTCGAGGAAAAAGTTGGTTCAGCTTCCGAAGTAATTTCTAAATCAATGGACGGTATGCGACAGACTTATTCTGATAAAGTCGTATCCGCAACTCAAAAAATGCTAGACGATGTAGCTGAAAGGATAAATCGATCTCAAATTACTATGTATTCTCTATGGGAACGCGCAAAATCTATGGTGACTTACAAATTTGATGAAGTTTGGTTTGTTATTGGGCGCGAGGCTGCTATTGCACAAATCAATGAAACTATTAGCAGAGTAAAAGCTAGAATTCTCATTGTAGCCCCAAGCTTAGAAGATATTGATATAGTGCCAATTCTAAGCACTAAATCTCATATAGCTGTTAGAATCGCGACTTATGTCGACCTTAATTCTCGAGATCATATGGATAGACTTCATAAACTAGCACAAAAAGAAAATCTACAAATCAGAAATTATCCCGATAAAAACATTTGGGGGATTTCTAGGGAAAATGAGGAGGTGTTTATTGGAGCTGTATCTGCGAGTACTGGCGAAATTGCCGGAATTGCATCTGTCATTGGTGAACACCAAAAAATGTTTGTCCCCATCTTGGAAGACTGCTGGTTAAAAGCAAAAAAGTATGTAATGAAATAAACTCTATCTTTTATTTTATTTAATTTTAACCTTATTTATTTTTTAATAAACATTATTTGACAATTAAATTCAAATAATTCAAATTTAATTTTAAAATGCTAAAATGAAAAAACATGCGACCATTATTATCAGTGGTATTGTACAAGGCGTTGGGTTTAGACCATTTATCTATATGGTAGCAGATTCATTAGGACTAAATGGTAATGTATTAAATATGGGCAATGCAGGAGTTAAAATAGAAATCGAAGGGGAAGAAGATATCATAAATGAATTTATTAAAAAGATTAGATCTGATAAACCAAAAATTTCCTCAATTGACGATTTGACAGTCCGGTGGTCTGACCGGTTAAAAAATTTTCTCAATTTTAATATTTTGAAAAGCATTGACGAAAAAGGAGAAAGCCTTGTATTACCCCCTGATATAGCAATTTGCGAGGAATGCCTAAAAGATTTTCAAGATAAAAAAAATCTACGTTTTTTTGAATATCCTTTTATTGCTTGTGCTCAATGCGGCCCACGATTTACAAGTGTCATTGATCTTCCCTATGACCGAGATAGGACAACAATGAAAAATTTCCCATTTTGTCCAGATTGTGATAAAGAATATAAAACAATTGGAAACCGCCGATTTCATGCTCAAACTTTTGCATGTAGAAATTGTGGCCCAAAATTCACTTTAAAGGAAAAAAATGGTGAGACTTTATCTACTAAAAACCCAATTAAGACTGCAATGCAACTTTTAGATGAAGGAAATATAATCGCTATTAAAGGAATTGGTGGAATTCATATTGCATGCAAGACTACTTCTGACGATACTATCTCCAAACTCCGTAAAAGAAAAAAACGCATAGCCAAGCCATTTGCAATTATGTGTCAAGACTTTAAAACACTTCAAACTTTTGCTTCACCCTCCCAATTAGAAATTACTGCACTAACTTCCTTCAGAAGACCGATTGTTTTAGTTAAAAAGTCTTATGATTATTATCTTTCTGACCTAATTGCTCCAGACTTAGACTCAATCGGCGTCTTTTTACCATACTCTGGGATCCACTATTTATTATTTAAATATACAAATGAACCCGCAATAGTCTTAACTTCTGCTAATCGGTCTGATGAACCAATGATAATTTCAAATGAAGTTGCACTAAGAAAGTTAAATGACCTTGCTGATTATTTTCTATTACATGACAGAATTATTTATCAACGTGCTGATGACTCAGTATTAATTGTAAATCAAGGTATACCTACATTAATACGAAGGTCTAGAGGATATGTCCCTCAATGGATCAATACTCCTATCAATATTGATGATGTGGTAGTTGCACTCGGAGCTGAAGAACGAAATACCGGGTGTATCTTAAAAAGAGGTCGTGCGTATTTTACACAGCATATTGGTAACTTGACAAATATAGACCAATTTGAATTTGAGATAAGTGCTATTAAGCACCTTATGAAGCTAACTAGAACTCAAGATGCAAAAATTTATTCATGCGATTTACACCCCCAATTTTTAAGTACAAGACTTGCATTTGAACTAGCTAAAGAAAAATCCGCAAAAATTATCCCAGTCCAGCATCATTTTGCACACGCAGCCAGTTTAATGGCTGAACATAATTTAAAAGAGCCCATTATCTGTATTTCATGCGATGGTTTTGGTTTTGGTCTGGACGGGACTGCATGGGGAGGTGAAATAATTCTAAGTAATTATTCTAAAATGGAGCGCCTCGGGCATATAGAACAATATATGATGCCAGGCGGAGATCTTTGTACAAAATACCCTGTAAGAATGCTCAGCTCTATTTTATCTAAAATTTTTTCATTTGACGAGCTTCGACTATTTATTAAAAATAAATATGTTAAATACCTTCCTTATAGAGAAAAAGAACTCGAAATTTTGATTAAACAACTCCAGAACAAAATCAATCTACCCAAAACCACCAGTTGTGGACGAGTATTAGATGCGATCTCCGCACTTCTAGATATCTGTTATGTCCGTACATATGAAGGGGAGCCTGCTATGAAATTAGAGGCTTTTGCGAGAAAAAGTGAACAAATAGAGCATATTTTAGAACCCCAAATACATAAAATTAATGGAAAATTAGTATTAAATACAACGATATTATTTGAAGAATTAATAAATTCATTAAAAAATCATGTCAATAAAAGTATTTTAGCATACCAAGCTCAAGATTATATCAGCAGAGGGCTTGCCTCTATTGCAATAACATTAGCTGAAAAATACGATATTAAATTAATCGGATTCTCAGGTGGAGTCGCATTTAATACTATTTTTACTCATAATATTAAAGAAGAAATCACTAAAAACGGTCTAAAATTTATTCAACATAGACAGGTTCCACCTGGAGATGGAGGAATTTCCTTAGGACAAGCTGTTATTGCTGCCTCAAAATTTATTAAATTTGAATTCTAATAATAAATTCAATTTTAAACTTTTATAACAGTTTAATATTAAAAAAGGTCTTGTTGTTTAAATAAAAGGGAGTAAAAAGTTTCTAATTTTAGGTAAAAAAAATAATTTTTAGATTTTTATCTCTTCATTGTATGGAAGATATGCCATATTGACTATATAATTCGAGAAACTCGTTGAATAGTATTGGAACCAGAGGTCCTTCATTTCTTCGATTAATGCTTGTTCAAGATCATCTGGTAACATCTTGTTTACCCAAATAGTCCTGCCATCTGGGGTTGCTGTTATTTCCCCATCTTTAACCACTACAATTCCATTTTTTATTGTATAAATTGCCTTGGCAAACCCTTTTTCTATTTTGTGTGCGTCTTTTTCTTCGAGTCCAATATTATATATTGCCACATCGCCCAATGCACCTTCTCCTAAATGTCCTCTGTTGTTTAACCCTAATACTTTAGCTGTTCCTGCTCTCGTAACTATTGCTATTTCTTCTAGTGTCATTTCGCGGTCTATGCTCGGGAGTGTTGTACGTTCAGATGCCTCAGATTTCATGGTCTTAAGCTCTTCATCTCGGGCCTTTTTTGACATTAACCATGATATAACTTTTGGGTAGAAAATGAAAGGCCCTCCATTTGGATGGTCAGTCGTGAGAAATATTTTCCATGGATCATTTATACTCAACATTATTTCTAATCCAATAGCCCATTGGATAGCATTTACGGCTGTGCTCTTTTTAAATATGTATGGGACTATTCCAGAACTGGTTTCCGCCTCCACATCGGCATTTATCCATTTTATTCCGCCAGGTATGAAATTTGCAAGTCCTGTTATATTTTGAAGTCCAAATTCCCAAGGCCCATCGGCTGTCATGGTCGTAGTATTGCCAAAGATTACTTGCCCCATATCACAAGTTATATGGTCATGTTCATTAATATATTTTGCAAGAGTTGGTCCCTCTGAGCAAAAGTCTTTCCAACTTGTCCCGCCATAGGAATTAAACTGGATATGTGTTATATGAAAGTTATTTTTTCTTGAAGTGTTTCCATTGATACCTTCTACAGCTTTAAAGGTAGCCAAAGTTGTTTCGTAGCAACCTGGGTGCCCTAAATTGTTTGTATGAACATGAATCGTGTGCGGTAATTTTAATTTTTCGTTAGCTTTACATAAAGCAGTAACTATCTGCCTTGCAGTAACTTCCCAACCTAAATTTGGATCATCAATACTCTCTACATTTTTTCCCCATTTCCAAGATTCGTCACCGCCTGGATTCACTATTTTCACTGCATAACCTCTTGTAGCTTTAATCAACCAAGCAACATATGCCGTTAAATATTCAAAGTTATCTTCAAGAATATATTTCATAATAAACCAATTATTTCCCATTAAAGGAAAACAAGCTTTATCAATAATGGGCATGTCCAGAAACTCTTCATGGGTATGTATTGTTTTTAGTGGTGGAGTTGCTGGTTCAAATACTGTAGTATATCCCATTTGTGCATATCTATATGCAGTAACAAAAGTTGATGGTACTGAATAACCGGTGCCTGATCTGGTAATATCTGTTTTCTTAACGGGATCTTTTATATGATCTTCAGGTCGGAGTATACGACCTTTATTGACTTTAGCACCCGATATATGAGAATGAAGATCAACTCCTCCAGGCATTACTATGAGTCCAGAAGCATCAATAACTTTAGCACCTTTAGGTGCACTTGAAACTATTACTCCATCCTTAATGTATATGTCTTTTTTCTCACAGATTTTGTTAAGTGGGTCAATTACGAAGCCATTCTTAATAATTAGTGGTTTAACCATTAAAAAGCACCATAGATAAATTATATTAATATGATTATTGTTAGATAACAAAATTAGCAAATATTAAAATTTTGTGTATAGTTTTGATGGATAAGTTTAATTTTTTTTCTTGATTATTTAAAATTTTTGATTTTAATTATTTTATTAAATTTTAAATACGTCCCCTATCATATAATTTAAATTATTTTAGTTTGTAAATTAAACTAATAAATTCCAGAATTTTTTATTAATATATTTTCTATTATACAATAAATTACGGAAAAAAAACTCTTTTCCTTGTTTATATTTTTAGATCAATTTTCTCAAAACACTTAAATAATGAAACAGCAAAAATTAATTAACTTATTCTTTATTTTTGATTATAATTAATTAAAATAATTATTATAATAAAAAAATAAAATTAAAAAGAGACTGAACTAAAATGAGTGAAGAAGTCAAAGTTTTTTTTGATAAAGACGCAGATTTGGGGGTACTAAAAGATAAAATTGTAGCTGTAATTGGATATGGTAATCAAGGAAAATCTCAAGCCTTAAATCTAAGGGACAGTAAAATTAATGTTATAATTGGGAATATAGACGACGAATACAAAAATGATGCAGAAAAAGATGGCTTTGTAGTTTATTCCATTCCGGAAGCAGTTAAAAAAGCTGATATAATAATGTTGCTAATTCCTGATGAAGTTATGGTCGAAGTCATAAAAGAAAAAATATTACCTTCTCTCACGGAAAACAAAGTAGTTTCATTTGCATCTGGATATAATATAGCGTTTAATTTAATTGAATTACCTAAAAATATAGACATAATTTTATTGGCGCCCAGAATGATTGGACCAGGGGTAAGGAGTTTGTATAAAGAAGGATTTTATAGCTTTATTGGTGTCCACCAAGACCACTCTAAAATGGCTAAAAAAATTGTTTTAGCACTTGCAAAAGCGATTGGTTCGACTAGAAAAGGTGTAATTGAAACTACTATGGAACAAGAAGCTGCACTTGACCTTTTCACGGAGCAATGTTTTGGTCCGGCATTTGGGCAGGTTTTAATGGCATCTTTTCAACTCCTTTTGGAAGAAGGATACCCTCCTGAAGCTATATTAGTGGAATTATACATGTCTGGCGAAATGTCATATACATGGAAAACAATTGCTGAAGAAGGCTTTATTGACCAAATGGTACACCATTCACGGACAAGTCAATATGGTAGCTTAAGTCGCGGCGTATATTATGTAAAATTTATGGAACCTATAAAAGAACAGATGAAAGAAGTATTTCAAAAAATAGTTTCTGGAAAATTTGCTAAAGAATGGCAGAAAGAACAGAAAAAAGGCGAAAAAACACTAAAAATGTTATTTGCCAGTGCTAAAAAAACATTACTTGCAGAAACAGAACGCAAGGTACGCGAAAAATTAAGATTAAAATAAATTCTATTGAATAAAAGTTATCTGCTCTTTTTAAATTTTTTAACGCTCTGCTGAATTTCTTGGTTTAGTTAATTTTTCAACGATATTTGGCCAAAATGGCTCTGTAAACTCCCCTTTATAGTTTATTTTTGTCCGTTTTATAGTGATACAATCTGATGGGCACGCAGATACACATGCACCACATAAAGCACATTTGTCCTTGTCATATTCAACTTTTTTTGTCTTCATCCAACCTTTTTCTGGCTTAGGGATTGTAATTGCTTCAGTTGGACACACAACTGCACATGTTGAGCACATGCTAGGGCAGTTGGTCAAGTTTATTTCAAGTTCACCTTCACTATATTTTTTAACTTTTGCTTTACTATCCTTCCTATCTATCCATGTAATTTCAATTTCTGGGAGAGCCTTTTCATCGATTAATTGGGTATTTTCTTCTCCATTAACGACCACCTTAATTGCTCCAGTTGGGCATAGATATGCACATGTGCCGCAAAAGGAACATTCATTCTGGTCAAATATTACTGGAGATAATGTAGAAGCATCACCTCTTCTTGTATCACGAAGGCTTGCCCCAACAGGGCCCCTTTTAACAGCATTTTTCGGGCAAACTGTAATACACGTCCCACAACCAACGCATAAATCTCTATTATGAATTAATTCAGTATATAATGTTAATAATCGCATTTTAATTCTTTGTTCTTTATTATTAATTGTTCTTGTAAATCCAGGTATCAATATTTATTCCTCCTTATTAATCAATTATTCTTTTAATACAATTTTAATTGCGGATTGCGGGCAACTTTCAACACATAGACCGCATCCTTCACATAATTCTGGTCGTAATATATTAACCATCCCATTAATTACTTTTAAAATTGTTTTCTCTGGATTTCTGGGCATTTTATCGACTGGGCATGACCTTGCGCAATCTCCACACCCATTACACAAGAATGTATTTACTATGGGAATGTATGTATTAATGACCTCATTCATAATATATACCTCAACTTATTACTTATATTTAACACTTTTTGTATGTATTTAAATCTACCCGAAAGTAGGAGATATTCAAATAAAAATTGAAATAATAAAGCATATTTTTGAATTTAATGTCTAATATAAAAAATTTTAGATATTAATTGTAAATAGTATCCATTGTTTAATGCCTTAAAATTATTAATCTTATTATTTACAAGAAAATTTTATTTTAAAGGTTAATTTTTATCCGATCATTATGAATAGACTGGTTCACTCAGGTTGCATTAGTGATATCCATGTTTTCATTTCTATTTTAATTAATAATACTTGAAGTAAAAATCTTTTTCAAGATTTAGACTTGTTATAAATATCAGCTTAATTACTCTCAAATCTGTTTTAATTAATTTTTAAATTATCTCTCCACTGACCTATAGTATCACACCTGATTTTTTTCAAATAGGAATGAACCTTTTAAAAAATGGACATAAAAAGACCAAAATTTTTTTTAAATCTGTTATGAAAATTGATCATAATATCTTATATGGACATTATTCAAAAAATAACTATCCTAATCGATAATATAAATAGATAACCGCGGTAATTAATTATGTTAAGAAATATTTATATCTTTTTATCTGATGGAATTTTACTATTTGATTGGGCTTGGAATGATTTAGGACAAGACCCATTACTTATCAGTGGTTTCTGCTCAGCTTTATGGATGTTTTCAAAACAAATTGGTGGAATCGAATTTCAAATGTTAAAAACTAAATTATATACTTTTATAGGGACAAGTTCAAAAGAATATCAAATAAAAATTATACTTATTATCGATAATGTAAACGATCTTTCAAAATATGAAGACTTTTTGGAATCTATAAAAAATGATTTTTGTAAAAAGCACCGAATTGAATTAATTAAAATTAAAAACAAACAAATCCCTGTAAAGCTAAATTATTTTAAAAATTATTCCATTGATATTAAATTAATAACTGATCAATACTTCCCCGAGATTAATCATAAAAAAGATATTGTCGTATTCTCATAATTAAAAATTAAAAAAATTTTATTATTTATTTTTAATCTAATTTGATTTTTTAATGTAATTTATTTTTTAAAATGGTTATTTGCTATAAAAATAGAGATTATATTATAGAAAAAATATTTCTTAAATATTATTATGGCGTATTATCCTCCAATTTTTATATTACAAATTATATCGGTAAAAAGAATCACAAACTAAAAAATTAAACTGAAAATAAATTTGATAGAATGGAATTCCTTAAGAGTTTTTAGAAAATTCAATCATAAGGCTTTTAAATGATAAACAATCAACAAAATCCTTTTAAATAATGAAAAGTAAGTGTTGGTTAACTTGGTACATTCTAATAAATAAATATTTATTATTAGAAGTTGAATATATTAGCTAATTAAATAAAAAATTTCAAAAGGTCAAAAAAATGTATACGCCATATAAAGTAAAAGAACGTAAAAAACTATGTCCAAGAGATGGTACCCCACTAGTAGAAATGGGAAAAGGTAGTGGGGATGGTAAAGCATATTATTATTGTCCTATTTGTCATTATGTTAGACCTATGACACCTGAAGAGCGAAAAACTGGAATTGTTATTTCTGAAGAGCCAGTCGAAGAGCCAGAAGAGAAAAAATTAACCGTTTCAATTTATCAGATAAGAGATGAACCAATAAAAGTCGATGCATTAGACCCGAAATATGTTTCAATAGTTATTGATAAAGAAAATGACTTTTTATGGATATGGAAAGGAAGTCAAAGCACTCCAAGCGCTGCTTACAAAGCAGGGGTTCAAGCAACAAAATTAAAATCATCTGAAAAAATGTATAAAGCAATGGTACGAATAATAGAAGAAAATAAGGAACCCGGCGATTTTTTAATTTTAGAAATACCTGTTAGAGAAGCAAAAGAAATTGAAGAAAAAGAAGCGGAGGAAGAAGCCAGGAAGAAGGCGGAGGAAGAAGCCAGGAAGAAGGCGGAG
>Ga0164318_10007945_pt1 | contig 10288 bp, 6 predicted proteins | sample GuaBasSedimGuay9_FD_113734 | JGI IMG/M metagenome (GOLD analysis project Ga0164318, IMG submission 113734) | Subseafloor sediment microbial communities from Guaymas Basin, Gulf of California, Mexico - Guay9, Core 4571-4, 0-3 cm | ecosystem: Environmental > Aquatic > Marine > Hydrothermal vents >...
GAACTATTGCAAGCTGTTAATAACGCAGCAGATGGGAGCCTCCGGCTCGCCCTTCGGGTGAAAATTGATAAGAAAAAATATTATAATTGTTCACAACGCCTTTATTTTCAATTGATAAAAAAGTTCTTATCAATTTTCATGCAAAATTCAGGTAATAATTATATCAAATCTCAACCAATAGCAAAAGAGGTTTCTATGGCAAAAAAAACTCCGAGCAAATCAACCGCAAAAAAGAAAGCCGCCACTAAAAAGAAATCCGCAGCCCAAAAGAAAGCAGCTGCTAAAAAAAATTCAGTGGCACCAAAGAAAGCGGCCCCTAAAAAATCAGATGCCGTGAAAACAACTCCTAAAAAGACGGCGGCAAAAAAAGAAACCGCAAAAACAACAAAGAAAAAAATACCGAATAAAAAACCCGTCAAAAAAAAAGAAACTGCCAAAACATCGGCAAAAAAGAGGCCCGCAAAAAAACCAGCTGCAACACCAAAAAAAAAAGCGATTTCAATCCCTGAATTATTAAAATTAAAATTTGAGTCCTGGCAGCCGGAAAAGCTGATTAAGGTTGCACCGGACAAAACCTTTCAACAAGGATTTACCGCCCCGCCTGCGGTGGATACGGATGACAAAAAAGAAGCAGACCGGATTAAAGCACTGCTGGCTAAAACATTCGACTTGACGGTTTCTGATGCAAAAGAAGAACCTGTTATTAAAGAGACAAAAACCCCTGACCTGCAAGAAAAACTAATTGATAAACCAAAAGCAGAAAAAGCGGTTACTGAACCGGAACCACCCAATGCTGTGCCGGTTAAAGAAGAAGTGGCAGCCGAACCTGAGGCTGAAAAACCCGAAGCTGAGACTGTTGAAACAGTAAAAGTCGCTGAAAAACCCGCCAAAAAACCTGAGAAACCTGTGGTTGAATTGGAGAAAAAAGCTGAAGAACCGGCGCCGGAAAAGCCTGCACCACCTCAGCCCATAAAAAAAGAGACGCCCCCTCCGATGCCGCCTGCCCCTGCGATAACCATGGAAAAACCGGAACCGGAAAATCAGGCTTTAAAAATGCTCATCGGCTGCATTGCCGGAGTCTTTGCCCTGCTGATCATTGCAAGCACCATGAATACTGATAATTATTATCTAAAACCCGCAAAAAATGCTTTAGAGATCTGGCAGGGAGACTTCTCGCCAAACGGTAAAAAATTGATTATGAGCATTCCCGGCGCAACCATACCGGAACCGGTTAAATCCAAATATACCAGAGCAGAAGCACTACTTTTCGCATTTAATTATTATATCTCAGAAGCTGATGCGGCGGCCGGCAAAAAAACGATCAAAGGGTATGATGCAGCGTTAAAGCATCTTAAACAGGCGGCTGCACTCCACAATATTGATAAATCCCGGAAAGAACTGCTGGCAAAAAAAATCAGTGCCATTAAAGGGGCAAAAAATAATTTAATTAAAAAATCATCAAAAAAGAAACAACCAAAAAAATCGTCAAAAAAAAAGATCATTAAAGGGGCGCGCCACACGTCCCAAAAAACAGCGACGAAGATCTAACATTACAGATTAAATTCGCAGGGCATCCATGCCTGAAACAACAAGTGAGCATGGATGCCCTTTGTAATTGGATCTGGTGTTCTCCGAATTTAATTAATACAGATGGCAAAGCACTTCCCGACCGTTTATCTGTTTTCTCGCGGGTGCATTTTTGCTGCATACCGGCATTGCTTCCGGACATCGTGGATGAAACCGGCATCCGACAGGCGGGGATAAGGATGACGGAATTTCGCCTTTTAACAGAATTTTCTCTGTCCGTTCTTCACCGGGAACCGGAACAGCTGAAATTAATGCTTTTGTATAGGGATGCAGTGGGGCTTCAACAATATCGATAGTCTTCCCGGACTCAACAATCTGCCCGAGATACATCACCGCCACCTTATCGGCAATATTACTGACCACGCTCAAATCATGGGAAATAAATAAATACGACAAATGATAGCGATGCTGGAGTGAAATTAACAAATTAATGACCTGGGCCTGAACGGACACATCAAGGGCGCTGACCGCTTCATCGCAAATGATAAATTCCGGCCTTAAGGATATGGCGCGCGCGATACTGATTCTTTGACGCTGACCGCCTGAAAATTCATGGGGAAACCGGTATATGGAATCTTCTGAAAGCCCGACTTCTGTCATCAATCGTTTTGCGTGTTCCACTTTCGACCCTTTGATCCGGTTAAACTGTACAAGTCCTTCGGTAACGATATCAATAACCGTCATTCGTGGATTTAACGATGAGACCGGGTCCTGGAATATCACCTGCATCCGTTCCCTTAACAGGTTCATTTCACGCCGGGACAATTCATGTAAGGGCAACCCGTCATAATAAACCTTGCCGCCGCTCGGCTTTTCAAGGCCTAAAAGTGTTCGTCCCAATGTTGTTTTTCCACACCCTGACTCCCCCACCAGTCCCAGTGTCTCTCCACGATAAATTTTAAGACAAACCCCGTCAACCGCCCGTACATAGTCAACGGTTCTGGAAAAAAATCCCCGCTTCACCGGAAACCATGTTTTCAGGTCTATGACCTTCAACAACGGACCTGTCTTATTTTTAAAATCAATTTTCATAATAATTTACGTGACTCGCTGTAGTGGGATGAAAATTTTTGCGAGATATTGTTTGTCATTTTATAATCGAACAAGTCGTTTTTGTCGGGTTACGTCCGCCACTCAAATCTCGAAAATCTTTGCGGGAAACAGTTCAACACACGCAGATTTGAGTACCGGACTAACCCGACCTGCAAATGTTCCTCTGCCAGGATTAATAAAGAATTACAACCCCTACACGTAAAAACCCATAGCAACTGTTTAACTTCCTGTGTTATCGACCAGAAAACAGGCTGCCTGATGCCCCCTGCTGCATGAATATAACGAAGGTCTTTGTTCAGCACACCGATCAAATGCATGTTCACATCGTTTCTGAAAATGGCATCCCTTAGGATAATCAAAGGGAGAGGGCACCTGGCCTGGGATGTCTTTTAATTTTGTCCTGTTACCGCTCAGCTTCGGAATGGCATTTAGCAGGCCGATGGTATAGGGATGTCTGGGATTAAAAAAAATATCTTCCCGGGTGCCGGTTTCCACAATTTCCGAAGCATACATCACCAGAACTTTTTCGCACATTTCCCACACAACTCCCATATCATGGGTTATCAGCAGCATCGATGTTTCATTTTGTTTCATCCCCCGGATCAATTCAAACACCTGCGCCTGGGTTGTGACATCAAGGGCTGTGGTGGGCTCATCCGCAATAATAAGATTCGGCTCCAGCATCAGGGCCATGGCAATCATAATACGCTGCTGCATTCCGCCCGACAGTTGAAACGGATAGGCAAACATCCGCTCACCGGCATCGGCAATACCGACCTTTTTCAGCCATTTTTCAGCAAAACCCCAGGCGTCACGCCGGGACATGTCCTTATGCAATAATACGGTTTCAACCATCTGATGTCCGATGCGATGAAGGGGGGACAGCGCGGACAGCGGTTCCTGGAAAATCATGCTGATCGCTTTGCCGCGAATTTTTCTTAATTGTGCCGGTGCCATTTTCATTAAATCCTGATGATCGAATAACAGCTCATCTGCTTCCATTTTTCCCGGCGGTGAGGGGATAAGGCGCGGGATACTTAATGCAGTGACGGACTTTCCGCACCCTGACTCCCCCACCAGGCCGATATTTTCCCCCCGGAAAATATCAAAAGATATGTTATCAACGGCCTTAAAGGTCCCGTCATCAATCGAAAAACTGACGGATAAATTTTTAATCGACAACAGCCTTTCCTTTTGGCCTTCATTAATTGCAGGCCCACCGGCCTTGTCCATCATGGTTTTTGCCATTTTTTTATCTATGGGTTTGTCTATCATATTTTTATCAAGGGAGACGTTGTCAATGTAATCTGCTGAACTGTTTTGGATCATAAGCGTTTCGAATTCCTTCTCCAACAAATACGCCAAGAAGCATTACCGCAAACAGAGCCAGCGACGGATACAGGATCAGCCACCAGGCCCACCGGTACTGCTGGGCCTGAAATAATAATTCACCCCAGCTTGGTGTGGGCGGAGGAAGTCCGAAACCGAGATAATCGAGTGCCGCAAGGGCGCCGATGGCCCCCACAAGGGAAAAAGGGAAAAACGTGATTACGGGAACCAGCGCATTGGGAAGAATGTGCCTGAAAATAATTTTATACGCCGGAACCCCCATGCATTTGGCGGCTTCCACAAAAGGACGTTTTCTTAAATTTAAAAATTCCGCGCGGATATAGTATGAAATACCCACCCAGTTAAATACCCCGTAACAAATCAGCAGCAGGGTAAAACTTCTGCCATAAATGGACCCCATCAAAATCATAATATACAAAAACGGCAGCGCACTCCAGACCTCGATCATACGCTGGGCGGTAATATCGAGTTTCCCCCCGTAATATCCCTGAACCGCACCCGCCATCACTCCCAGCAGCATGGAACACCCCACAAGCATCAGTCCAAACGTCAGTGAAATCCGAAGGCCGTATAAAATCCGGGCAAGCACATCCCGCCCCGCTCCGTCAATACCCAGGGGATGATCTTTTACCGGAGGAAACGGAAACCGTACATCCTCTTTGTCAAATGAAGCGGTATACTGCCTCTCTCTTATGGTCACCCGATAATCATCAACAGGCCTTTCAAACCGGTTTTTGATAAAATGCAAAAGAAGCTGCCTGTCATCCGGAAAAATCTGGTCCCAGATTCCGGACTCTGCTAAAACGGGCTGAAGGGACCGGTTAAACCGGATTGAAACATCCGCTTTGCTGGTTGCGGTAAGTTCTTTAAACATCAGCCTGAGTTTCACGGGTATTTCAGGACGCTGATGAAAGGTGGATAATGAAACCTGGCTTTTGACTCCCCGTTGATTTTTAATGGTAAAAACCTGATAAGGTGCATCCTGATTATTAAACCGCCTGGCAATGGCCTGTTCAAGCTTATCCGGCAGAATAAAAAACGTACTTAGAGATTTTCCGATAATTTCATCCTGTTGGCGACCGGTAAAATAATCAGAAAGATGCGCACGCATCACCTTAAAATCGCTGTCGATGTCTATGGTACCAAGGCGTGCTACCGGGATCAGCCGGAGGATAACGTCATCTGACACCAGAATGCTTTCCGGCTTAACGCTTTCTAAGGGGCCATGGGGAAACGGCGGAAAAATCATTAAATTATCCGGATTTTTCTTAAATTTTTCTGATTGCACCAGGTCTCTGTAATCCGGACGGGTCTGTCTGCCGCTGCCGGTAAATTCATTTTCCGAATAGTATTTAACAACAGGAAAATATGAGTTACCGTTATACCGGATATACAGGGGTACGTTATTGCATAACAATTCCGAAACCAGACTTAACCCATATAGTACAAGCAGAATCCACAGGGAAAGATAAGCTCGTTTCAATGATTTAAACCGTTGAAACCGCTTTTGCGTGACCGGATTTTTAAATATTCGAATGGTCATCTAAGACTCTTGAAAATTAATTCTGGGGTCAATCAAAACATACAGGCAGTCTGAAAAAATATTTCCCAAAAGTCCCAGTATTGACGTAAGCGCAAGAATACCCATAAACACCGGATAATCCCGCCCCACAATAGCTTCAAGACTCAACCGCCCCATGCCGGGAATTTCAAATACCTGTTCGATAATAACAGATCCCGCAAACATGACCGTCAGGATACCGCTCATTCCGGTGGCGATCGGTATCAATGAATTTCGAAATGCATGTCCCCATACAGCCCTGGCAAAACTGCCGCCTTTGGCAACCACGGTTCTGATATAATCTTTACTGATCTGTTCAATTAACGAATTTTTCATCAAAAGGGTCAATACTGCAAAATTCCCGATCACGTAGCATAATACCGGCAAAAACATATGCATAAAAATATCTTGTGTCTTTCCCGCAGATGTTAACCCACTGTACCCTTCTGAATGAAATCCGGATATGGGAAATACATCCCACAAACCTTCCACGGTTCCGCACAGCAGCATTTTAAGCACCATTCCCAGGGCAAATGCCGGAATTGCATAGCCCACAAAAATAACAATACTTGATGACAGATCAAAAAGGCTGTTATGGCGCAGGGCCTTAAAAATTCCCAAAGGGATACAAATCAGGTAGGAAAGTAAAAATCCGGTAACACCGAATATCAACGATACGTTAAACCGCTCTTTAATCAACTGCCAGGCCGTTTTATTGGGGAATTTATAGGAAGGCATCTTCATGCCGAACATATCTGTTACCAGCCATTTCCAGTAACGCTTAAAAAACGGCTGATCAAATCCGTAATAAGATTCGATTTCCCGGCGCTGTTTTTCACTGATTGACTGGGCCGCACCGCCTGCCCCGCTGAACTCTCCGGTGCCGATCCCCTTCATTTTCATAATGGCCTGCTCCACAGGGCCGCCCGGCACAAATTGGATGATCAAAAAACATAAGACGGTTATCCCGATAAACGTCGGAATAACGAGTAATAAACGCTTAATAAAATAATCCAGCCGTTCCATCTGTTTTCCTCGAAAAAAGCTGCGGGGATAAAAACTTCCGTCATCATGTGTTGTTTTACCTTTTCAATACCTGATAATCCACATGTTTTCAAGGGATAAGAACTGCCAGATAAGGGTAACCGCATTTAAAAAATAACCCGTGGAAACAATTGACCCATCGTCGGTTAACATTCTTGATATACTAAGCAAAACTGACATGTTATTGAGGCATGCTTATCGGGTTGACGGTTGCCGGTTACCGGTTTACGGTTTACCCGCTATGGTCACAGATAAAAATACTGATATTGCAAGAACATAAGACAACACAAAAATTGAAATAATAATAAAATATATAAAAATGCAGGTGTTAATATTGATCATTTTCATTGACAACATTCCGTTTTTACGGCAAAATTATATCTGGTGCAAAATTCAGGTAATAACATAAACAGGCAACCCCATAATGGGTAAAAAACCCACAACATCTAATTCAAAACAAGATCCGATAATAAACCTTGACGCTGTCTCCCTAGATGATCTGGAACAGGATCTGGTGGTGGATTTAAACAGCATTTCGCTGGCTGACAGCAAAAACAGCATTGCTTCCAGATTGCGGGCAATCAGGGTGAACGCACCGGATTTGCAGTTTATTGCAAGATTCGTCCTGACGATCATGGGGATTGTTTACTTTGCAACAAATTCCAGCTCCCCCTTGATACTGCCGATTTCAATTATTATCGGATTATGTCTCATGTTTCTTGTATGTTATCTTTACTTATACCACCAGGTAAAGCGCCATGGATTTTCAACCCGTGCGACCATATCCGCAAATCAGCTAGATATCAGTTTCGCTCATTTTGCATGGTTCTTTGACCCTGCAAATCCGTCCCCCCTGCTGCTGTTAGTTGTGATTGCCGCCGTGGGAAATGGCATACAACACGGCTTTAATGTTTTTCGGTCAATACTGCAATCAATAATCATTGCCGCACCGCTGGTTTTTGCACTTCGCGTGATGACCATCGGCTTTCAGCCGATATCCCTTATATATTTATTTTTAACCGGTTTTCTTTTAATTTACACTTATTTCCTGATTCAACGGATTGATGCCATTCAGACTGAAACGGAGCATCGCACCACCGACCTTGAACTCAATAATTTTAAGCTGAAACAATTAGGGAGGGCCCTTCAAAACAGTGAGGCAAGATATCGAAATATATTTGATAACAGCAGCGTCGCCATGATCCTCATTGAGGACAATATGCGCATTTCACTTGTAAACGCTAAATTTGAAGAACTAACCCAATTTTCAAGAAGTGAGCTATATAACCGGAAACGATTGTCAGATTTAATTGACAAGGATGATCTGGAACGGATCAGACGGTTTCATGCACGACGGAAAAAAATGGGCGGCACCACACCCACGGAATATGAATGCAAGCTGGTAGATAAATTTCATAACACCAAACATGTCATTATCCGGTTCAATATCACTCACTGGCATGAACGGATCATGGCAACAATCGAAGACATTACCTCAAGAAAACAGGCCAAAGCCGCTTTACAGCGATCGAATAAAAAACTGAGACAAACACTCTCAATGTTGACCCAAAGCGAAAAGGGATACAGGAACCTGTTTGAAAATACGGGGACCGCCACCATTCTTGTCGGCAAAAATTTACGCATTTTAAAGGCAAATACAAAATTTTTGGAACTGACCGAATTTTCCAAAAAGGAAATCGCTGTTAAAAAACGCTTAAGCGAATTCATTGAACGTAAAAATCTGTATCGGATCAGGCGGTTTCAGGCAAAACAAAAAATAAAGGGTCTGCCGCTTCCTACCGAATACGAATGCCTGCTCATTGACAAGCAAAAAAAAATGAAACATGTTGTCATGAAAATCTATACGCCGCCCGGACAAGAAACCAGTATTGTCTCATTTTTTGATATTACCAAGCGTAAACAGGCTGAAGCAGAACTCCGGCAAGCCCATGAAAAATTAAGAATCGTGGCGGTCATGGATGAGCTGACCCAGGTGGCCAACAGACGACAGTTTAACGAGAAATTATCCAGTGAATGGAGCCGCTTAAAACGGGAAGGATTGCCGCTGGCGCTGATTATGTGCGATGTGGATTTTTTTAAATCCTATAATGATAATTATGGCCATCAAAACGGTGATCGCTGCCTGCGCTCAATCGCAGATACGGTTAAAAAAGCAGTAAAACGCTCCATTGATGTGGTGGCCCGGTACGGAGGTGAAGAGTTCGCCGTTATTATGCCGAATACGGACATTCATGGGGCTTTAAATGTTGCCGAAGCAGCCAGAGTTGCCATTGAACAGCTTCGCATCCCCCATAAAATGTCACCCATTTCACCATATATTACATTAAGTTTAGGCGTTTCAAGCATGATACCCGCTAAAAGCCTGGCTCCTGATGCACTTATAAAAGATGCGGATAATGCGCTTTATGAAGCAAAACGACTGGGGCGTAATCGAACCGTGGTGGGTAAATATAATGCGGATGAAAATTTTCACCCCCAGTCCCCGTGGCCCAACGAAATCCAGAAGGCGTATCCGAATTTATAAAAAGCTTTTCATGGTAATGAATTACCACTGTATGAGAAAAATAACTCGTCAATCATTTCAAGCGGTTGCAAATGAGTTATTTGGAAGAGCCATTTTCAAAATGTCAGATCGGGTTCGTGGTCAAGGCGCAGGCCGACGAAAAAGCGCAGCATATGGGACGGTGAGCATTTTGAGGAGTGTAACGCAGACATCGAACCTTAGATGACGTTTTGTAATTGGCTCAAAACAAAAAAAGGGAACCGGACAGTCGTCCATGTTCCCTTGTCAAAATTCTGAAACAAATTGTAAATTGAATTAAAATTACCGCTTGGAGAACTGGAACCTTGCGCGAGCGCCCTTCTGACCGTATTTTTTCCTCTCTTTTTTTCTGGGGTCACGCTTCACAAACCCGGCCCTTTTCAACACCTGACGAAATTCCGGATTAATTTGAAAAAGGGCTTGTGTAATACCGTGCCGAACCGCACCGGCCTGTCCCACCGTACCGCCGCCTTTGACATTGACTTTAATATCAAATTCACCAACCGTATTTGTCAACTCAAACGGCTGGTTTGCAATCTGTTTTGCAGCATCCACCCGAAAATATTCATCCATCGGTTTATTATTAATAATAATTTGACCCGTGCCGGGTTTCAGCCATGTTCTGGCAATGGCCGTCTTTCGTCTTCCGGTTGCATAAAAGGTGTTTTCCTGTTCCATTAAACGCTCCGCCTCAATAAAATGAGTTATTATAAACTAAATGGTTCTTAAATATTTGCTTTCACATCAAAGAGTTCAGGCTGCTGTGCTTCGTGGGGATGCTGATCACCTGCATATACTTTCAATTTTTTTAACATGCCACTGCCCAGTTTATTTTTGGGAAGCATTCCCTTGACCGCAAACCGCACGAGATCCTCGGGGCGTTTTTCAAGCAGCTTCTCCGCTGTAATTTCTTTCAAGCCTCCGATATATCCACTATGGCGGTAATACATTTTCTGTTGCCGTTTTCTGCCGGTTAAAACTATTTTATCAGCATTAACAACAATAATAAAATCGCCGCAATCCACATGGGGTGTAAAAAGAGGATTATGCTTACCCCTTAACCGCGCCGCCACCACACTGGCAAGCCGTCCGAGGACTATTCCTTCAGCATCCACAACCAACCATTTTCC
>Ga0164318_10007946_pt1 | contig 10287 bp, 9 predicted proteins | sample GuaBasSedimGuay9_FD_113734 | JGI IMG/M metagenome (GOLD analysis project Ga0164318, IMG submission 113734) | Subseafloor sediment microbial communities from Guaymas Basin, Gulf of California, Mexico - Guay9, Core 4571-4, 0-3 cm | ecosystem: Environmental > Aquatic > Marine > Hydrothermal vents >...
GAATTATTTATTTGAATGTGCTCAGGTTAATGTTGGATTAGGTTTGTCTCCTGAAGCAATTGCAAATCTTGATACTATTATTGCATGGTATCCTCAAGATAAAATTGCACCATCAGCACTACAGTTTAAAGCTTTTATATTGGATGATAGAATGCATCGATGGCAAAAGGCGGCTGAAGTTCTTGATGAGCTAATAGCAAAATATCCTAATAGTGATATTGTGGAAAATGCGAAAGCTTATAAAGCTACTTTAGGAAAGCCCGCAGAACAAATAATTCAGGAAATGGCTGATAAAGAGGCGGCAAAAGAATAAATAGCTGCTTTTATAGTATTCTAGAAATCATCTTAATTAATTACTATTATTTAAGATGATTTTTTTATGTAAATGAGTTTTATTTATAAGCCTAATTTTTTTACTTTAGCCTACATAAAATTCAATAAAGAGTAATGACAAAAACTGAACAACAATTTAAGGATAATATAGAGTTATGCAGTAATATCTTTAGTAAGAAAACTAAGGATTATGGTACTGCATGGCGTATACTTCGTACTTCTAGTCTTACCGATCAGATTTTTATAAAGGCAAATAGAATTCGTAGTATAGAAGAAAAAGGTGAACAGAAAATTAATGAAGATATACGCGATGAATTTATAGCTATTGTAAATTATTCGGTAATGGCTCTTATACAATTATATCATAAGCCAAAAGATGATGAGGATATAAAAATGCCTACAGAGCTTGTTATTGAATTATACAGTAAATACATAATCGCTGCTAAGGACCTAATGCTTAATAAGAATCATGATTATGGTGAAGCTTGGCGAGATATGCGCATTTCGTCACTTACCGATATTATTCTTATGAAATTGCTTCGCTTAAAGCAAATAGAGGATAATAAAGGGAAAACTATTATCTCTGAAGGCCCTGAAGGAAGCTATAATGATATGATTAATTATGCAATGTTTGCACTAATAAAAATTTCTGAAGGAGAATAATAAGATCTAAATTATGAAAAATAAAATAATAAGTTGGATTTTCTTATCACTAACAATATTAGGTGCTTACGCAATTTCTATTTTTGATGGCTATAATTTATTATTCCTTTTATTTCTGATTATAAATATTGGATTTATAGGATATTTTGCTCCTAAAATTGATAAAACTGTATTATCAGTAAGTAGAATATTAGTAGGTGTTTTATTTGTGTACTCAGGAATAGTGAAAGGTATTGATCCATTAGGGACACAATTCAAAATAGAAGATTATTTTTATGCTTATGGCATGGATTGGGCTGCGCCTTATGCCCTAATTCTATCTGTATTACTTAATGCTGTCGAGTTTTCAATGGGAGCTTTGCTTTTATTTCGTGTGAAAACAAAATATGTTAGCATTTTGAGTTTGATTATGATGTTACTATTTACCGTAACTACTTTATATGATGCACTATATAGTCCTGTTCCTGATTGTGGTTGTTTTGGTGATGCTCTTATCATTTCAAATTGGCAAACATTCTATAAGAACCTTATTATTAATGCATTAGTTATATTGCTTTTTGTTCGTAGAAAAGACTTCTCTGTATATAAATCTAAAGTTTTAGAGTATTCAGCTTTATTGGGAATTGTTTTTGGTTTTATATTTTTCGAGTCTTATAATATTAATAATTTACCAATGATTGATTTTAGATCATGGAAAGTAGATTCTAGACTATTGCCTGCTAATCCGGAGCCAATAAAGTATTACTTAACATATAAAAATAAGAAAACTGGTGATACCAAGGAATACATAAGTAAGGAGTTACCATGGCAGGATTCTGTTTTTATGGCTGATTGGAAGTGGCTTTCTTCAAGAGAAATAGATCCTAATATTTCGGAGATGAATACTTTTCCTATGATAGGTGAGGATGGAGCTGATCATTCTAAAGAAATTGTTAGTTACCAAGGCGATACATATATTTTTATTATTTATAGTGTTGCGAAAGTAAAAGATAAGCCTGCACAATATATTAAGAGTTTTATTGATATTGCTGAGCAAGTTGGCTATAGAGTTGTAATGCTTAATAGTGATTTGCCTGAAGACTATCAGAAATTTATTGATGAGAATAATATAGCCGATATTAAAATCTATAATAGTGATGACACAGCTTTAAAGGCTGCAATAAGATCTAACCCAGGTTTAATTATTGTTCGCGATGGAAAAGTTGTGGCAAAGTATCATCATAATAATTTCCCAGATATTAGTAAACTAATAAACAAATAGCAGAGTGATATTATTTATATTAAAACGTCTTTTTTATGGATTCCTAGTTCTTTGGGGAGTTGTAAGTGTGGTGTTTTTATTATTTAATGTTTTGCCTGGTGACCCAGCACGTATGATGCTTGGCCAAAGGGCTGATAGTGCTTCTGTAGCTGCTATTAATCACGATTTAGGAAGAGATAAGCCATTAAGTGTTCAGTATTTGAACTATATAAATGATTTATCCATAATATCTATTCACAATACTAAAGATGCAGAGAGTTTCTGGTTTCTAAATCCTAATAAATATGGTGATACTAAACCATTTATCACTTTTGGTGATGAAATTGGAATTGTATTTAAGAAACCTTATTTACGAAGATCGTATCAGAATTCTCGTTTAGTATCAGATATACTTTTTGAAGCTTTTCCTAAAACTGCTTTATTAGCCATTGTGGCTGTTTCTATGGCTTTAATAATTGGAATTTTTGTAGGTACATTATCTGCAATATATAAAGATACCTGGTTCGATAAATTAGCTTTGGTATTAAGTGTTTCAGGAATGTCAATTCCAAGTTTCTTTGCTGCAATACTATTTGCTTGGCTATTTGCCTTTGTGCTTGAAGATTATACAGGATTGAGCATGTTTGGTAGCTTATATTCTGTTGATGATTTTGGTCGTGGTGAGTATATAAATCTAAAGAACCTTATTCTTCCGGCAATTGTATTGGGCATACGCCCACTAGCAATTGTTGTGGAACTTACTAGAAGCTCGTTATTGGAAGTTATGTCTCAAGATTATATTCGTACAGCAAAAGCAAAGGGTCTTTCTAGGTATATGGTTTTGAGAAATCATGCCATGAAAAATGCACTTAATCCCGTAATAACTGCAATTTCTGGTTGGCTAGCATCATTAATGGCAGGAGCTGTATTTGTTGAGTTTGTTTTCGACTGGAAAGGTGTTGGTGTTGCAATTGTTGATGCGCTTAATAAATATGATTTCCCTGTGGTAATGGGTGCTGTAATGTTTATTTCTGTGATTCTCGTCCTAATAAATATTCTTGTTGATATTTTATATGCTTATTTGGATCCTAGAATTAGATTGTATTAATTCTTCTTCAGTTTTTTTAATAATATTCTGCCTCTGCCTCTTAAAGCAGGAGAATCTTCTTGAATAATAATTTTCAATACATCTTTCAATTCAGATTTTAATTCGGGTTCAATAATACTAATATTGAAAATTATTTGCATAGCATGAACTCTCACTGCAAGAGCTTCTTTGGAGTTTAATAAGATTTTAAAACATATATTTACTGCTTTTCCCATCTCAATTTCTTCAACATCAAATAGTAATATAATTTTCATTATCTCACGTTTCTGACCATTATGAGTAAAGGTGTTTAATAGGTCTAACATTTGATCTAAATAGGGTCGGATATACTCCTTATTACTATTGTTCAGTAAATGAAAAAGCATCCATGCTGCGCGCCACGACTGAGGGTGAACATTAGAAATGCTTATTTTCCAAAGTAAATCAATCATCTCTTGATTTACTTTATTATTCTTAATAATAGCATTAATATTATCTTTAGAAATATCGTTTATTATGAAATTTTTTATTTGTTCTTTAGCATTCATATTATAAATTAGATGGACTCAAAAACACAGATTATTAATTGAATTATTTAAATTACTTTTGCATTTGTATTTTTTAAAATACTTATTGGTTTATAATAACAAATCCAGATTTGATGGTTAGTGATTTCATACTTGGCATTTTTGCTTTTTATTTTTTTTATATGAATATGGCTGTAAATAAGAATTGGGGATTCTTTTTCTTATTTGTGAGCATTGCTGCTTTTGTGGGCTCTGCTTTTCATGGTGGTTATATAGCTGCCGAATATGCTAGGTTTGTTCCATGGACTATTTTGTCGGCATCATTAATATTTGCACAATTAGCAACTTATGAAGAGGTTAATTCAAAAGTATTAAATACTTTCTTTGTATTTAAATCCGCATTATTTCTTTCATTAGCAATTAGTTATTCGGAGTTTCTTTTTATGATTACCGATATTGCTATTAGTTTATTAGGGTTTGTAGTAATAGGGAATTCCTTTTTTATTAAAGGTATTTCAAATAAAATATCATTGGGAATTATGATTTCCATATCATCAGCAATTATTGTAGTATTAAAATTGAATATACATCCTGAATATTTAACAGCAAATGATATTGGGCATTATATCTCCATTATTTCACTTTTATATATTTCAAAGGGAATAGGAGAGAGTAGCTATTATCTGAAATTAAAACAAGTATAAGAATATAATAAAAAAGAGAGCTTATTTCAATATTGAAATAAGCTCTCTTTTTATTAAATAAATTTATTAAAGTTCTTTAAAGATATTCTATTGTCCTAAATAAGTTTTTAATAATTTACTTCTAGAATTATGTTTAAGTCTTCTGATAGCCTTTTCTTTAATTTGACGAACTCTTTCGCGCGTAAGACCAAATTTAATTCCTATTTCATCTAGAGTCCAGCTATGTCCATGGCCTATACCATAATATAAGTTTATAACATCTCTTTCCTTTTCGCTAAGAGTACTTAATGAACGAGCAATTTCTTGCCCTAACGACTCTTTAATAAGATCAGTATCTGTATTTGGGTCTTCATTATTAATCATTACGTCAAGCATACTAGATGTTTCACCTTCCATAAGGGGAGCATCTACTGATACATGACGCGAATGCATCTTTTGTGAAGCTTTAATCTTGTAAATTGGCAAGTCCAATTCTTCAGCAAGTTCAGTAGCAGTAGGAGGACGACCAAGTTCTTGTTCCATCTTTGCAGAAGCTTTGTTTATTCTATTTAATGAACCTACCTGATTCAATGGAAGACGCACAATACGAGATTGCTCAGCTAGTGCTTGCAATATTGATTGACGAATCCACCATACAGCATAAGAAATAAACTTAAATCCACGAGTTTCATCAAAACGTTTTGCAGCTTTTATTAAACCAAGATTACCTTCATTAATTAAATCAGGTAAACTTAATCCTTGATTTTGATACTGTTTCGCAACAGATACAACAAATCTAAGGTTGGCTTTAGTAAGTTTATCTAAAGCTCTTTGGTCTCCTTTTCGAATTAATTGAGCTAAGCGAACTTCCTCATCCGCAGTAATTAAGTCTTCGCGACCTATATCCTGTAGATACTTATCTAGTGAGGCTGTTTGTCGATTAGTAATCGATTTAGTTATTTTTAACTGTCTCATATATTAATATTTGTATTTACTTTTAGTAAATCTATTAACTAGTAGGTGTTATATTTATAAGCAAATAATTAGATTAATTTTCACACTCTTGTATGCAAATCTATGAAATTAAAAACTTAAATCCAAATATATTACCATTTGTATAATTAAAACTATATTCCTATGCCATAATATGCTCTTACACCGTTTGGATACAGACCTTCTATAAGTATTCCACCGGAAGTATTTTTAAGAGCTTCTTCTACTTCTTTTACAGTTGTAACTTTATTTTTATCTATTGTTTGCAATATAAAGCCTGAACGTATGCCTGCTGATTTAAATAAACCAACTTCAATACTTGTAACTTGCACACCATAGTTTATTTGTAAGTTTTTCTTTAAAGAGCTGGATATTACCTCAAATTTGGCTCCTGTGCGTTGCATATTATTCAAATCAGAAATATCATCAAGTTTTGTTTCGCCATATGTATTGGTTAATACAACATCGTAATCTTTAATCTTTTGATTATGAATAATTTCAAGCTTAATCTTATCGCCAGGGCGATGTAAGCCTACTCTTTCAAGTAATTCTGATGAACTATTAACTGAGATGTTGTCTACCTTTAGAATAATATCACCTTGTTCAATACCTGATTGTTTAGCCGCACCTTTTTCTAATATTGATTCTACATAAACTCCTGCAATTTGATCAAGATTAAGTTTTTTAGCTAATTTCGCATCTACTTCTTTAATTGTAACTCCGATATAAGCTCTTTGAACTCTTCCAAATTCTTTAAGGTCCTTAACAACCTTCTTAACAATGCTAACAGGAATAGCAAAAGAATACCCAATATAACTACCAGTACGAGAGGCTATTGCTGCATTTATTCCAACAAGTTTGCCATCAGTATCAACTAATGCGCCTCCTGAGTTGCCAGGATTAACTACTGCATCGGTTTGCAGAAACGATTCAATAGCTGAATTTGTTCCTAGTATATTTATATTTCTAGCTTTTGCACTAATAATTCCAGCAGTTACTGTTGATGTTAAGTTAAATGGATTTCCCACTGCTAATACCCAAGCTCCAACCTCTAGTTCATCAGAATTACCATAAGAAACAAACTCTAATTCCTTTTCATCTATCTTCAATAATGCAAGATCTGTTGTGGGATCAGTACCTATTATTTTTGCATTATAAACTCTTTTATCATTTAGTGTTATTGTAATTTTATCAGCCTCTTGCACTACGTGGTTATTAGTAACAATATATCCGTTGGAAGATAGAATTACACCTGAGCCCGATGCTCTTAGTACAGAGTTGCTTCTTTTTTTGTTGCCAAAGAAATCATTAATACTAAAATAATCATCATAAACACTACTCTTACTAGTAAATTCGGTAAGTATATATACCACTGAATGAAGTGTTTTATTTGCAGCAACCTTTAAATCAGGACTTGCATATGTAGCATCAGAATTATTGCTTACTTTTTGAAACATAGCTGGGTTAATCACCTCATTTTTTATATTATTATCTGTTATTAGCTCATTATTATTATTTGTATAATGCTGAAAACCTGCAACAATTAGCCCTCCAATAATTGCTATTGATAATATTTTAATGAATTCTTTCATTATATTTCTGTTTAATTAATTTAATTATTTACGAATTGTTAAGTTATTTGTTACATTATTTATATAATTAGTTACTTAAATATTATAATAATATTAATAACTGTCATTTACATTATTATTAGTAGGTATTTCAATATACAAAAAATAGTTATTTACATTATTTTTCGATAATGTAAGGTGCTTTGTTATTATAGCTAACCTGAACGCAAATTTAAAAAGTTATTATTATAATAAAAGTTAAATGGTGTTAATTGATTGTGATATTTTATCTAATTTTTTGTGATAAAACTATTTATAATCGAGTATTTCTGTTTCGTTCTTAATTACGCGAAGTCCATTCATAGCAAGGGCTTTCATCTCATCTTCACCAGGATAAACAAATATACGTGCAATATGCTGTATGCGTTTGTTTAACATATCAATAAATGGTTTGCCATACGCAATGCCACCAGTTAGTAATATTGCGTTTACGTTGCCTTCTAATACAGTGGCCATACTGCCAATTTCTTTTGCAACTTGATATGCCATTCCTTCTTCAATAAGAGTAGCTTTTTTGTCTCCATTCTTACTTGCAGATTCTACCTTATATGCATCATTAGTATCTAGGTAAGCCATGTATCCCCCTTTACCAACTATCATTTTTTTCATATCATCTTTGGTGTAATCTCCACTAAAACAGGCTTCAACTACAGCTCCTATTGGAAGAGTTCCTGATCTTTCTGGAGAATAAGGACCATCACCATCAAGGGCTTGGTTTACATCTATTACTTTACCTTTTTTATGAGCTCCAACACTAATTCCACCTCCCATATGGGCAACTATTAAATTTAATTCATTGTATTCTAGGTGGTGGGTTTTAGCATGATTTCTAGCAATGGCTTTTTGATTTAATGCATGAAAAATAGATTTTCTTTCAAAATTTGGATGGCCCGAAAGTCTTGCTAAATCTTCAAATTCATCAACAACAACTGGGTCAACAATATAGGCCTTGGCATCAGGAAGTTGTTTTGCTATTTCATAAGCTATTAGTCCGCCAAGGTTGCTAGCGTGCTGGCCCATTATTCCTGTTTTTAAGTCCTCAATTAAAGCATCGTTAACTGCATAAACTCCTGATGGAATTGGCTTTACCAGTCCGCCACGTCCCATTACAATTATAATTTTATCAGTTTCTATTTGAGCATTTCTTATTTCTTCAAGAATAATATTCATGCGAAACTCAAACTGAGATGCAATATCAGTATATGGTTTTAACTCTTCTGAACTATGAGAAATAGATTTAATAAAAATTCTATTACTTCGTCTATAGATAGCTATTTTTGTAGAGGTAGAACCTGGGTTTATGGCTAAGATTAATTCTTGCATACAACTGATATTATTGTTTCTTATTCTGTACAAAACTAATCTAATATTGTATGTTTAGTTGTTAAAAAAACTTTTAAAATAGGCTCTTTAGCATTGTTTAATATCAACTAACATTTATAAGTTGAAAACATTTTTTATACTTTAGTTTAACCAGATTTATCATTAGTAAATTTGCGCTGTACTAGTTGAATAAATAATTGTATATGAAATCTATTAAGAGTGTTATAAAAGTATTTAAAAATAAATATGTATTAACTATATTGGGATTTCTTGTGCTTATTATATTTATAGATGCTAATAGTTATCGTCAACAGCGTAGATTAAACAAAGAATTAGAAAAAGTATCTGAAGAGAAAAAGTTTTATGAGAAACAGATTGCTGCAGATAAAAAACGTGCTAATAAGCTAATGTCTGATGATGAAAGTCTTGAGAAATATGCTAGAGAACATTATTTGATGAAAAAAGACAAAGAAGATGTTTATTTATTAATAATAAAATAAATTATTCTCCCATACTAAAAAAAAATACCCATCCATTCAGGTTTTGAGTGACTATATTGTATTTACGTATTTAATCCTTATTTTTCAATTATTTAAGACCAAACTAATTTGCTTATTAGATAGGGGGCTCAATAAGAGGAAACTTAATTGTAAACTTAGTGCCTTTACCATATTTAGATGCAACTTCTATTTTACCATTCATTAATTCTATAAGGCTTTTTGTAATACTTAAGCCTAAGCCCGATCCTGCAATAATATTTTTACTCTCCAATTGAATGAATCTACCAAATATTAGATGCAGTTTTTCTGGCATAATACCTATACCGCTGTCAGATATAGTTATTTCGACTTCTTTATTTACTATATCTGCCTCTATGGAAATATCCCCTTTATTTGTAAATTTAATTGCATTATCTAACAGATTATTAAATACTTGATGTATGCGAGTTGTATCTGCGTATATATAAATAGGATTATGTTTAATAATGATATTTAGCGAAAGTCCATCTTTCTTTTTAATTATTTGATTATAGTTCATTCCTACATTATGTATGATTTTATTTAGGCTTGTAGGTTTACTATTAATTTCAATTACTCCTGATTCTATTTTTGAAACATCAATTATATCATTAATTAAAACTAATAAATCTTCACCCTTTGATTGTATAATATCTATATATCTATCAATCTCTTTTTTCGATAAATTATCGTCTTTAAGTAAGTCTGAAAAGCCAATAATTGCATTCATTGGATTTCTAATTTCATGCGACATATTGGCAAGAAAGGCAGTTTTTAATCGATCATGTTCTTCAGCTTTTTCTTTTGCGGTAAATAGTTCATGTTGTATGCGTTTACTTTCGGTTATATCTCGTACTACAAATAGAATGCAATCTTCTTTGTTTATCTTAATCATTCGTCCTGATATTAATCCTGAGAATAATTCGCCATCTTTTTTCTTAAACAGAAATTCCTTATTGTCAATCTTGCCATATTTTTCAAGAAGTAGGATAATTTTATTTCTATCAATAGTACTATTGTAAATCTTAAGTTCTTTATCTGTTTTGCCGATTAATTCTTTTTTACTATAATTGCTAATAGTAGTAAAACTAGGATTTATATCTAATATTAAACCATTATCTTTCCGTAAAATGCAAATTGCATTTGGGTTTGAGTCAAATATACTATGGAACTTATATTCACTCTCTTTTAATTTATTTGTCCAGTTTATACGATCTGTAATATCTTCAAACATGCTCATAATGGCATTCTCCTCATTGTACTGAATAGGGGAGCTTACTAGTTCAATA
>Ga0164318_10007948_pt1 | contig 10287 bp, 8 predicted proteins | sample GuaBasSedimGuay9_FD_113734 | JGI IMG/M metagenome (GOLD analysis project Ga0164318, IMG submission 113734) | Subseafloor sediment microbial communities from Guaymas Basin, Gulf of California, Mexico - Guay9, Core 4571-4, 0-3 cm | ecosystem: Environmental > Aquatic > Marine > Hydrothermal vents >...
AATAATACCAACATGGGTGATTTTTTCTTCTGAATTATCAAAAAAAGCAAGATCACCAGCCACTGATTCAGCTATAAAATCTATTATTTTACCCATTTCCACTTGTAGTGATGCGTCACGTTTTAGTTTTATTCCAACCATGTTAAAAACTATTTGGGTAAAGCCCGAACAGTCAATACCAAAAGGAGATCTCCCTCCCCATAAATACGGGGTTCCAAGGTATTTCATGGCAATATCTACAATATGATTATCCTCTATATTTGATATTATTGATTTAAAATTATCATTAAATATAAACTCCTCATTTGATGTATAAAATGTATTATGATTATAGTTTGGAAGCTTACTACCTAATAATAAATGTTTAATTTCACCTGTTTTTGTTGATGCATTGGCGTAAATACTTGACAATAAGTAAGGTGTGTTACTTTGTAATTTGTTAAACTGCAAATTTGATATTTGCGTTACTTGTTTTACATCAACCCAACCTTCATATAAATCGTGTTCTGTAGCTATTAAAAACCAGGTTTCAGTCCTATCAAGTATTATTAATAAATCGCCAAATATTAACTGGTTAATCATCTCACTTTGATCAGATGGATGCTTCCTAACTGGAACAAGTGACTGTTCACAAATACCAAATCTTTTCATTAATTTAAAGTTTTTACAGTTCTATTTAACGTTTTGATTAATTTTGTCAGTTAAAGTAATCCAAATGAATACACTTTTTTCAAAAATACAACATAATTATTATGAGATACTAAAGGTATTCATTTTTATTATGGCAATTATTATTGTTATATGGGTAAGCCCAAAAGATAGTATTTTTAAATATGAATTTCAGGTTGGTAAACCATGGAGTCATAGCGACTTAATTGCCCCGTTTGATTTTGCTGTTCTTAAAACATCGAAGCAAATTGATGATGAAAGAGAACAAATATTGTTAACCTTTGAACCATATTTTAGGTATAATGATGAAATTTCGAAAACAGGAGAACTAAAGCTAATTGAAAACTTTAAAAAGGGGTGGGAATTATATAAATCAGATACAGTATCTAATGATTCTGTTAAATATCAAAAGTTCCTAATAAAGCTTTATAAAAGATTTGAAAGTAGAGGTATTATTAGGTTTAACGAGGTAATTGAGGGTAAGGATAATTTTTTTCAATTACGTTTAATTCAGGGCAATGTGGTTGCTGTTACCACATTAGGTCAGCTTTATGATATAAGATCAGCTACTGAATCTGCTCGCAAAAGTATACAAGCACTTAATGTACCTGACAGTATTTTCTTGCAAAATATTATTTCTCAATCTCTTGTGCAGAATGTTATTTATGATGAAAGTAAGAATAAAGTAAGTCAGGAAGAGCTACTTAAAGGAGTGTCAGTTACTCATGGTTTGGTTCAAAAGGGGGAACTTATAATTTCGACAGGTGAGCTTGTAACAACAGATAAATACCAAGTGCTTATTTCGCTAAAAAATGATTATGAAAAGGATATTAAAACTTCTAAATCGATGTATTATATCATTGTAGGAATGGCCTCACTTGTAATGTTATTGTTTTTAGTACAGTATCTATTTATGAAGTACTACAGGAAGCGATATTATAATCAACTCAAGTATATTGTTTTAACAATTTTTTTACAGTTAATATTTGTTGTTGTTACAGATTTGGTTTTTATATCATTCCCTAATTGGGCTTACATAATACCGTTTGCATTGTTACCAATTGTAATTTCAGCATTCTTAGATGCAGGTATTGCAATATTTATTTACCTAGTAACATTGTTGTTATTAGGATTTTACGCTCCAAACAGCTTTGAGTTTTTCTACACACAAGCTCTTGTTGGTCTAATTGCCATTTTTTCTCTGCAAAGGTTAACAAAACGATCTGATTTATTTAGGGCAACATTAATGGTGTTTATAACATATTTTGTAATCTACATAAGTATGTTGCTTATTCAAGAAGGCTCCCTTGAGAATTTATCATGGCGTCTCATATCATATTATGCAGGTAGTTCTATTTTAATTTTATTAGCATTTCCTTTAATTTTTCTTTTTGAGAAATTATTTGGATTAATAACACAGTTAACATTACTAGAGCTGTCAAATACCAACAATACATTGCTACGTGATTTGAGCATTAAGGCTCCTGGAACATTTCAACATTCGTTACAGGTTGCTAATCTGGCTTCTGAAGTGTTATATGAGATTGGTGGCGATGCGCTACTTGCGCGTACTGGTGCTCTATATCATGATGTTGGCAAGATGAAGAACTCAATGTACTTTGTTGAAAATCAGGTTGCTGGATATAATCCGCACGATGAACTAAGTTATGAGGAAAGTGCAAAGATAATTATTGGACATGTGTTAAGTGGAATTGAAATGGCACGAAAAGCTGGTTTGCCTGAGCAGGTAATTGATTTTATTAGAACACATCATGGAACTAGACGAGTTGAATATTTTTACAGACTCGAGCGTAAATTAAACCCCGGAATGGAAGTAGACCAGAGTGAATTTACTTATCATGGACCAGCACCATTTTCCAAAGAAACTGCTGTTGTAATGATGGCTGATTCGGTTGAAGCAGCTTCAAGAAGTATAACAAAACCTGATGAACAAAAAATTAGTGATTTGGTTGATAATATATTTCAATCACTAATGGATAATGGGCAGTTTTTAAATTCTAACATTACAATGAAGGAAATTAATACTGCAAAAAAAGTCCTAAAAAAGAAACTGCTTAATATTAATCATATTAGAATCGCTTATCCAGATTAGAAATAGTTTTAGGTTTCAGGTTTTGATTTGATATACCTTCTAAATAATCTTTAGTTTCAGGTCCTAAATTAAAAAGTAAGTCGATTATACTCAGATTTGGAATAAACTCATATTTATTTGAAAAAACTTGAATATATTTTTTAAAAGTATATGAATTGTTTTCTTTCTTCGGGTTTATTGCAAACCTAAAATCATTCGACATTGTATTAGGTGCGATGAAAGAACTTGAGTAACTAATATTACATTTAATACCAATTAATGAAAGTAATAAATTTGTTAGTTCTGTATTAAACTCAAGCAAGTTTTGATATTTCCCAGAATAAAATTTGATAAAATCATCTTTGTAGTATAAAAAAAATGGTGACCCGCTGTATGCAGAGCTTATTGCTCTCCAATGGTTATTGTACCATAAGTCAGTATCATTAATAGTTATTTCGTTAATTTTAGTGTTATTCCCATTAGTTTTATTTACTGGTATTGGTAGGTTTAAAATACCATTTGCCGACATTATTCTACACCTATTTCTATATGTTTGTTTGGGGTAAGTTTCTTCTTTTTCAATAATAATATTTTCATACTTTAAAAAAAGAGCCATGTATTCAATAGGAGGTAAATAGGCTGTTGAGAGTAAAATTGTGGATTCTTGATGCATTTTTTATTGGTAACTAATCAATGTGTTTAATACAGTTTGGTGATTAATATAAATCACTGATATTATGTACTACATGTAACTTTGTACGCCCCTGCCTGCGGCGGGTAGGTTTGTGATGTTCTTTGTGTGCCTTGGTGGTAAAAATTTAACCACTAAAGATTCCAAATAATGAACACCAAGCAAAAATAGCATAAAAAAAACAGACCTTAGTAAAAAGATCTGTTTTTTAATGGTTTGTAGCTTTATAAAAACCTACTATTTTATTAATTGTGTATTATTTTGCTTCTTTAGCTTCCTTTAATAGTACATCATTAATAGCCTGAATCAAAGTTTCTTTAGGTAAAGCGCCTTGAGCCATTTGTGGTTGTACATCCATTGGGCAAAATAGTATTGAAGGAATACTACGAATACCAAAAGCAGCAGCTAGTTCTGTTTCTTCTTCAGTATTAACTTTGTAGATATTAATTTTTCCTTCGTACTCTTTTGCTAATTCCTCAAGAATTGGAGCAACAATTTTACATGGTTGACACCAATCAGCGTAAAAGTCAATTATACAAGGTAGTTCACCCTCATATTTCCAATCTTTATTTTTTTCGTAGTTGAAAACTTTCGCCTGGAATGTTTCTTTAGTTAAATGTTCCATTTTATTAATTATTTATTATTGTTATTATTTCTTATTTAAAAGGTCTTCTTCAATTATTTGAATATATGCTTCTTTTTGCAATGCACCTGTTTGCATCATTGGTTTTCCTTTCATAGGTGAAAACAATACTGAAGGAATACTCCTAATGCCAAATACTCCGGCTAATTTCTTTTCCTTATCAGTATTAATTTTGTATATTTTTACTTTACCATCATACTTCTTTGCAAGATCGTCCATTATTGGAGCAACCAATTTACATGGTTTACACCAGTCAGCATAAAAATCTATAACACATGGTATTTCACCTTCATATTTCCATTCTTCAGGGTTCTTCTCAAAATTCCAAACTTTTTCTTTAAAAGTTTCATATGTAAGATATTCGGGTTTAATCTCACTTGTGATACTATCGTTTACTTTTTCTGTTGATTGATCATCATCAGCTTGGTTTCCTTGAATATTTCCGCAGCTTATTATGCTAAACGTAATTGCTAAAATAAAAATTCCACTTAATTTCCTCATACTTAATATGTTATAGTTTTGTTGATTTTTAATGCGGCAAAGATAATACTTTTTTGTATCACATTAGTATCACTTTTATTATCTTTGTATTCAATAATTATTCCATTTTTATAAAATTACAATCTTTATTTAAAGATATGAGTAAATTTGAATTACAAAAAGATGCTGCTTCATCATATGCATTGAAGTTTAGGGATGTAATTCCAGATGAACAAACAGGTATTGAATTATTATCAGATATTAAATGGGAAAAAGGTTTTGTTTGCTTAAAATGCAGAAGTACCAACTATTGTAAAGGAAAGAGTGAGTTTTCTCGAAGATGTACAAGGTGTAAAAAAGAAGAATCGGTTACAGCACATACTATTTTTCATAGATGTAAAATACCTATTAACCGTGCCATGGAAATTGCATATCTTGTTTGTAATGTTGCTGCCATTTCGTCATATGAAATCAGTAGACAGCTAGATATGCGTCATATGACATGCTATGGATTTCAAAAAAAAGTAATTGATTGTCTAAATGGCAAAAATGATGATAAGTTACTAAAAAGTGTATTAGTAAATATTCAGGAAAGGATTGATAAGAAATAAAGCCTTCAACTATTACAAATTAAAAAAAAAGAGATGCCATAAAATATAGCATCTCTTTTTTTAGTCAAAAATATTATTTATTTCAGCACTATCTTTCTGTCAATTTTTTCATTATCACTAATAATACTTAATAAGTATATACCTTTTGCCTGATTACTTATATCAAAGCTGTAGTTATATTGTCCAGAATTATTAGTAATATTTTGGTCAAATATTACCTGCCCGTTTATACTTATTAGCTTAACTTGCATATCCCCTTGCTTTTCAGCATTAAAATTAACATTTAATATGCCCGTTGTTGGGTTTGGATAAATAGTAAGATTTTCAACTGTTGTTTCTTCAAAACCAACACCATCAACATGGTAATCAAACGACCAGCCTTGATTTCTAATAGTAGCATTTGTACTCCACATTAGCATAAGTGAACTTGTTTCAGATACTATTGGATCTGGTAATTCATCTCCTGATAATTCACCTAATAAAGTACCTGAATCATCATATATTCTCAGCTTATCATTTATTGGTTCTGTATTCATTTCAGTAAAATCAATATAGTATTTTGTAGCTTCAGGATGTCCCATAGTAAGTATGCAAGTTGTTGAGTTATTATAGAAGAAATGTAAACTTCCATCTGTAATAGATCCTTCAGCATCATTATAAGCTGTTGAAGTACACCAAGTAGGTATATGTGAATTGTATTCTATTTTAAATCCTTCGCCAGTATTATTGGAGCTAAATGTAACAAACATCTGGTTACTACTCGAGTTAATATTTGAAGGTAAATCGCTACCTGAAAATTCACCCAATAGTTCAGCTGAATCGTCGCCACCATCATAAACTCTTACTTTGTCAATATTTGATGTGTTAAACTCAATAAAGCTAAGTGTAATATATGAAACTGAATCCTCTTCATTTTGTGGTGAAATTAACCATGAGGCATCCATCCCTGAAGAATAATCTTCAGCAGGACCACTACCATCTGTAAATGAACCAACAAGAGTATTTAAGTCAGTTTGACCGCTTGCTAAATATGGATAAGCTGCATCACCAGGATAAATATTTCTAATCATAGCTTGTGATATGTAAAATCCACCAACATCTTGCAGTGAGTAAAATCCATTACCTGATCCACTCCATCCAAAGTTAAAGTGATAGTAGTTTGTTCCCTGATAACCGTCGCAAACAAATGCATGACCACCATTGTCAGAGTTACGACCTGAGTAATAAATAGGTCTAAATGCATCTAATTCAGTTTGCATCATATTCTCCCAAGCTGTAGTTGAATAACTGCTTTTTGATAAGTATTGAACACTATTTTGGTATCTAAAGTGGTTTCTAAGTGCAGCTGGTACATCTTGGCTGTAAGCACCTGATCCATCCCAGCCATACATCATCTCAACTGCAACACCTGCATGAAAACCTATTTCTGCAATTTCCCAAACGTATTTATTACTAATAACATCTGTCATAGCATTCCAGTCATATTCAGAAGCTCCAAAATCTGCACTTATGGTACCATAAGGATAGTAATAATAACTATTTGATCCCTCACCAGTAAGTGGAAATCTCCAGTAATGCATAATTTCGGCCATAGCCGTAGCAACACAACCAACATACACACAATCACCAGGTCCTTGATCATCCGCAGGACACATTGCATTGTATGGATTGTCTTGATTCCATCTACTTGTTAATAGTGGGTCAATATCACGACCCCCTAATAGATTTAAAGATTTAGAATCATTAGTTGAGTAAGTGTTCCATCTCTCAGCTACTTCAGCAGAAGCTTCTAAGTTATTTTCATGAATGAAATTTACTTGATCAACATAGGTACGCATCCAATTATGGAAGCTTTCCAATTGATTTTCTACTGCAGGAAAATCTCCTGTAAAATTATATCCAAGTACAGGTACCATCGCATCATTAGCTGCTACTATAACCCAACCTTTTTCAAAATTAACTACATAATATGCCTGATCAACAATATAAGACTCAGAAATATTTAAATCATAATAGTTAATTGATTCGCCGTATTGATTTGATTTCTGAAATAAGAAATTAACGGCAACTTGCTCAGCTTTTGATAAGCTAATGTCTTTTGCGAATATGCTTGCTGTAACAGCAAATATCACTATAATACTAAGTAAAACTTTTGATTTCATTGGTTATAATTTGTGTTTACAATAAATTTGTCGGCAAATATACCTAAAATAAAATTTATATATAGATACTTTAATATTCATGTGACAAATTTATTTATTTAAAGGTTGTATTGATAGTTAAATTATCTTTGCGATTGTTGACATTTAGTATCTAATTTCAAGAGTAGGAATAATCAAAACAAAAATATTATGGCAATCTTAATTGAGAATATTAAAGAACTAGTGCAAATAGAAAAGTCACCAAAATTACTGGTTCGAGGTAAAGAAATGGCTAAACTAAATACCATAAAGAATGCCTATTTGTTTATCGAGGATGGACTGATTGCTGATTTTGGGACTATGGTCGACTTAAATAAAGGTGAAGCTTTGTTTGCCACTGAAGATACTCATGTTATTGATGCTAGTGGCTCAATGGTTTTCCCTTCATTTGTCGATTCGCATACACATCTGGTTTATCCTGCATCGCGCGAGATTGAATATATTGATAAGATAAAAGGGTTATCATACGAAGAAATTGCAAAACGTGGAGGTGGAATTTTAAATTCAGCTCGGTTAATGCAACAGGCATCTGAAGATGAATTGGTTGAATCTGCCTTAACTAGGCTAAACGAAATAATCCAATATGGAACAGGTGCTGTTGAAATAAAAAGCGGATACGGATTAAACGTTGAGTCAGAGTTGAAAATGCTTCGTGTTATTAAACGACTAAAACAATTATCTCCTTTAATTATTAAATCTACTTTTTTGGGTGCTCATTCTATTCCTCTCGAATTTCGAGGAAATCAATCAAAATATGTTGATATTGTTATAAACGAAATGCTGCCGCAAATTGCCCAAGAAAACCTTGCTGATTATATTGATGTTTTTTGTGATACTGGCTTTTTTACCGTTGATGATACTGAGCGAATACTAGAAGCAGGACAAAAATATAATATTCGCGGAAAAATTCATGCAAATGAGCTTGATTATTCGGGAGGCATACAGGCTGGAGTAAAGTACAATGCTTTATCGGTAGACCACCTTGAATTTACTGGTGATGATGAAATTAATGCATTGCTAAACTCACATACCATGCCAACGGTATTGCCCGGAGCTGCATTCTTTTTAGGCATGAAATATGCGCCTGTGCGCAAAATGATGGATGCAGGATTACCTGTAGCTCTCGCAAGTGACTTTAACCCAGGGTCTTCACCGTCAGGTAATATGCAGTTAATAGTTTCCATGGCAAGTATTTTATATAAGATGCTTCCCCAAGAAGCCATTAATGCAACTACAATAAATACTGCGTATGCCATGGGTATTAGTAATCAGGTGGGTAGCATTGCCATTGGAAAAAAAGCCAATATTTTTATAACAACCCCCATGCCTACTTATGAATTTTTGCCTTATTACTTTGGTACAAATAAAGTTAAAACTGTTATTTTAAACGGTGAAATAATAAAGTAGTGTAATAATTTTCTTTTTTATTTGGGCGGATAGCCGTGCTTTCCATTTATAGTTGTTTCATACTGATTGTATTTTTGTAAAGTAATCCCGTGTCTTCCTTCGTCAGCCACATTTTACTTACAAAAATCACATCAGTATTTTAACAAGCTATCATTGCAATCACTACCGCATACCAATCAATATTTACAGATACTACTTAATAATTAGCATACCTTTCGTTTATATAGAATTGAAAAAATAACACCATCGTTTAAACATATTTTGTAATTTAGTACTTTTTAAATAAACCAGAAATAATGAATATAAAAATATAGTTCCAAATGATTGAACAAAAAGAAATCACCCTTAAACCCATGTCAAAGGGATTTCATAATATTGATTACATGATTGAAAATGCGTTTGATAATCTTCCAAAAGTAGGAATGATTAACATTTTTGTAAAACATACCTCAGCAGCCCTAATGATAAACGAAAATGCTGATCCTGATGTGCAAGTTGATTTAAAAACACTTCTGAATAAAATGGCTCCCGAAGGAGCTCCATATTATGTTCATACAATGGAAGGCTTAGATGATATGCCCGCACATTTTAAATCAACAGTTTTTGGCCAATCTCTAACCATTCCAATAACCAACGGAAAACTTAACCTTGGCACATGGCAAAGTGTGTACTTTTGTGAATTTAGGAATCATGGCGGGAATCGAAAAATTGTGTTTACTATGTATTCTTAAATTACCTCACATCAATCCTAGCTCCCTCTTTATAATAAGCAAGATAACCAATAGATTTTGAATATAATCTATTTATAGTCAGCAAATCTTCTACTTCTTTAGCATTCTCTTCTTTAACAGCAATTAGTAATCCTCCACTAGTTTGAGCATCGGCAAGAATTAAACGCTGTGCATCATTAGGCAAACTAACTTTATCACCATAACTTTCCCAGTTTCTGTTTGTTCCGCCTGGAATGCAACCCTGCTCGAGATACTGATAAACTTCTTTAAAAATGGGAACATTATCGTATTCAATCACTGCTTTTACATCACTCCCCTCACAAATCTCCAACAAATGCCCAAGTAAACCAAAACCAGTAACATCAGTTAAAGAAGTAACCCCTTTCATTACAGATAGTTTTTCACCAATACTATTCAATTTCATCATAGAATCAGGAGCAATATTGATATGCTCATCAAGTAGTTTTCCATCTTTTTGAGCCGTTGCTAAAATTCCAACACCAAGTGGTTTTGTTAAATACAACTTACATCCGGCTGTTGCTGTGTCATTTCTTTTAAGATTTATCAAATCTACTAATCCAGTAACTGCTAATCCAAAAAGTGGCTCTGGATTATCTATGCTATGACCTCCGGCAAGTATTATCCCGGCCTCACGGCAAATTTCTCTACCTCCTTCAATTACCTGATTAGCAACCTCTGCAGGGATAGTGTTAATTGGCCAGCCCAATATTGCAATTGCCATTATTGGCTTACCTCCCATGG
>Ga0164318_10007949_pt1 | contig 10287 bp, 4 predicted proteins | sample GuaBasSedimGuay9_FD_113734 | JGI IMG/M metagenome (GOLD analysis project Ga0164318, IMG submission 113734) | Subseafloor sediment microbial communities from Guaymas Basin, Gulf of California, Mexico - Guay9, Core 4571-4, 0-3 cm | ecosystem: Environmental > Aquatic > Marine > Hydrothermal vents >...
GCTCCTACTGGTTTTTGCTGCTCTTATCAGAGTGCAAAATGGTGTAGTGTGTCATCTTACAAATGTTACGTATATAACCTAGCAGAAGGTGCTGGAAGCCACCTGATGAAGCAGTGGCTTCCAGGTGTTGAATGCTTTTTTGTGATGTAATTTAAAAAAAAGGATAGGGGTGATGTATGATGATAAAATAAAGTTTTCAAAACGGGAAATCTTTAATCCCTATTTGAAGAATTCTAAACTAAAAAACAAGTTTAATATAGGATTATGATATTAGGAGTTTGAGGGGTTGATAGTAATGGAAAAATTAACAGTAAATAAAAACAGGATGATGCTAGGGGTTTTACTAATAGCAATTGGTGTTATACTAAGGCTTCTACTGCATAAAAACCTTCCAAGTTCACCATCTATTTATATCACAATCAATGGAATAACTCAGAATATGTTCATGCTTGATCTTTTCTTCGTTGTAGCAATAATCTCAATACTAAGCGGATTACTACTAGGTGGATACTATACATTCATAGTTCCTATATCAGTAATGATAATAACAGATGTCATAATTGGTAACAACTGGATACTGCTGTTCACCTGGTCAGGTTTCGCATTACTAGGAATCATAGGATACCTACTCAAAACAAGTAATAGTCTTACAGTAGAAAAAATACCAAGGGTTCTAGGCGCTGGCGTTGGAGGTATATTATTATATGATATCTGGACAAACTTTGGAACATGGTTAGGTGGATGGTACACTCATACATTTGAAGGATTAGTATTATGTTACACCTATGCGCTTCCATTCATGTTCTGGCATCTATTATCAACAACAATAACTCTAACATTAGTAATAGTACCAATAATCTACCTCAAAGAACATAAAATAACATTACCTGAGTACACTGTTAAACCATTTGAGAAGCATACTTCAATCGCTGCTTTAGCACTACTCCTAATTCTATCAGTCTTAAGTACCTTCCTCTAAAAAACAACTTTTTTCCTTTTTTTGTGCAAAAATCCTTATAGCATATTTATAATTTCTATGCTACATGCAGTACCCAGTATATGAAGCTAGAAATGAGGTAGTATCCATACTTAAAAAAGCCTTGTCCAAGTTAAAATATGAGACAGATATAAAACTTGAAAAACCACCTGAAGAAAAAATGGGTGATTTTGCATTCCCTTGTTTTTCTATTGCAAAAACCGCAAAGAAATCTCCAAATCTTATTGCAGATGAGGTTATTAGAACAATAGAGAAAACCAGCTGGGTTGAAAAAATCGAGAAAAATGGTGCGTACATAAATTTTTTTATTAACCAAAAAAAGACAGCATCTGAAACCTTAGAATTAATCATTAAAAACAAAGAAAAATATGGTTTTTTAGATCAGAAAAATAAAAAAGTAATCGTGGAACACACCTCTGCTAATCCTAATGGTCCACTACATGTAGGTAGAGCAAGAAACCCAATTATTGGTGATACAATCGCCCGGATTTATAAAACAGCAGGGTACAATGTTGAAACACAGTTTTATTTAGATGATATGGGTAAACAGGTAGCTATCCTAGCATGGGGTCTTAATAATCTTGATCCAAAACAGATTCCTCAGTCAGATTATGAAAAAACTGATCATCAGAAAGTTGGTTTCTATCAGAAAGCAAATGAAATCATGGAGAAAGATGAAAAAATAGCTGAAGAGATCAACGAAATCATTAGAAAAAGTGAAAAAGGAGATACAGAAACATTAAAGCTTATTCATACTGCATATAAACCTGTTTTAGAAGGTATTAAACAAAGCATGAAGCGGATAAACATCACCATTGACAGGTTTATACCAGAGTCAACATTTGTTAAAGATAAAACCGTTGATACTGTAGTTGAAAAACTTAAGAAATCAGATTACTGCGGTGTTGAGGATGGAGCATACTACATTGATATGGAGCCCTTTGGTGTTCAAGGACGTAACACAAAGTTTTTCTTTTTAAGGAAAGATGGTACAACTCTTTATGCAACAAGAGATATAGCATATCATCTCTGGAAAAACAAACAAGCAGATGTTTTAATCAATATCCTCGGTGAGGATCATAAACTTGAATCGAAACAGGTTGAAGTAGCATTAAAAATAATTGGTGCTAAGAAGCTACCAACTGTTATTTTTTACTCATTTGTATCATTACCTGAAGGGAAAATGTCAACCCGTCGGGGAAGAGTTGTTTATCTTGATGAACTCATAGATGAATGTATAAAAAGAGCATACGTGGAAGTTAAAAAAAGAAGAGGAAAAGAACTTTCAGAAGAAAAAATGAGGCAAATAGCAGAAAAAATAGGTATTGGTGCCTTGAGATATAATATTATAAAGGTTCAACCTGAAAAAGGGATTACTTTCAAATGGGAAGAAGCATTAAATTTTGATGGAAACTCATCGCCGTTTATCCAATATGCTCATGCAAGAGCATGCAGTATCCTCTCCAAAAACAAAGAAAAAATAAGTAGACCTGACGCCTCTGTTTTGAACCATACCTCAGAATTAAACCTAGTTAAAAAACTAGCAGAATTACCACTAGTTGTAGAAGAAGCATATACTGGTTTTAAACCACATATCATTGCATCCTACCTGTTTAGTGTTGCCTCTTTATTCAACCAGTTTTATAGAGACTGCCCTGTTATACACGAAAAAAACCAGGAATTACGGAAAGCAAGACTTTCTTTAGTTGATGCAACAAGAATCATATTAAAAAACGGTTTAAATCTCCTAGGCATTGTTGCACCAGAGGAAATGTAAAAATGCAGTATAAACATATACAGGTTAACTCATTATTAAACAAAATACAAACAAATGATATTCTTTTCTCAGGTAACTATACTCTAGATCCATATAAAAACTGCGAATTCGAATGTTTATACTGTGATTCATCTTTCGAAAAAACAATCTATATAAAACAAAACGCACCAGAGATACTAGAAAAAGAATTAGAAAAAGTCGAAAAAGGAAAAATAATAGTTGGTTCTGTACATGATCCATATCAAAAAGTTGAGAAACAAACAGGTTTAACAAGGAAACTCCTAAAAATTATTGTGAAACATGGTTTTGATTGTCACATACTTACAAAATCAGATCTTATTTTAAGAGACATTGATGTTTTATCAAATATCAAAAACTGTAAAGTTACAGTTAGCCTCATTTCGCTTAATCAGAATATATCACAGGTTTTTGAAAAAAACATACCCTCCTCAGAGATACGTATGACTCTCGTTGAAAAACTAAACAAACATACTATAGAGACAGGTGTTGCATTAATACCAATGTTACCATTCATAGTTGAAAAAGAACTGGAAGAGATTATAAAGCAAGCTAAAAAACATAAAGCCTGTTATTTTTTATCTAAACCCCTAGAGCTAAAAGGTGACCTGAAAAATATTTTCATAAATATTTTAAAGAAATATTATCCAAACCATGTAAAACGATACATCGAGCTATATAGAGATAGTTATAAACCAGATGAAGAATACGTTAAAAACATAAATAATAAAATCATGTTTTTTTGTAAAAAATATAAAATTAAAAACCAGGTTTAAAAGAAAAAATAGTGGTTTATTTTTTCTTGATTATTGCAAACATTATAACCAGGAGTACAACCACCGCTATTAGTGCTAATATAACTACGTAGTATTCACCAAAGAATGTCATTGGTTGTTTCTCATTAGGATAACAGTTTGCACCAAAGGGCATATGACCATCTATTGATAACTCTGAATCATATTGTAATGGCATAGTATCTTTTTTCTCCCAATGATTTTGCCCACTGTATTCAGTGTCTGGTACATACATCCTTAGATCAGGATCACCGAAATATAACACATTTTCAGCATCATCCCACCACCATTGTGGTCCACCATCTTTTCCTCCTCCTAGATAGAGTGGTCCAACATGGCTAATACCTTGAGAATATGCCTGTCCAACTGTTTTCCCAAGTATTATATCCCGTGGTATTGACTGACGCCATATTGCTCCATACCATGAAGTCGGCCATGGATCTTGTACTTGGAAAACTAAACCATGTCTAACAAGCATTATATGTAGATATGTGTTCGATGTTTGACATATACTTGTTATAAAACCTGCAGAGTGAAGATTTCCAAGATATTCCTCAATTACTGTAGCATTTTTTGATGCTAATGGAGCTTTTGAAAACTGGATAGTACCAGTTAAACCATCATATAAATTATCTACATTAAATGGATCAAAAAACGGGATGATTCTGTTTAAAAATTCTCTAATAGGTTTTCTCGCTAAAACCCAGTCAAGACCAGTCGCTGGAATCAACAATGATTTATGATTAGTAAAAGGTATAAATCCTTTGATATCAAGAGACATTGTATCTGGTTCCTCTGTTGAACCAAGCTCCCAGTCATATCCACGCCAGGGGTTTTCTTCATGTTTAGCCCCTGCAAAAAGACCAATTAGTTTACAGTTCGACTGGAAACCTGTTTTTGGATCCCAAAACAGAGTGCTACCACAGTTTTTATGGAAACCATGAGATGCATGAACCCACAGTATTACACCCTGATTAAGATCCTGAGTGACATATTCTAGTTTAGTTGAAAACACAGGATCAAAACCACCACGTCTAAGATAAAAAGGTATAACCTCGCTCTCAGTCATATCTGGGAAGAACATACCAGGTTCGCCCATATATTTTTGATTAACCCCTTGATCAATAGGGTTCATAGTGTTATCAAATCCTGGTGTTAAACCATCTGCACATTGATAGGTTGCACCATAGTATTTACTAGCTCTTTCATTGAAACGATATTTATGTGTTACAAAAGAACAAAGCACTGGGTAGTTGTATTCTTTTTCACCACCATTTTTAACTACTAGTGTATTCATAAAAGGTTTCTGAAACAGGCCTAATAATCCTTTACGTTCGCTTCTACTACCATTTATTAGTTTCACAGAGCCTTTGAGTGCTGGGTTTTCAAAAATAAGAGCAGGGTAAAACATACTCCTTGAAATCCATGTGGATGTATCAACTGGTGTTCCGCAGATTCTACCAGGGTTTGCTACGCCAACAAAAATTCTATCCCATGGGATTCCAATTTCATATTGCCCAGCGACGGTTAGAATTGTTTCTTTGCCCTCTTTATCAAAGCCATGTTTTTTTAGGAAATCATATACTCGTTTACCTACATGATACATTTCAGCTACAGTTGGTTTATATTTATATCTTTCATCTGAAAAACGTTTCCAGAATTCATTTGGCCAAACAACAGCGGATGATAACATTGGATGATTATCAACTATTAAAACAGGTGCACCATGATGAGCAGCAGCAAATGCTGCAGGTCCTAAATAAGTACCAGCTTTGGTTTTCTCAGCGGGTTTTAACTCACCAGCATACCAATAAGTCCATGAATCCAAAGTTGTAAAAACAATATCATTTGAACCAGAGTTTTCATAAATATCCATGTATAATTCATCAAGATCTATGTAGTTTTTCTTTATACTACAGATGCCTTTAATCTCGTTTCTAACCACCTGCGATAAATGACAGCCTATATCAACTAGATATACCTCTTCAACCCCTAATTTATATAATACGTCCTTAGCACAACTAGAAAGTTTATCTGATGAGGTATAAATCAAGGGTGCATTTATCATACTTGCCAGTACTGCTCCCTCAGTAGCAGATGTCAAGGAATCTGCCTTGTTTTTTGATATTTTTTGTTCAAAAGAATATTCAACCTCAAAATCAATAGGTTGATTTAGATCATCTAATGAAAAAACAGATACGTAGTAGTGCTCACCAGGTAAACATTCACCGAGTTGTTTTATTTTTAAATTTAACCCATCTGATGGTTCTTCACAAACATCTGTGATGATTGCTTCACCACCAGGTCCTATAAGAGTCATACCAAGTTTAACATTTGGGTTGTTCCATGTTAAGTTAAAAGTTGCATCTCGGCAGCCAAATGGTGGAATATCTGGAATCTCTATCTTAACACCTGGGTACATTGTTATATCAATATGGTATGCTACTCCTTTTTTCAACATCCCTAATAGGGTGCCCTGAAGTTCAAATAAACCAGGTATTCCCCTACGTGGTGCATCTCCTTCTGTTGGGAAATCTGTTAAACCAACTCGCCAATCCCCAGGTTTATATACATAGGATTGAGAAAACTCATGGCCCTTTGGTGAAAAAACATTCCATGCAGCTGTTGCAACTGCTTGAACCCAGTCATCTTTGTCTTTGTAATAGAACTGTAGATCTGGATCACCAGTTGGTATCATAATACCTGCCAATAATATTCCATCCCACCAAGCATCTGCTGTTAGATACACATATTTCTCATCAACTTTGAAATCATATGTCACTGGGTTTAGCTTGTTTGTTTGTGTAACTTTAAAAGTTGGTAATTTTTTGATACCCTCAGCCTGTATTGTTCCCTCTGTTTTATTATTTATTTTGATGTTTGATTCTTTGGAGTTTTCATCATCTAAAACTGCTAAAACCGCTTTTTTTGAATATGACCAATCCTGCAATGCTAGTGTTTTAGCTATCTCATACGAGCTATTACTTTTTATGGATACATATTTTTTAGAATTCCATTGTTCAACATTGTTTTTATCAACGTTGATAAGTGTCATTTGATCAAGTTTATTGTTACAGTAACTCATCCAGTCTTCCATGAAGTAATTTATACCTTCATATGCGTTTAATGATCGATATTTAACATCGTTTTCCTTTATTTCATCTTGATAATACATCAAAGGATGAGAAAACAGGTTTTTACCATCATTAAAAACAGCTGTTGGCACAGCAGCTAAATACGCATAGTCATCTAAAAAACTATTTTCATCAAAATTTACAAAAGTTACTTTTTTCATTGGTGCAACAGAAGTATATGAACACCCTTTATCAAAACCTTTGATTCCATATTCAACACCTGGTGCTTGAGTAACTGGTAAAAACACACCAACTATAATTAAAAACGCTGCTAATATTGGAATTAGCTTTCTTGATTTACTAATTTTTTTCATATGTATATCTCCTTCATTTTCAAATCTCATTTTTTATTTTTTCTTTTTATTTTTAGTTTAGCATTATCCTCATGTTTCTCATATTTTACTCTGCTTTTTTACCTCTTATAATAACTACTACAGCTATAACTACAAGCAGAATAACAACTATACCTACTATCATCCAGATTAGAATACTCGACTGCGGTTGTTTTTCATGTGGGTAATCAGCCGCACCAAACGGGGTATGACCATTAATATCTAGTTTTTCGTCATAAACAAGTGGTAATGTCTCTTTCTGTTCCCAATAGTTACTATCGCTGTATACTGTACTTGGAACAAAGATTCGTAAATTAGGATCACCATAGAAACATACGTTTTCTAATGTATCCCACCACCAGTGGTTCACAAGATACTCTGGTCCACAGGCTCGTATTCCTTTCTCATAGGCTTGTCCTATAGTATCGCCAAGAGCTAAGTCTTTGATAATTGATTGTAGCCATACTGCGCAATAATCAGATGTTGACCATGGATCCATGATTGTGTATGTTGCTCCATGTCTAATCCACGTCATCTGTAGATATGTTCCAGCGGGAAGACATACAACTGTGTTTACACCTGCCGAGTGGAGGTTTTTAAGTGCGTCATCAAACTCTGGTCCAGTTACTGATCTTTCAATAAGTCCACTTCCTGAAGTAGCAGATGTTGTAATCATTCCATCATAAGTAGTTAGTATTGGAAGGTGATCAGGGTTATTAAGCAGTCTATCCCAATGGATCATAAAACCAAATGCACCAAGAACATCAAGTAAACCACCACTTAACTTGTTAACTATTCTTGATACACCAGCGAGATTAGGGTTAAACAATGAAACATCAGGATTCTCTGTACATCCTACTTCACTGAATAATTGCATAGGTAAAATCTTTATTTTAGCTATTTTATCTAAACCTTCAACACCTAAATATTCAGATGCCATAAACGCTATCCAATGTATAAAGGTCCCAAGATGCCCTGGTTTTAGCATAATGGGTTCATATGCCCGCCAAGGATTTTCTTCGTATACATATGGGCTTTCTGGATTCCAGAATGTTATAAGTCCACCATCATTATGGAACCCATGTGCATCTTGAATCCACATTATCACTCCTCTGTTAAGGTTTTCCACTACTTTATCAAAGTTTGTTGAAAAAACGCTATCATAACCTGCTTTTCCACAGTAAAATGGTATAACCTCAGTGTCACTTAAATCGGGATAATATGCACCACTCTTATCTGTAGCACCAACATCAATACTATCAGGAGATGGTGTAACATAAGGAGTTATACCATCTGCTCTGGTATACATTGTCCCCCAGTGTTTACTCGCCTGCTCATTGAACTTATATGCTGCTGAAACATACGTTTGAAGTACTGGATAATTAAATTCTTCTTCTTGAGAAGGTTTTGTTATAACAAGGTTAACGCCAAATGGTTTTTTCAACCTGGCTCCTGGTAAATGAGATATCTTGCTTTTACTTCCATTGATTAGTTTTATTTTTCCATGTAAAGCCGGATTTTCAAATATGAGTGCCGGATAAAATACGTTACGAGCAATCCAGTAACTTGTATCAACAGGAGAGAAATGAAATCTACCTGATAAGGCTTTTCCAACAAAGGTTCTATCCCACGTAGGTCCTATGTTAAACTGCCCTGCTACTGTAATAATAGTCTCCATTGCTTCTTCATCTGTATTCGCTTTTTTATCAAAACCAAGTTTATCAAGGAATTTATAGACTTCTCTACCAGATAGGATCATGTCACCTGCGGATGGTTCAGTTCTGAACTGAGCGTTTTTTATCCAGAAGTCTTTATGATACACTACAGCTTTAGAAAGCTCAGGGTGTTCATCTACAATAAACACAGGACATCCATGATGTGCTGCTATATAAGACGCAGGACCAATAAATAATGCTCCATCTTTGATTTTTTCAGAAGGTTTAAGCTCACTAACATACCACTGCATCCAAGGTTCTATAGTGGTAAAAACGATATCGTAGCTGTTACTAATATTTCTAACACATTTGTATATTTCTTCAGGCTGCTGATAATATATTGTTTCTCCTATTGTTTTTATCTCATTTTTTGCATTTATAGAAAAAAGATTCCCTATATCCACTATATATATTTTTTTAACCCCTAGCTTATATAAAACGTCTTTGGTAGCAGGTGATAAAGATGAAGGTGATGTATATAATAAAGGAGCGTTTAGAAGGCTTGCAAGTACTGCACCATTAGCTGCAGATGTAAAACTATCACCTTCTTCTTTTGGATACTTCTGATTCCAACTGTACTCTAAAGTAAAATCTATGGGACGTAAGAGATCATCTAAAGTGTAAACATATACAGAGTATTTCTCCCCTGCCTCACATTCTCCAAGCATTGAAACATTTACAGTTTCTCTATTCTCGTTTTCTCTGAATTCTTTGTTAATAATCTCTTCTTTGGTATAACTTGAGGCGATCTCAGTTCCAAAAGGATCTACAACTGTTAAACCCAGATGAACATTTGGGTCATCCCATTTTAACACAAACTTTGCGTCTCTGCAGCCAAAAGATGGTAAATCCTCTATCTCAATTTTGACACCTGGATAAAGCAAGATTTTGATATTTGCTTTGTCTTTTTTCATTTTCGAAAGTAATCCTAGAGAATTTTTAGATGAAATCTGAAACAAGTTTTCCATTTTTCCATATATTTCTGTTTTTGATTTTTTTGGAAAAGCAGTTAAACCTATCTTCCATGTTCCATAATCATGAATAAAGGAACCACCAATTTCTTCAGCTACTCCTTTTTTCCATGAAGATTCAGCATTTGAGGAAACCATTCCAAGTTTATTATCATAAATTTGCATGTCTATGTCAAAACTCGGGTTATCCCATGTTGCTTGAGCGACTAGATATTTATATTTAGTATCTGAAACTTCAAAACTTTGGTAAGTGCCGCCTATACCAATGCTTGGTTTATCCATTTCAAACTCTTCATTACCTATTTTATAAGCTGGTAAAGTGTCTTTTATAGATCCTTTTACAGAGTTTTTATTATTTTTCTCAAAGTTTTCTTTTATTACTGCTACTACTGCTTTATCACTATAGCTCCATTCACGTAAAGCCAACTTACTAGCAACATCAAATGGGTTATCATCACTAACCAAAATACAATTTCTGGTATCCCACTCACTTGGAATTCTATTTTTTGGAACATTAACTAGTGTCATCTGATCAAGTTTACCATTACA
>Ga0164318_10007950_pt1 | contig 10287 bp, 9 predicted proteins | sample GuaBasSedimGuay9_FD_113734 | JGI IMG/M metagenome (GOLD analysis project Ga0164318, IMG submission 113734) | Subseafloor sediment microbial communities from Guaymas Basin, Gulf of California, Mexico - Guay9, Core 4571-4, 0-3 cm | ecosystem: Environmental > Aquatic > Marine > Hydrothermal vents >...
CAGCCTCTGACCTGAAACAGGGGGTATATGCGACATAATATTTGGGAAGCTCGCTTTCATCAAGGATCTCCTCCCTATGTATATTTGTTACAGGAACCTCTGCCGTGGGGATAAGGTAGAGGTCCCAATCTTCCACTTTGAATAGGTCCTCTTTAAACTTTGGCAACTGACCCGTGCCTGTCATACAGCCTGAGTTTACCATAAAAGGTGGCAGGACCTCTGTGTATCCATGCTCCCTTGTGTGGATATTTAGCATAAAATTTATAAGCGCCCTTTCAAGCCTGGCGCCAGCCCCTTTGTAAATGGCAAATCTTGAGCCTGCAAGCCTTGCTGCTCTTTTGAAATCAAGTATCCCGAGCCTTTCCCCGATCTCCCAGTGTGGCAGGGGTGTAAATGACATCTCAGGTCTTTCACCCCAATATCTTACCACCTGATTATCATCTTCATCCTTTCCCACAGGAACGGATTCATGGGGCATATTGGGGATAATCAAAAGCATGTCCTCAAATTTCTTGATAATATCTGGCAGCTCTTTTTCCTTCTCCTTTATCCTTAAAGAGATCTCCTTCATCTCCTCTATTAGCAGGGAAGCATCTTCCCCCTTTTTCCTTTTCTCGGATATCTGATGATTTATCTCATTTCTTTTGGACCTGAGAGCCTCTATCTCTGTAATTATCTCCCTTCTCTCTTTATCTAATTCCTCAAATCGAGAGATATCCAATTCATATCCTCTCTTTTGCAGCATATCTTTTATCTTATCTGTATTTGCCCTAATAAATCTTAGATCCAGCATAACCCTCTCCTTTTTATTAATAGATCTTAATTCTTATTACTGACCTTACGCAAAAACTTTTATTTTATACCATATATTACACAGAGATAACAGCGGATCTGGAAGAGGGGCAAAGGTGTTTTTCTGTTTTATAGTGTAGAAAATAGGCTGATTTCGCCAAACTTGGGCTAAGATAAAAACTTTTGCGTAAGGTCGGTTTCTTAATCTTCTACCAAAGGGACATATTTCCACCTCTTTAGATCAAATAGTCCCTTCTCTGATACTCTCAAAAAGGGTATATAAGGAGTTGTAAGGATAGAAATGGCAAGATGAGCATCTGGTAAATGGCAACCAAGCTCCTCTGCCCTTTTTTGAATATTATCCATATGTCTTGCTATGTCTCTAATGGGCATATCAGCTATAATGCCGCCAATAGGCATGCTCAATTCCGCAGTAATCTTTCCTCCCTCAGATACAGCTATTCCTCCTCCCATTTTTATCACCCTGTTGACCGCTTCTGCCATATCTTTTTCATCAGCTCCCACCACTACAACAAGACATGCATCCCACACAGCGCTTGTGGCAATTGCCCCCTTTTTCAAGCCAAAGCCCTTTATAAGGCCCACAAACTTCTGAACCCTATTATCAAGACGAGTTAAAGCCGCCACCTTGATTATGTCATTCTTGGTATCTGGCAGGATCTGATTATTATGGACGGTCAATTCCCATATCTTTTCTTTGGTCACAAGGGGGCTAACCAGTTCTATTACCCTGACCTTTACCCTGCCCTTTCTTTGGGAAGATATGGCAAATTCAGAAGGGCCAATCTTTATCAGTTCAATGCTTGGAAAAGCTGATTTGTTGTATAGAGGGATATATGGTTCTACCAATATGTTTCCCTGTTTTACTGCTATCTTGCCGTTATTTATCACATATTCTGGTCTTATCTCCCTTGGTCCTGGAATGACCACAATATCTGCATACCTGTGAGGCGCAATTCCTCCTATAATATGATCCAGCCTGAAGTGCTCAGCCGGATTAATGGTCATCATTTGAATAGCTTTTATGGGATCAAATCCTAGATCAATGGCCTTTTGTAAGATATGGTCCATGTATCCATGATTTAATAGTGTCTGAGGGGCCAGGCCGTCTGATACAATAATAAGCCTTCTTGGATCCAGGCCTGTATTCTTTATCTCTGCTATTGCTTCCAGTTCTTTTCTTATGTCCCCTTCCCTTATCATGGCATATATACCAAGCCTTAGTCTCTCAATCACGTCATTCAGCCCTATGGATTCATGGCATGAGGATATGCCAGATGCAGAAAATGCACAAAGGGATTTCCATTTAGCACCTGCGCCATGTCCTTCCACAAGCTTGCCAGAGGCAAGCGTCTCGGCTATCAGCTCATAGGTACGTTGGTCTCCATTTATAATATATGTCCATATGGTCTCTCCCAGACCCAGCACATTCTCTTCCCTTAATAGCCTTCTTAGGGCTTCAGGACCTATTGCTTTGCTTCTTCCAGTGGAGCTTAGGGAATGCATTACAGGGATGGTGCAAAATATCTTTATGGGTTGTCTTTTTGTCCATTCCAAGAAATCCTTTATTCCATCCAAGCCATATGGAAATGCCAGCTCAATTGCTTCTGATATTATGGTCGTGGTTCCGCCTTTTAGTGCATATTTTATGATTTCGTGCAATGGAGAATACATGAGAAGGTGGGTATGGGCATCTATAAGACCGGGTATCATTAACATACCATCTATATCAATCACCTCTGTATCCGGTCCGATGGTATAGCTTATATCATTACCTATGCAGGCAATCCTCTTTCCCTTGATAGCAACAGAAAAGCCTTTTAATATCTCGCCTGTGTAAACATCGAGCAGATGGCCATTCAATAAGATCAGGTCTGCAGGGATGTCTCCCTGAGAGACCCTGACAAGCTCTTTTATTTGTTCTACTTGCAAAGACAATCCATCTCCTTGTAATATTTATCCCATAGTCCCTTTTTGTTTTCTTTGGCTCTATAGAGGAGTTCCCTTAAATTTTGTAATTCCTTTTCCTTGCTCTCACCAGAAACACATGCATACCCCTGTCTTACTATCTCTTCGCCATAAGATTGTCCATCAGGAAGAAACAGGACACCGTATATCTCTTTTTCTCCCTTATTATAGATTTCTATCTTTACCATTTCACCTTTATTTAAAATGGATCGGGCATAGTTTGTAGCCATCCTGCCCAGCTTTCTTATACGCTTCCGGGAGATATGGCATCTTTTGGAATCCATTCTCATCTTTCTGCTCTTAAACTCCTCTGGGGCATCTATGCCTGCAATATTTAATTTGATTTTTCTCCCGTTCATTCTAATCCATATGGAATCCGCATCAGATATCTTTATAACCTCTGCTTGATATAGTTCACCTCCATAACACATAGGGAAGCAGGAAAAAAGAATTATAAGGATAGCTATTATCACTACCTTTTGTTGCATAATATTACGGTCTCACCAAGCTTATGGCCTGTATCTTTTGCTACAGCCACACATTTTATCTTGAACAGAAAATATATCTTCTTGTCTTCTATATCTGATAATGTCTCGTAGTTCCCCTGTCCCTTGGAGATAATTATGTCTGCTCCTAAGAAGGCATCAACAAACTCCTTGGAGCAGTCCTTTAATATTATGCCAGGGGTGCTATCGCCTGTATCTATAACCTTACATATCCTGTTGATGCCTGCCTCAATGGCATCTTGCATGGTTGCATCATTGATAATAGGGGCTCCACGAAGGGCAACCGTTATGGAGTTGCTGGGGATCCTCTGAAGGAAAAGCTTATCAAAATATATCTCTCCAGCATTATCGGCAAGATAAAGGATATGGTTAGCCTTGCTCGCGTCATGATATAGGCATCTTATAAGCTCTGTGTCCAGTCTTGCATTTAGGCTATCATCTATGCTTTTTTTTACAACAAGATTATTTACCTCGCCTGCCTGGCCATAATCAATTATATTTCCAGCAATGGCAAGCCTCATGCTTGTCTCAAAGGGATCCTTTGAATCTTTTATATACCCTTCCAGTTCCTTTATAAGGGTCTTTGCAAACTCGTTGGATCTTTTCTTTATCTCTGCATACGGGTCAGACACGCCTGACCTTTGCTTTATAAAATTATGCAGGATCTTTGCCACCTCGGGTGGTTTTAGCTGGCTAAGAGGAAGCTGAGAAAGTTCCCTCAATGTCTCTTTAAAAAGAGAGAGTTGGAAGTCATTATCCTTTGAAACAATCCCTATTACCTCAGATAATTGCCTTATAAAGCAAGGAATGCATGTCACAGATACCTTCATCTATTTTTCTCCTTTTTTCCTTGTTTCTATTTAAACCATTGGATATTATTATTCAAGCTTAGATTTTTTTTGGATAAGGGGGGTATATGGAGGGAAAAGATGTGATTGCAGGTGTTGTGAGCAGTAGGAAATGCTCACGGTGTGGACATCATGAGATAGGTATAGTTACTGCCCAGGGTGATTTTTATCCCCTGAGGCCAGGAATGTATGTCCAGGTGTTTCCTTCTGGACAGAAAGAAACCGGTCACCACCAACCAGCCAAGGAAGAGGAGCCTATTAGCCATGACAGGAGAGAAAAAGGTGGAGGATTGTCTTCTTCTCGGCTCAGGCCCTGGGTTCCTGAGATATTAAGAAGGAAGAAAAGGCTAAGATTGAAATATGGGATTCTGGTTTCTGCAGATGAGGGTCAGGTGGATGTAAAGACCTATAAGATAGCCTATATAAAAAAGCTACAGAACCTTATAGAAAAGGAGATTTACCCCAGTCTTGCTGTAATATTAGACAATTTCTTTCAGTCTCCTCATCTTGCATCAGGAGACCCTGCAGAGGTCACTATCAATTTATTGAGAGATATAGGTGAGATAAGAAGACCTGTAGAACTTATGGTATCATGGCTTGAACAAAAGAGCGAAGATGTCTTTGAGCAACTTATCTTTCCCTTTTCTGTGGAAGACATGGAATCACAGGAAGAGCCTGTTTCGGATGAAGAATTTGCAAAAGAATTAACTGAGCTTACCTTCGAGGAATTTTTGAGGATCTTATAAAGAGAAAGGGGTTCAACCAAACCCCTTTCTCTTTTAGCTCATGCTATTTTTCTGTGAATTTCTTTACTTCTTGTGTTAAAGCGGGAACCACGTTAAATAGATCATCTACAATACCGTAGTCTGATTTCTGGAATATAGGAGCTTCAGGGTCTTTGTTTATTGCAACTATTATCTTGGATGTGCCCATTCCTGCTAAGTGCTGAATAGCTCCTGAGATCCCGCAGGCAATATATAGGTTTGGAGATACTATTTTCCCTGTTTGTCCTACCTGATCCGTTTGTGGTCTCCATCCTGCATCCACAGCGGCACGGGATGCTCCCACAGCAGCCCCGATAACATCTGCCAGCTCTTCTAATACCTTGAAATTCTCAGCATTCTTCATTCCCCTTCCACCTGATACTATCTTGTCGGCCTCTGTCAGATCGATCCTTCCGCTCTCATCCTTTATGACCTCAGCCACCTTGCTTTTGAGCTCTGCCTCATCCAAGCTAAACTGGGCATCTACTGTCTCAGCGGTTTTTCCTGAATCAGGTTCATTTATAGGCATTACATTTGGCCTTGCAGTAACTATATTGGGCACACTATTTTCAAAGGTAACCTTTGCGTATGCCTTTCCTGTAAATATCGGCCTTACAGCTACAAGTTTACCATCTTCAATATCAAATTGCGTGCAGTCCTGAGCCATTGCTACATCAAGTCGAGCTGCTAATCTGGGGGCAAGGTCTTTGCCTTGCGTGGATGCACCCATCACAATAATCTCCGGGGTTTCTGCCTGCGCCAGTTGTCCCAGCACAGACACATATGCATCAGCAGTGTAAGGCTCAAGTGCAGAATGGTCTGCTACTATCACCTTGTCTGCCCCGTATTGAGCCAGTTCTGCTGCCTTATCTTTTATGCCAGAGCCCAGCACTACTGCTGTTAATTGCTGGCCTAGTTTATCTGCCAATCTTCTTCCTTCACTAACTATTTCATAGGTGATTTTTCTAAATTCTCCCTCCCTTTGTTCTGCTATTGCCCAAACTCCCTGCGCCATATCTCCTCTCCTTTTTTGGTTTTTTTATAAATACTTATATAACCTTTGCTTCTTCATGTAGCAGCCTTGCGAGTTCTGCTGCCTTTTGTTCAGGTGTTTCACCTTCAATAATCTTCCCTGCCTTCCTTTCAGGTGGCGGTGTAAGTTGCATAACCTTTATTTTGCTCGCTGCTTCACCCACCTGAGATGCATCCAGGCCAAGGTCAGCAAGGGTTTTTGTGTCTAAGGGTTTCTTTTTTGCCTTCATAATGCCTGGTAGAGAGGCATATCTAGGTTCATTGAGTCCTTTCTGGCATGTTATCAAAGCGGGAAGCGGTGCCTCAAGCACAACTGTCTGGCCTTCTATAGGCCTGTGAACCTTGACGGATTTCTGGTCATCAGAGATCTCTAACTTGATGGCAAAGGATATGTGGGGAATACCAAGCAGTTCAGCAAGGGCAATATTTACCATTCCCATATCATCGTCAATACCCCTCTGCCCTGTAAAGATAATATCGTATTCCATATCCTTTATCACAGCAGCGAGAGCCTTTGCTACAGCGAGAGCATCACTTCCTTCCAGGGCATCATCACTTATTTGTACAGCCTTATCTGCTCCCATGGCAAGGGCTGTTCTTAAGGCCTCAGTAACCCTCTTTGGTCCAAGGCCAATAACAGTCACCTGGCCCCCAAATTTCTCCTTTGTCCTGAGTGCCTCTTCTACTCCAAATTCATCATAAGGATTAATCACCCATTTGATACCATCTGTTACAATGGATTTGCCATCAGAGGCAATCCTGATCTGCGTCTCTGTGTCAGGCACCTGTTTTACACATGCTATAATATTCACTGTTCCCTCCTTTTTATTAGGATTTTTTGATTGTCTATGCAAATACCATCGTAATTTATCCTTGTCAAGGTGTTTTGAGCTTAACCCAAGTCTGACACCAAACAGCCATTTTTCACCAATTTTTAGCACAAACAATCCCATAAGTCATTGAAAATTTTAGCACCTGACTATAAAAAGTGGTTTGTAGTGTTATAAACAGCCCATCTCTAATAATACCAATTACTTACAATAAAGCCATGTTCTAAGAGAGATTAAAATCTGGAATATTGCAGGATATAGGATACCTTTTTTATAGGCAAATGGTATTACACTCATCTGTAATCAGAAAAATACCACGAAATAATAGCAAGGCAAGAACTGGACAAACAAGATACAAACTTAACCCAAGTTTGGCAAAATCCATTTTTATACCAAACAAGTCACTGATTTCATTAAAAAAAAGCTTATTTTCTGCACTACAAAACAGAAAAATCCTCTTGCCCCTATTTTTGATCTATTATTACCGACCTTACCAAAAACATACCTGATCCAGGATTGGCAGATCTTCTATAACAATTGTAGTTGTGAGATATGGGGCTATTTGTGAGACTACAAATCATTTTGTATAAGTAAGGGCTAAAATCTTCAATGACTTATATGATGGTGGGTGCTAAAAATTGGTGAAAAATGGCCTTTTGGTGTCAGACTTGGGTTAACCGGTAAAAAATTCAAAATAAGCAAAGACTAAGAAATTAGCTGATTATCATCTATTAGTGCCAGATATAGGTTTAGGCGCCAGAATCCCTTTGGTGACCTTGTTTTTGCTCAGCAAAAGGGTCAGATGAAACTGGGATTTGACTATCTAAGACTTTGTTATGTAGTATAATACGATTATTCTTGAGATAAGATTACTATTATCAGGTGGAGGATAAGAATCATGGATCTGATAGAGGATATAAGCCAGGAAATAGATAAGTGCATAGAATGTAATTCATGTATGGAGGAAGAGATTTGTCCTTCATATACCGTAAGGAAAGAGCATGTTTACTCTCCATTGGGTAGATTACATTCCCTTAATCTCCTTATAAAAGATGAGGGGGATGAAAAAGAGATAGAAAAGAGCCTTTTAACCTGTAATGGGTGTGGCAGGTGCACGGAGGTATGCCCTGTTGATATAAGAATAGGGGAGACAGTGACCAAAGGAAGGAATATCCTTTATAAAAAAGGCATACTCCCCAAGGAGTCACACAAGAGGATTATAGATAGTATCTTGTACAAAGATAATGCAGTGGGAAGGGAGGAGAAGCAAAAGATAATATACAAAGACCCTTTTTATGATGAGCTATTTGATAAGGAATCAGATACCCTCTTATTCTTGGGGTGTATTTCTTCCTTTTTTCATGCAGATGCTGTTAAGGCATCCATTAAGATGTTAGATTATTTGGGGGTTTCTTTCAGGCTGTTAAAAGAGGAAGGATGTTGCGGGATCTTCCTTTATGATGGCGGATATTTTGATAAGGCAGGGGATATATTTAGAAAAAATAGGGATAGATTTGTTCGTCTCGGCATAAAAAAGCTCATCGTGCTTTGTCCCAGTTGCTATAAATGTTTTAAGACATATTATCCTGAAATATTGGGAGGTTTTGATTTTGAGGTCACCCATTTTATAGAAGTAATTGCAGGGGAATTGAAAAAAGGGAAAAGGATATCAGGGAATGGGAGGGAATTTATCCTCCATGAGCCATGCAAGATGACAAGATTTATGGGCATTCTAAATGAGCCGAGGGAGGTGTTAAATGCATCGGAGATAAAGTTTGCTGAGTTTGAGCAGCACAAAAATATGTCTTTTTGTTGTGGAGCTGGAAATGGGGTAAGGGCATATGACATGGAGCTTTCATTGGAGATAGCAAGGTTTGTCCTTGATAAGGCAATGGAAAAAGATGTGATTACCATGTGTCCTTTTTGCAGCATGAACCTTGGCCATGCATCCAGGAAATATAATAAGGAGATAAAGGTTTCTTACATTTCTGAGGTGATTTTTCCAATAAGAAAAGGAGGTTGATTTAGAGGGATGGAGTTTATTGATCTTAAGAGGCAATATAAGGCATATTCCAAGGAGATAAAGGAGAGGATAGAAAGGGTTCTGGATCATGGACGTTTTATAATGGGGCCAGAAATAGAAGAGCTGGAGGAGAAGCTTGCGAGCTATGTAGGAGTAAGACATGCCGTAACTGTAGCAAGTGGCACCATGGCACTGGAGATAGCATTAAGGGCATTAGATATTGGCCCTGGAGATGAGGTGATAACCGTTCCTTTTACATGGATAAGCACTGCTGAGGTGATTTATCTTGTGGGTGCAAGGCCTGTGTTTGTAGATATAGACCCGGTCACCTACAATATAGACCCAGCGAGGATAGAGGCATCCATAACGCCAAGAACAAAGGCCATAATCCCTGTGAGCCTTTTTGGGCAGATGCCAGATCTCTTGCAGATAAACAGGATAGCTCAGGAATATAACATCGCTGTAATAGAGGATGGAGCACAAAGCTTTGGTGCTACCCAAAATGGCACCAGGAGCTGTGGTGCAAGTATCATAGGGTGCACGAGCTTTTTCCCTGCAAAGCCACTTGGTTGCTATGGAGACGGTGGTGCGATATTTACCAGTGATGATAAACTGGCGAACAGGGTTCGTGCCATCCGGACCCATGGGGGCATAAGAAGGCATGAGCATACATTGGTTGGGACAAATGGAAGGTTTGACACTATTCAGGCAGCAGTGCTACTGGTGAAATTGGCCCATTTTGATGATGAAATCAAAAAGAGGGCATATCTGGGAGCCCGTTATTCAGAGATGCTAAGGGATTGCTGTATCGTTCCTGAGATTATGTCAGGGAATACCCATGTATATGCACAATACACAATACGGGTAAAGAACAGGGAAGAGGTGATGGAATATCTAAATAAGAATGGTGTTCCTACAGCAATATATTATCCAAGATGCCTGCATGAGCAGCCCGTTTTTTCAGGATTGGGATACAAATGGGGGGATTTCCCTGAGGCAGAAAGGGCATCAAGGGAGGTCTTGAGCATTCCCATGCATCCATTCCTTGAGGAGGAAGATCAGGAAAGAATAGTCTCCTTATTAAAAGAGGTGGTCCGCGAGTGAATAGAAAAGAGGAGACAATATTAGAGCAGTAAATGTAGGAGAGGCATGTTGAAAGGTCTGGGAGATATGGTCATTCCTTTTGCTATCAAGGACAATTCGGATAATAGAGGCTTTTCCTTTTCTTTGGATGCAGGATTAAATAATTTTCATATTGTGAGCATAAGGCCAGGCAAGATAAGGGGAGATCATCTGCATGATCATAATGAGGTGGTAATTGTGCTTGGTGGAAAAGGTATGGCCAAGATTGATATAGGAGATGATCAAAACAAGGAAACATTAATTGTGAATAATGATTTTTAGTAATAGCTCAATAAATAGTGGCGAACTCAATCTATGGTGAAACACGGAATGTGGAGCGCATCCAGATTGAGGCCATAAAGAGATTGTCAGGAGATGAAG
>Ga0164318_10007951_pt1 | contig 10286 bp, 9 predicted proteins | sample GuaBasSedimGuay9_FD_113734 | JGI IMG/M metagenome (GOLD analysis project Ga0164318, IMG submission 113734) | Subseafloor sediment microbial communities from Guaymas Basin, Gulf of California, Mexico - Guay9, Core 4571-4, 0-3 cm | ecosystem: Environmental > Aquatic > Marine > Hydrothermal vents >...
ATCATTCCTTCAGCGACTAAAATATCTAGACGAAAAAAAGTTACCAGCTAAAAATGTTTTGAGAATGGCAACAATTGAAGGAGCTAAAACTCTGCATATGGAAAAAGAAATTGGTTCAATTGAAATAGGTAAGAAAGCAGATTTAGTTCTATTAGATATAAGCGATGTAAATGCAATTCCATTATACGACCCAATAACACATATTGTTTATTCTGCTAGTGGTAAAGATATTGTACTGACTATGATAGATGGAACAATTGTTTATGAGGATGGTGTTTTCCATACAATAGACATTGAAAAGTTAAAAGATAAGGCAAAACAGTACTTAAAAAGTTAAATAGGAAAACACTATTCATATTTTATTCTTGACAGTTTCGCTAGGAATGCCCCAATTTGTATATTACTTGATGCCCCTTCAGATATCCTGAAATCTACTTCTGCTAAATATTGAGTAATCTCAAGCTTTGATACTTCTGGAATATCCAGTTTTGGTATTTCTTTATATATTTGATATGTTACGTCTGTTCCTGATAAACCATATTCTAACATCAACTCATGTAACTGACTTCTCGCTTGTTGAAATTCTCCGTTTAATGCGAGTAACACCATGTTTTTTATCTGTTCAGGATCAGCTTGACCAATAGTTTTTCTTACAGTCAATGCTTCAATAGAATGCCCCGATGCTGCTGTTGACTGTAGAATGTTTATTGCTTTTCTTAAGTCTCCTTCAGCTATGTATAGAATAGTCTCGATTCCTTCTTTGTCATAAACAAGATTTTCTTTTTCAGATATGTAAATCAAATATTCTCTTATTTCTTCGTCTGATAAGGGTTTAAATCTAAAAATAGCACAACGTGATTGTATTGGTTCAATTATTTTACTGGAGTAGTTACAAATTAAAGCAAATCTGCTAGTTCTTACATATTTTTCCATTGTTCTTCGTAGTGCATGTTGTGCTGCACTTGTTAAATTATCAGCCTCATCTAAGCAAATAATTTTAAATGGTGCATTATATGGTGCAGTTCTTGCAAATTCTTTTATTTGTGTTCTAACAATATCAATTCCCCTATCATCTGATGCATTTAATTCTAGAATATTATGATGATAAGTATCTGGCCCAAATAAATCATGTGCCAAAGCTAAAACTGCTGTTGTTTTTCCCGTTCCTGGTGGTCCAGCAAATAAGAGGTGTGGCAGATTACCTTTTTCTACAAATCCTTTTAATCTTATAACTATATCTTGATGTCCCCTAAGATCGTTTAATGACCTTGGTCTATATTTTTCTGTCCACATAATATTGTAATTTACTTTCATTATCTCCATTAAGAAAATAAGATTTGGTTATTTAAATTTAGAGATTAATAAATGGATAATACTTGGTTATTGATTGAAACTTTATTCCTTAGAGACCACAATTTTTATTTGTTGATTTCGATTTCTCCCTTAACTTTATTCATTGTAAATTGAGAAAATTAATTTATATTTCAATTGCGCCGGATATTAATAACTCCCAAGCTATTGACCAACGAATAGGATGAGCTACATCAATCCAGTGAATATTCTGTTTACAGGGGTAAAGTTGTAACTTATTTTCTTTTATTAATTGAGGAAATATATCCTTCGATAATGATTTGCCTTCTGATTCGTGTAAACAATCAATAATTTCTGGCTCGAATATGTATATTCCAGCATCAATGTAACCATTTTGCATGCCTTTGGCAGGTCTCTCTTCATACTTAAGAATTCTAGTTTGCTTATTGTTACTTATCTGAAAAACCCCAAAATCATTAAAAACGGCTTTATCTTTAGTTTTACTATTCATCTTTTGTTGATAATCCACCAAATTTATTCCAGCAACTGTACCAACGAAATCCTTCTTATTTTGTTTATGAAAGTCGATCAACTCACTTATTCTAATATTTGTTAAAATATCTGCATTCATAACCAAGAATGTTTCATTAATCAAATTTCGTGCGTTATATAAAGCTCCTGCAGTATCAAGCATCGATTGTTCTACAACATAATTGAGAGTAATATCATTCCATTTTTGGCCAAAATACTGCATTATACGATCTCCAAGTTTTCCAACAAGAAGGTTTACATCTGTAATTCCATTTTTCATTAATAAGTGTAAATTATATTCTAGAAGGGGCTTATATCCTACAGGTATCATGGCTTTAGGAATCGATTCAGTTAGAGGTTTTAACCTAGCTCCTTCTCCTCCGGCGAGAATGAAAGCTTTCACTTTTCTTAATGAAAACTCCTTTTCAATAAGATAAACTAGGAAATCCTTTATTGATCCATTTCCCCTTTTTTCTTGTAAAATTTTCCAGACATCAATAGGAAATTCTACTGTGTATTTATGTAATCTTTTTTCTTCCATTCAGACACCCTTAATTCGTTCTAACTAGAACAACAACATTTATGTGTCTTTTCATCAAAAAAAAGGATTATTATTCATCACTAATTTTCTTGAGACATTAAATATGACACCAACTAATCATTATGTGAGATAACAGGAAAAAATAATGTAAAAAGAGCTAACGTAGGATAGTCATCTCAAAAGGTCCATACAAAATCAAGTTGATGATTGTGAAATAGCTTCCAACACCTCTACTAAATTCATAATAAATTTGTCATTGATAGTGTTTGTACCCAAAGTTACTAACAGAGACTTTTCCTTATTCTTAAAATCAAGTAATTTATCAAAGTTTTGCACTAATATCCCTTTACTACACAAATATTCAAAAATTGGCTGTGTGTTGTGTTTAAATTGCATAAAAATAAAATTAGAATCAGTTCTAAAAGCTTTAACTCCATTAAGCAGTTTTAAATATTCATAAACCCGTTTTCTTTCTTGCAAAAAAAGTTGGATAAGTTCTACAAATTTGTAGGGATTACGTAATATATTTATGGCTACGAGGATATGAATAGGAGGAATCTCTTCAACCATATATACTTGTTTCATTTTTGATATTACATTTTCATTTGAAACCAAATAGGCTAAAGAAAAAACTCCAATCCCCCATGCTTTAGAAAAGTTGCGGATGACATGTAAATTATTGTAGTTACTTACTATATTTGTGAGCGAATATTTTCCAAACTCCACATAAGATTCATCAACTATAATAGGAATATTGAGATCATTAATCAGAGATAGCATACGATCTTCAGAAAATTGATTTCCTGTTGGATAATGGGGAGAAGAAATTAAAATTGCCTTAGCTTGTTCTAAAGAAACTTTTTCTATTATATCATCAGTATTTAATTTATAATCATCAAACAACTGTACAGAAATTTGTTTTAACATAAGTTTTTTTATAATTCTTGAAAAAATATCTTTTTCTGGATTAAGAATTATTACTTTGTCGCTTTGCTTAGTATAAAAACGCAGTAATTTTTCAATTAGTGTTATGTGTGATATACCAGGGTAAATACATTTTTTAGCTACATTTGTAAAACGACTTATTTCTTCAATAAAAGAAGAATAATCTATAGGATATCTATCACGAGGATCTACTCTTTTGATTTCATTTATTGCCAAATTCCGAATGAGTTTGGGGGGTATAAACAAATTATCACCAGCACTAAGATCAATAATTTGATCTAGGGGGATATTATACTTTAATGCAATTTGTTTCTTTTTCATCAATCTACTGATACCATATAATGTTGAAGAGATGTTATTCTTCATTAAGCAACTTTGAAAAAGTATTTTATTTAAACTATACTCAAAAAACTATAAAAGAAATTTCTTTAATTAGAAATCTTTTAAAAACGAGATTATGAAAGAAAAACAATGTTAAAAATTAATGAATTTCAACAACTTATGAAGGACATTTATCTAAAAAGAGATCAAAAGCAAGGGCTTAACAAAACATTTATTCATTTAATTGAAGAAATAGGAGAGCTGGCTGAATGTCTTAACTCAAAAAATAAGGAGATAATTCAAAACGAAATTGCTGACATTGTTGCTTGGATATTTAGCATCGCAAATTTATTAGAAATAGATATGGAAGCAGCCTTATTAAACAAATACCCTATGCAATGCCCAAGATGTAAAAACAACCCTTGTATATGTAAGTGAAGCGATTAATTTTATTATCTCACTTCAATACGTTTCTTTTCTACTGCTTTTATTAATTCACGAGCGAAAGTTTGAAATGCTTCCTCTACTTTTTCTCCTGTTTTAGCACTAGTTATAAAGAATGAGTCAGAAGGTAAATCAAGTTCTTTTACTATATTTAGTGCTTCCTCTTCATCAACAGCAATTTGATCTTTTAAATCGGCTTTATTACCAATAACAAAAAATATTACATCATCCTCTACACCATTTAATCCACGTTTCCACTCACGTATAGATTCTAAAGTGTTAGGTCTTGTTAAATCAAAAACAAGGAAGCATCCTTTTGAACCACGATAAAATTTTTCTCTAACTGAAGAAAATCTTTCTTGTCCCCCAATATCTGAAATCAAAAATAATACTTCATCCTCACCCACAAATAGTTGCTTGCTTAAAATGTCCACTCCAATAGTAATCATATAAGATGATTCAAATCGATTATGAACATATCTTGAAATTAAAGAACTTTTGCCTACTCCGGGATCTCCAAGTAAGACAATTTTAAATATGTATTTTTTTCCCTGAGATTTATTTAGAGTCATTTTTGAACCCTTTATTGCATCTTATCTTCTTTAATATTTACAGCTTTTTATGTTTTTTTACTCATTCAATTAATTTTTTTCATAGTTTTTCTCCAAACCAACCTTGAAAGCAAAATTGGCTTACAATTATTTCATACAGAAATTAAGTTGATGTGTATCAAAATTTTAAACGCGTAAATTAAGAATAATATACAATTATCAAACAGTGTTATCCCAAATGTTGAACAATTGTTTTAATGAATGAGCTCTAATATTCTGATCTTGATATTGAAATATTCGAATTCTCCCAAAAGTTTTTTCTTTCACCAAACCAATTTTTACTAGATATTCTAAGTGATTAACTACGACTCCATGATTTAGCTTTACTTGTTTGGATATTGCGGATATGTTAATTTCTCCTTTTTCAGCTAAAAGTTTTAGAATTTTTACTCTCCCTCGAGAAGACAAAACTTCATCTATAGGAGGAGAATTTGAAGACTTAATAGCTGGGCTATTTATTTTTACCAACCTCCTTTCTTTGACTTATTTCACCTTTGTTCTTGTTCTTCGTTAAAGACTTTAATACAACATCCTCAATAAATGCTAAAGGAGCATCAGGAATACTGATGAGCGTTGTTTTTCCTTTCATCCCTTTTCCAGAAAGTTTACAGTTAATAATATCCTGCTTCGAAAGCTCATTCAAATAAGACCAAAACTGAGTATGCTTTCTAGGATGTTCACCATACTCTTCGCAAAGCAAGCGATATGTGCTTATTGCATCACTTGTTGAAATATATGCATTTTTTGTATGTTTAAGCTTTCTCAATATAGACAATAATGTTAGTTTCTCATGAATAGAAAGGGTCAACACAACTTCTTTACGTAACTCTGGGTGAATCAACGACTTTGCTTTTCTTACATGATCTGGATAAACAATAGGAGAGTTATCATTATCACAACAGTGTCCAGCACCCCAAAGTAGTTCAATAGCATATCGAGCATCACCGGTCTTACTTGCAATATCTGCAATAAGCCTTATTGCATCATCAGTAACGGTCTCTTTATAAAAAGCCAATTCGGCTCTTGATCTAACAATATCAATTAAATCAGATTCAGAATACCGATCTAATGATATGTGATTAGAGTGAAAACTACTTTGTGTACTTGTGTCAAGTAATTTCAAAAAATTGGTATTTTTGGCTATAAAAATATAGGAAACATATTGATCTTTTGATATTTCTCCGATCCTCAACAAGGAATACAAAATATCAGTTCCAGTTCGTGTGACTAAGTAATCAATTTCATCAAGAACTATTAATAATTTATACTTATTTTGTTGTAAATGTTTCACAAAAAAATGTTGTAATTCTTCAACAGAATAACCTCTTTGAGGTATATTTTTGTTTAGTTTTTGTAGAAGAACATTAAATATTAAATAAGGACTTTTATAAATACGACAATTTATGTATATAAAGCGGAAACCTTTAATTTTGACTACGTTTTCCAGAATTTGACCAAATCTTTTTGCAAGTGTTGTTTTACCAGAACCAGTTGGACCAGTAATAGTTGCGTAACGGCTAAAATTTAGGGAGTTATTTGTTAAATGTTTATATTGCTTTGCCAATAGCCTTAATTCTTCCTCACGATGAGGAAGTAAAGGAGGAATAAAGGAAATTGATAAATAACCTTCATTTTTAATTACGGAAGGTTTTTCAGCTAATAATTTAAAATAATCTTCATCAGATGAGTACATTTTACTTTCTATAAATACAAATATGAACATAGTATTTATAGTTGATACGGACACCTTATTGAAAGTGAAAAAATCAATATTCTTCAGAGCAAAAAATATCTTTAATAGAAATAAAAGACATTAAGTAATAATTTTCTAAAGTAAAAAAAATATTAAAACTAATAAGAGAGAAAATATTTGAAGCTAAAAAAATATATTAATTTGATTAATATGAGTCAAGACTGTATTTTTTGTAAAATAGTTAGCGGACAAATACCTACTTATACATTATTTGAAGATGAGAAAGTAATAGTATTTTTGGATGCATACCCAGTTTCTTTTGGTCACAGTCTATTTGTACCCAAAAAACATTACGAAACAATTGACAAAGTCCCAGAAGAAGACATCGATTTCCTTAAAAAATTACCTTACATAGTCAAACAAATAAAAAAGATAACAAATGCAACAGGAATAAATATATGGCAAAACAATGGAAGAGAGGCAGGGCAAATTGTTCCCCATGTTCATTTTCATATTGTACCAAGATATCCAAACGACAGTTTATTTGATTTTCCATCACAGAAGCAATTAAACGAAAATGAAGCAAAAGACATAGTTAAGAAATTTAATCAAAACAAGATATAAGAAAGATCATAGTTCAATGCTTAAGCTTTTTCTCTTTTTGTAAAATTTAATTCCAACAAAGCTAATAAATGAGATAGCGAAAGAACCAATAGCGAAAGATATTAAGAGGGCTCTATTATTAAAACTATTATTAACACCAATTAGATTAAGTAGCAAATAGGTCCCCTCAGCAAGTTCAATCCCATTAATTTTAACGTAGGAATGAAAAATGACTATTTCGTATTTATCGGTAATTTCTAGTCCATTTGAATTAGTAAGTTTCCAATTAAATGAATTAAGAGAAACATTACTATTTGAATATAAGAGAATAGAGGCGTTTTTGTATAAAAAAGAAGCATAAATATTTAACTGAAATTGAATTTCATTATCGCTAATATAAGATTTAACATTTAATTGAGGCCCCTTACAAATGATAACCAGCTTATGTGAATATATAGAACTATTTGCTTTAATTTGCCAATAAAAAGATGTATTATCCCACGTAACAGGGATAATAAACAATCCTGTATCAATGTAAGCATCGAGAATAAGAGGGACATCATTAACTTTAGGTAAAAACCATCTATCGTTTTGAGTACTATATTTGATCCAATAAGAAAATGTAACATTATTACCAAGTAATAATTCATCATCAGTCTTATTTGCATTAACTTGAAGTATTTGATTAGTTATTGTAAATGTTTTCGTTTCAATGATCGAGGAATAGCGCATAATTTCTAGAGTTATATTAATAGACAAAACAGTAAGAGGAATTAAAATTTTATTTTGAAAAAAACCCATTTCATTAGTTATACCAGAGAAAATAGAACTAGAACTAGAACTAGATATATTGCCCACATAATATTTTAGAGGAGCAAAAGCAACAGGAAAACCATCAGAAGAGACATTTAGATTAATTGAATAATACCTATCATTAGAAGAAAAATAATCAAGATCAATGTTAAGAGGATTTTCATATGAGATAATAGAAACAGTCTTAATGACTGATGCATGAAATGCAGAAAAAGCTATAATTTTGACGAAATGAGCACCTAAATTAGAATAAAACATTGAAATAATAAAGTCTGTTTCTGTTACATTTGAGAAAGAATAGATTTTTGTATCATCAAGAAATATATAAATTGAAGAATTCACAATCGAGATATTCTTTTCCAATCCATAATAAGAAAAATGAATAGGAGTACTACCATATTGCGGTAGAGATAAGTTATCCACAATAGTAACATCTGAGGCATAACGAGTCAAATTGATATTACATGTATAATAAAAAATGGTTGAGTTAAGATTCAAAAAAGTTATTGAATATTCTCCTCTTGGAATAACAGAAGGAAAACAATATTCAAGCGTGTTATTTTGAATATCTACAACAGTGCCTCCACTTACAGACCCAATCCAAAAAAGATCTGATTCAATTAAAAGACTATTGAAAGTAAAGTTAAATTCTACTTCAAGGGTTTCAAATATACTAGAAGACGAGAGAGTGACACTTCTAACGTTATTTTGGATAGAAAATATCATTATTAAGCTAGTTATATTACAAATTAACAGTTTATATTGATTAGAATCTTCAAATTCATTGACAAAGATGGATGTGACATACTGTGTATTATAATCCACTAGAGTCCAGTTTAGTGGAACAACTACAATAACACCAAAAATTCCGGCAATAATATTATCTATTGAAATATTGAATAAAATTTTTTCAGCTGGGACAAGTAATAGTCGTTTTTTGGAGGACAATGTAATATTTCCAATAGCTTGTAAACTGAACTCCCCTTCAACAGGGTACGAAGAATTCAATGAAATAGTAAGATTAACATTTGTTTTCTCTTCTACGTGTACTTGAATTGAAAATGATCCTACTAGATCATTAATACTGTTAACCGAAGTTTCATTTAATTTAAGTTCAATCTCTTCAGCAAGGGGTTGAGATTCTATTTTTAGATTATCAAAAAAAAATGAATTTTCAGATTGTTCTGGCGAGATCACAAAAACACTAAAACCTTCTAACTGAGAAGGAATATTTGAGGAAAATTCTGATAATATTGCAGATAGATTTAAGGATAAACTATTCCAATTATCATCCCACGTTGTATTTCTTACAAATTTAAAAGTATCATAATCACCAGAAGTATCATTTTGACCCACTTGTTCTAACCCTACATTACTATAAACCCAGTTATATATTGCCACCCTACAAGTATCAAAAGTAAAATCGAAAATAACTGTAGAGTTTATGACATTTTGAATTGAAGAATTACTATCAAATTTGTAGTCATAAGAAAGAATAATATTTCGACCAAAAACCAATAAATCCTTCATATAGGTTGAATACTTTAAAGAAGTAGTATTATTAGCATAGATCTTCCACGAATAATTACCAAAAAAGCTATTATTTGCAAGAGCGCGCTGTAATTGAATCCCAGTATGGTCTGAGTTATTTGCGTAAAAGTCCTCTGTCGTTTCTGCCCCAGAGTTTTGAATTATATTAGTTTTTAAATTTGAAACATTACCCACAAGAAAATAGTCTCCTTCTTCAGGGAGTGTCATTCCTGTTTCTTGTTCCGATATATTCAAATGTTTTATTTCACTTTTATAACTACCATTCAATCCAATTTCAGGTGCAAAATTGGATGTGGTTTCAGTGTAATCAATGTTAGTAGTTTTATCAAGATATGCTGAATTTTTCAAGTGAACTGCTGAAGGATTAGAAGAAACTGTTTGCGTTGGGGAGATATTTGTTCTAAGATATGTGGTTTGTGTTTCAGGAATAACTGTTCTTGTGTGATTAGAAGAAACAGAAATAGATTCTGAATGTTCATTTAATAAATTGAATACAGAAAAGGTAACAAATTGATTGAAGATAATAATAACTATAATTATAATTACTAATGGATGAGTAAGTGGATTAGATTTTAATTTCATTAATTTTCTAAGAAAATGAACATTTATAAACCACACAATTTTTATTATAAAAAAGAATATATTAATAAAAAAAAACTCACCTAAATAAGTAGTCGAATAAAATGAATACAATAAGAAAAGAGGAATATATTGAAATTATTTATGATATCTGTTCGGAAAAAGGGATAGCTAAAGTGAGTGAAATCAAAAAAAGACTTAAACTACAAAGTTTGTCATCAGTTACAGAAATGGTCCAAAAACTAGATGAGGAAGGATTAATCAAATATAAGAAATATAAGGGAGTTGTTATTACAGAAAAAGGTTTATCTGTGGCCAAACAACTCTTACAAAGACATCAAGC
>Ga0164318_10007952_pt1 | contig 10284 bp, 9 predicted proteins | sample GuaBasSedimGuay9_FD_113734 | JGI IMG/M metagenome (GOLD analysis project Ga0164318, IMG submission 113734) | Subseafloor sediment microbial communities from Guaymas Basin, Gulf of California, Mexico - Guay9, Core 4571-4, 0-3 cm | ecosystem: Environmental > Aquatic > Marine > Hydrothermal vents >...
GCAGTAATGTGATCGATGCTTCTTATCAGGCACTTGCAGATGCTTTGATTTATAAATTGTATAAAGATAATCAATAGTTAGCGCGTTTTCATGTTTAGATGGCTCACCTTGTCGGGGTGGGCCATTTTTTTTGTTGTGAGTAGATTAATACGCCAATTAAATGACGATATGATGGTTTGCCGTCAAATATCTAACGATCTTCGTTGAGAGCTTTGCCGGAGTTACTCTGCCGGTAGGAAACTGCCGATCGCAGATTCTTTTGTCTGGATTGTAGCGTCAGAGTCTCTCTTGTCCGTCATTTAATTGACGAAATTATGGACAGTCCATCGCAATTTTAATTTCCCCGCCCGTAGTTTGATTACTTTTATACTCTTGTGTCTATCCTAACCTATTGAAATAAAAGATAATTAAATATTTTAGGATGTTATGTCATCTGCATTAATATATTTGGCACAACTCATGTAATAGAATCGGGTAGGGAAGGTCTTTTTATCTATGGGTTGTTACTCGTATCTGTGCGGGGGTAAAAGATGAAATGTCCAAAATGTAAGGGAAGGATGTATACCGAGAAGTACTATGATTTTGTGCGGGAGTTTGATGCCTGGAAGTGCAGTGCCTGCGGAGAGGTGATTGATCCTGTTATTTTGGTAAACAGGTCACGCAACAGTGGTACCTCGTCAGCTTAACAACCGCTTGATAGTCAACCTTAAGGCCGATGCGATAGCATCGGCCTTTTTATTGATGTTCATTTACGCTGATTTAGAGTTGTTCAGGAGTGAAACAGACGACGTTGTCAATGATCTTCTGGTCGCAAAATAGCATTATCAGGCGGTCGATTCCGAGCGCAGTCCCTGCGGAGGGGGGGAGGGTTGCAAGTTCTTTAAGGAATGGAGTGGGGGGTGGATAGGGTAGTTTTCCTGCTTTTTGTCGTTGTTGTTCTTCCCTGGTGAATCTTTGCTGTTGTTCGGTCGGATCAGTCAATTCCGAAAATGCATTGGCCAGTTCTAAACCACCAATATACAATTCGAAGCGTTCAGAAACCAGAGGATCTGCCGGTTTTTTTCTTGCAAGTGCGGCATGTTGCACCGGATATTCGATCAGGAAAGTTGGTCGATTGGTGGGTAGCTTTGGTTCGATCTCAAGCGCCATAACAACGTCAAATTCATCAGTAGCAAGGGCTGTTTCCAATGCTATAGAGCTGAACTGAGAAAAAGCTTCAGCAATTGTTATTCGGGGCCAGGGGGGAGATAAATCAATCATCTCTCCTTGCCAGGATAGCTGCTGCTCTGGAGCTAAATGGAGAAACAGGGCTTCGCAGTCACGCATCAATTGGTGGTAATCACAATGACTGCGATACCATTCCAACATGGTGTATTCGGGTAGATGTTTTCCCCCCCGTTCAGCCGCTCGCCAACACCGGCAAATCTGAAACAGTTTGTCATACCCGGCAGCTAATAGTCGCTTCATGCAGAGTTCGGGAGATGTCTGTAAAAACCAGTCGGTTGAAGGGATGGCATCGATATGGAGTTCAGGGGCGTTTGCCGGAATTCGCTGCGGGGTTTCAACCTCAAGAAAATTCTGTTCAATAAAGAAAGCCCGGATCTGTTGAATGATCCGGGCGCGTTTTTCCAGAACGGCTCGTTTTCGAGCTAGTTGCCAGTTCGGTTCCATATTTCTATTCATTCAGATTAAGATGGCTAAGCAAAAATTTCGTCCAACAAGGCGCAGTGTTTTTTCGAGGTTGAAGACATACGTCAGTATGTCGAGATCTTGAAGAAACGCTGCAACGCAGTAGGGCGGAGATTTTTGCGACGCCATCATCATTCTTTGACGCGAGTCACATAATTTCTGGTGCGGGTATCGATCTGAATCAGGGTCCCTTCGTCAACAAAAGAGGGAACTTGCAGGGTATAGCCGGTTTCAACTGTCGCCGGTTTATTGTTGCCGGCAGCGGTGTCTCCCTTGACCCACGGGTCTGATTGAGTCACTCGCAGATTGACGAAAATTGGCAGGCTGATCCCGATGGCTCGCTCACCATGCATCAAAATTTCTACATCCATATTATCGACCAAAAAGTATTTATCGTCGCCGAGAGTTTCTTCGGTGAGGATAATTTGTTCGTAGGATTTTTTATCCATGAAGATATGACCGCTGTCATCTTCATAGAGATATTGCATATCGCGTTCTTCCAGACTGGCAGGTTCAAAAGACTCCCCACTTCGGTAGGTGCGGTCGAACAATGATCCGGTAATCATATTACGGAGTTTGCATTTATACAGGGCTTGCCCTTTTCCCGGCTTGGTGAAATCATACTGAACAATGACGTGTGGTTCCCCATCGATCAGTAATTTAAGCCCTTTTTTTAGATCAGAACAGCTGTACATATGTGACTCCTTTTATGATGGCGTCGCAAAAAGTCCGCCCTACGGTGTTGCAGCGTTTCTTCAAGATCTCGACATACTGACGTATGTCTTCAACCTCGAAAAAACACTGCGCCTTGTTGGACGAAATTTTTGCTTAGCCATCTCATTGATTTTTGAGAGTGCATCTTTTAAGGGTTTATTTTTAAATTTGCAGGCGGCATTTAACCATAAACCCCCATTGTTTGCTACCGGAAAAGCCGTGTTTTAGCGTCTTGTCAGGTGGATTCCTGCAAGCATGCAGCGGATTGAGCCCCCGGCAAGTTCGATTGTCGGTACTGAGAGAGGTACAATCTCAGCGGATCTTTCAATAATTTTTTTCTGCTCTGGAAGTAAACAGGCGGCTGCTCTTGTAGATATAGCCAGAATTCTCCGGTTCTCAGCGAAAAGTTCAATTGCATTGCCAGCAAACTCGTTAACCTGATGATTGTCGAGTTCAATGACGTCTCGACCCATCCCTTGTAACCTGGCATATATTTCATCGCGGCGGGCTTTGTCAGTTATGGTATCAAAACCTGCCAAGGCAAAGTCAGTACCAATACACATCAACACATTGGTATGATAGATGGGGCGACCATTTGTGTCTGCAGCATCGAAGGCCATGGGTTCAAAGTTGAAATGGGTGCAAAATCTTTCCAGGGCAATTGGGTCAGCGCGGTTTGATCGTGCGGTATAGGCAACCCTGTCAATATGATCAAGAACCATTGCTCCGGTTCCCTCAAGAAATAAGCCATCATATTCCAGGCATGAATAGTCAATAATATCCTGTACCCGATATTCGGTTTTCAACATTTCCAGAATATCATAGCGGCGCTCTTGCCTGCGACTGGGTGAATACATTGGAAAGACGGCAATGTGACCTCCGGCATGGGTGGAGAACCAATTATTCGGAAACACTGAATCGGGGGTCTCACTATCACCTGGATCTTCAAAAATGTGGACGCGTACTCCCTTTTCCTCAAGTTGTCGTGCCGCTTCACTGACTTCTCTGTAGGCATCTTCTGCTGTCTGTCCGGCAGTTCGACTTATATCAGTGTTTTGGAAAACATTGTCTGCAGCAGTTTCCGGATTCGGATGGAATCTGTGCGGGCGAATGACAATTACTGATCCCGGTGCCTGAATAGATTTTGCTGCCAAAATAAATATCCTTATCGTCGTTTGATTGCATTGAAGGTGGGCTTTTATCTTGCTGTAAGGATTTCGGCCTCACCTGAAGTTACCAGAATTGTATGTTCAAATTGAGCACTGACACTGCCATCAGCAGTCGTCACTGTCCAATCATCAGTTGTCGATGTTTCCACCTGGTTTGATTGTCCCATATTGATCATTGGTTCAACGGTGAAGATCATCCCTTCTTTGAGGCGGATTTTGTTATGTTGACTGAAATGGTGGAGCACATGTGGATCTTCATGGAAGTTTTTGCCAATTCCATGCCCCCCATAAGTTTGCACGATGGAGTAACCAAATTTTGCAATATATTTTTCTATCGCCCGTCCAACTTCGTAGAGATATTTTCCGGCTTTAACTGCAGCAATACCCCGATACATTGCTTTCTCCGTCCGGGTCACCAGATTCACTATTTTTTCATCAACATCACCAACCATAAAGGTACGAGAGGTGTCACCATGGTAACCATCAAGGATAACAGTGATATCAACGTTGACAATGTCCCCATTTTTAAGGGTATCTTTTGCCGCGGGGATTCCGTGACAGACAACATTATTTATTGATGTACAGATACTTTTGGGAAACCCATGGTAGTTCAGGGGGGCAGATATCGCTCCATGGTTTTTGGTGAATTCGGCGCAGAGGTTATCCAGTTCAAGTGTTGAAACCCCCTCGTTAACAAACGGTTCAATATAGCTTAAAACCTGTCCAGCCAAAGCCCCCGCTTTGCGCATTTTTTCAATCTCTTCTGCTGTTTTAATGATGATCATATTTTTCCCGTTAATTATTTTGTTATTGCTCTCCAAGGGGTTAGTCAACGCTCCCCGGAGTCGAGTGGTGGAATGAGTAAGCCATTAATAACGCCAGTTATTGTCGATGTCAAACGATTCTCAAAGCGGGGCTGCGTGACGAACCTGTTCCGATTGTTGCTGGCGTTGGTAGTAGAGATAAAATGATTCCAGTATTTCTGCCGCCAATAATAAGCCGATGGCGATGGCAATGCCGGAAACAGGTGGTTGCCAGGTGACCAGTGGCCACCAGAGAAGCAGAAGAAATCCGCTTTTCAGGAAGGTGGAATGTACCAGTTGTCCAGTTTGATCGGCTCCGGCAAACCAGCCGCGCAGAAGGTTGGTCAATCCATAAAAGAATGGGAAGACTGAGCAGGCTGCCAGTGGCCATTGCAAATAGAGACGCAGATCAGCTTCTACCCCGAGCAGTTGTCCTAGAAAAAATTGATTCAGTGGCCCTGCAGTTAACAAAACCAGCAATCCAAGACCGATGGAGAGAATAAAACTGAAGCGGAGCAGGATGCGGTTATCTGCCGCTGTCTTGACCAAGGTCAAGTAGGCCTGTTGCAGATTGCGCATTGGCCCAGCGAGCAGGAACAGAAATCCACGGATCACCCCGAAAGCTGCCAGAGCCAGTGCGCCATCATGGAGCCGGCCGATAATTGAACTGATCAGTAACGGTATGGTTTGTTGCAGGCAGGATGAATAGGCCAGAGGGAATGAGTAGCGCAAAATTTCAGCGGTGGTTTTTTCAGTTTCTCCTTGATTCTGTGGCAGACCGATTTTCCACGCCAGCCAGGAGATAACCAGAGTCTCTGTCACAACACAGCTGACCAGGGCAAAAGCTCCAAATTGGGCACCATAAAACCATTTGTGTCCAACCATAAGAAACAGGAACAGCGCTGCCACCCTGACTCCGGTGGCAAATGAAACCAGACTGGTTTTTCTGGCGCGGATGATCAGTCCCTGGCAGAAGCCACGGATGCCGGTAAAAAATGGTAGAAAGGCTAATATATACAGAGCTTTTTTCGCTTCTGCAGCAACTTCAGCAGGAGTTCCGAGGAGCTTGATCAGGATCAGATCCCCAAGCGGGGTAAAGGCGATCAAGGACAACATAACGGCGACATAAATAGCGATCAGCCCGACAAATATCAACACCCCGACCGCCGATTTTCGACCACGAACCATAGCGATGGTAATAGTGTGATTCTGGTACGATGGGGATGCAATAAACAGATGAACCACCAATGCGACCGACATGCCAGCCAGGGCAATGATGTAATCGTCAAGTCTGGCCAGAGCGCCATTGATGATGGTATGGGAAATGCTCATGAGCTGGACATTGAGCACCAGTGGAAAAAAGAAAAAAGCAATCTCGCGGGTGGTCAGCCCCTTCTCAATCAAAATGAGCCTGGAAACAGCTGTAAGAGATCGGTTGATTGTTCAGCATAAAAATCGGTGGTCAGACCATCTGTGTTGCCCATTCCATAGGCACAGAAGCAGGTTGCTGTCCCCGCTTCACGACCGGCATAGAGATCGGTGTGATGATCGCCAATCATAACGGCTTGTTTCGGGTCTGCACCCAGACCTTCCAGCGCCATGATTACCGGTAGTGGATGGGGTTTTTTTTCTGCATAACTGTCACCACCAACAATTATTTTAAAATTTTTGGTTAAGTTCAAACCTTCAAGGAGATTTATGGTCAATTGATACGGTTTATTGGTGACGATGGCCATCTTGTCTGCTGAATGGTCACTCAGAAGTTCTTCTATCCCCGGATAGCAATGAGTGTGGTCGATTAAGTGCTCGCTGTACAGTTGCATAAACCTGTCGGTGTAAGCAGGCTGATAGAGCTCCTTTCCCAGGGCCCGTTCAACCAGGGTGCTGACACCATCGCCAACCATGTCGCAGACCTGTTTTTCCGGTAGTGGTGGACAATCGAGTTCAGCGCGGAGCAGGTTGAGCGAGATGGTGAGATCGGGAACCGAATCGACCAGAGTACCATCGAGATCAAAGAGGAGATAATTTACATTTTTCATTTCAAACCTTTTTAATTCGTGCACCAAAGATTGCAGTTCCAACCCTGACCAGAGTTGCACCTTCTTCCACCGCAACCGCAAAATCACCGCTCATCCCCATGGAGAGTTCAGTCATTTCCACGTTGGGGATCTGTAATTTTTCAATCTGCTGAGAGAGTTGACGCAACTGCTTGAAATAGGGTCGAACCTGCTCAGGGTCATCAGAGTGGGGTGGCAGACACATCAGACCACAGATTTTCAGATTGGGTAGCGGTGCAATTGATTGGATCAGACTTGCCAGATCATCCGGTGCACACCCCGACTTGCTCAACTCATCACCGACATTCACTTGCAGCAGAATATTGGCAACTTGATCTATTTTACCCCACTGATTGGAAATCTCTCCAGCCAGTGAAAGGCGATCAACGGAGTGAATCATCGCCACCTTACCGCGCAGATATTTTACTTTATTACTCTGCAGACCACCGATGAAGTGCCACTCTACTGGTGACTCAACCAGTGGTTGTTTGTCGCGGAACTCCTGAACATAACTTTCACCAAAATATTTCTGTCCGGCGTGAAAAGCTTCTTCAATCTGTTCGGCAGGTTTTATTTTGGAGACGGCGATCAGTTTTACCTCTTTCGGGTTGCGTCCGACCTTTTGACAGGCATTCTTGATCTGGTTATTGATTCGTTCAAGATTGGCAGGAATATTGTTCATCGTTTTTGCTCCGTAAAATCAGATCAACAGCGGCACGCCCAACTCTTTCATTGCCAGCGTCAGTTTGCATAACGGGAGGCCGACAACATTGGTATAACTCCCCTCAATCCGGGCAACAAAACAGATTCCTATCCCCTGAATTGCATAAGCTCCTGCTTTGTCGTCAGGCTCTCCTGTAGCAATGTAACGTGCGATTTCATCGTCTGTCAATTGTCGAAACCAGACTTTGGTACTGACCGCTTCGGTGCGTTGTTGTTTTGTTTTCCGGTCAATAATGGCATAGCCGGAAAGAACCTGATGCTCTCTCCCGGAGAGTTGTTTTAACATGGCGGCGGCGTGGGCTTCATCGCGAGGCTTGCCGAGGATTTGATGATCACACAGCACGATGGTATCGCTGCCGATAAACCAGCGCCCCGAAACATCTTCTCGACCGGCCACTTCGGTCGCTTTATCAAGGCTCAAACGGATGACGTGTTCTTCCGGGGTTTCACCTTGCAGAATTTGCTCGTCTGCCCGGCTGGGAATCACTTGAAATTCGAGGCCGATCTGTTGCAATAATTCCCGGCGACGCGGTGATGCTGATGCCAGAATTAGTTGATCTTTCATTATTTATCCTCCCGCTTGGCCACAATCGGATTCCACCACTCTGGCAGTGCCGCAAGAGCCCGTTCTGCCATAGCCAGGCGACGGTCGGCACGTTTCATTTTTCGCTTCAATTCCAGGGGAGGGAAGAGGCCATAATTGATATTCATCGGTTGAAAATTAGTTTCCTCAGCGGACGATAGATGACCTAACAGTGCACCAAGAGCCGTTTCTTCGGGAGGTGCAGAAATTGTGTCACCACGGAGTTGATAAGCAGCAAAGATTCCCGCCAGAAAGCCACAGGCTGCCGATTCGACATAGCCTTCAACGCCACTCAATTGACCCGCAGCATAAATATGTGGGGCTTGTTTGAATTGTAGCGATTTGGTCAGACAGGCAGGTGCATTGATAAAGGTATTTCGATGCATGCTGCCGAGGCGGGCAAAATTTACCTGCTCCAGTCCGGGAATGGTGCGGAAGATTCTCTCTTGTTCTGGATAGGTCAAGCGGGTTTGAAACCCGACCAGATTAAACAGCGAAGCATTACGATTATCCTGCCGTAACTGCAGAACCGCGTAAGGGATCTTTCCGGTCTTCGGATCGGGCAGTCCGACCGGTTTCATCGGTCCGAAAGAGAGAGTTTTCGAACCACGTGCTGCCATCTCTTCAATCGGCATACACCCCTCAAAATGGATCAGTTTTTCGAATTCGCGTCCTGCAACCTTATCGGCATCAACCAATGCCTGAACAAAGGTGAAGTATTGCTCTTCAGTAAACGGGCAGTTGATATAGTCATCGCCCCCTTTGTCATAACGGGAAGCCCGCCAGGCGATATCGAAGTTAATAGAATCGACCTCAACAATCGGCGCAATCGCATCATAAAAATAGAGATGTTCAGCCCCGGTCAGCTTCTCAATCTCGGTAGAGAGTTTTTCCGAAGTCAGCGGGCCGCTGGCGAGGATGGTTGTCCCTTCCTGCGGCAACTGGGTGATCTCTTCCCGGATCAGCTCAATATTGGGTTCGGCAGTAATTTTGTCATTGATATAGTTAGAAAATTCATCCCGGTCAACTGCCAGCGCCCCTCCAGCAGGAACCGCCGTTGCGTCGGCTGCTTCAATAAACAGCGAGCCGCTGCGCCGCAGTTCTTCTTTGAGGCAGCCGACGGCATTATTCATTCCGGCACCACGCAAACTGTTTGAGCAGACCAGTTCGGCTAATCCCTCACTTTGATGAGCCGGGGAAAACCGTAACGGTTTCATCTCGTATAATTTGACCTGACACCCTTCTTTTGCCGCCTGCCAGGCTGCTTCACATCCGGCCAATCCAGCACCGATAATTGTGATCTCTTCCATTTATGATGTCCTGTCGCACTAACCACAGAGGCACAGAGACACTGAGTAAAACTTTCTTTCTCCGTGACTCTGTGCCTCTGTGGTGAATATATTGATTTTGATCAATAACGTTTTTTAGATCAATTAGTCGTCAATAAATTATGATTCTTTTTTGGTTGTAGTTTTTTTCTTTGCCGGCGGTTTCTTTTTTTTGACTGTTTTTTTAGCCGAAGCTTTTTTGACCGGTGGGATTAACTCTTTTTCCCAATCGCACTCTTCCTGTGGACACCTTTGCACTGTCCCCCACCGTTTGGTCGTTTTGATCTCGGTGAGCGGCCAGCTACACTTTGGACAAGCCTCTTCCTTGGGCGGGTTCCAGAGGGCATATTTACATTTAGGGTAGCGATTACAGGAGTAGAAGATCTTTCCATAACGACTCTTCTTCTCCATCATTTCACCTTCACCACATTCGGGGCAGGTGATACCGAGAGATTTCGGTTTTTCGAGGGGCTGAATATTTTTACATTTCGGGTAACCGCTGCAAGCCAGAAATTTTCCGTAGCGGCCGGTTTTTATCAGCATTGGTGAGTCACACTTCTCACACTTTTCATCCGATACGACCGGCTCTTCAGCCTCCTGTCCATCACTATTAAGTGGCTCAGTGTGACGGCAGTCGGGAAATCCAGAACAGGCAAGAAAACGTCCTGATCGCCCCAATTTAATTACCAGCTCTTTGCCACATTCAGGACAAATTTTATCGGTTTTCTCAGTGGTGATGTCCGCTTTGCTGACCTCTTTATCTTTACGATGGAGCAGGGCGATAAAGGGATCCCAGAACTGTTTGATCAATGGAGTCCATGCCAGTTCCCCACGTGCGACCGCATCAAGTTCTTCTTCGAGAGTGGCGGTAAAATCGTAATCAACATACTGACTGAAATGTTCGGTCAACAATTTTGTGACGACTCGTCCGGTATCCTCAGGGAAGAAGGTCCGCTTTTCCAGTCGGACATATTTTCGGGTGACCAGAGTATTCATGATACTGGCATAGGTTGATGGACGACCAATACCGTACTCTTCCAGGGTTTTGACCAGACTGGCTTCAGTGAAGCGGGGTGGCGGTTGAGTGAAGTGCTGCTCCGGAGTTAATTGTTCTTTGGTGAGCTTTTCCCCTTCACTCAGTGGTGGTAACAGACCTTCTTTGTCCTCACTGTCACCATTATCATTGCCTTCAATATAGAGAGCCATAAAACCGGGGAA
>Ga0164318_10007953_pt1 | contig 10283 bp, 8 predicted proteins | sample GuaBasSedimGuay9_FD_113734 | JGI IMG/M metagenome (GOLD analysis project Ga0164318, IMG submission 113734) | Subseafloor sediment microbial communities from Guaymas Basin, Gulf of California, Mexico - Guay9, Core 4571-4, 0-3 cm | ecosystem: Environmental > Aquatic > Marine > Hydrothermal vents >...
CGGTTGCTATCTCCTGGACGCCGCAACCGGGCGATCCGGCGATCCAATCCAGTAAAGTGAGTTGTGACGGCGTCATGCGGACATCTTCGAAAGGGGGACAACCTGGCCCCAGTTTTCGCAGTCGGCCCAATAAGTTCAGAAAACTCTCTTCCACCGGCGGTGATTCATCAGCCATCGAGTTTTTTCCCTTTCGGAGTAAATTAGTTAAATCAACTAATTATATAACGCAATAGCCAGGTTGTCAAATTCAGTGAGAGCGCGGAGCAGTTGACTCCTCGTTGATAGCGTGGTAGAATCGAGCCATGTTTCGTTTCACTCAACGGTCTTCCACTCTGGCCGCTGACCTGGCTCTGGTGGTAGTAGCTTTCATCTGGGGCACGACCTTTGTCCTGGTCAAGGGTGCTTTGCAGGAGATAGGTCCCTTCGCTTTCCTGGCTGCTCGTTTTTGGATAGCGTTCCTGGTCTTGGGTCTCCCGCTCCTCAGTCGTTTGTGGCGTGGCGAGCGGTCCCTGTGGCGGAACGGCGGGCTGCTAGGGGTGGTCCTTTTCGCTGCCTATGCCCTTCAAACCGCGGGCTTGCGCACCACCAGCGCCTCTAAGGCGGCTTTCATCACTGGGCTCTCGGTTGTCCTCGTGCCTTTGTTGGCGGCGCTGTGGCTCCGTCAATTGCCTCGGCCCGTCGCCTGGCTCTCGGCTCTGCTGGCCACGGTGGGTCTGGCCCTGCTTTCGATGCCCCTTGGTCAGTCCCTGGTGGTGGGGGACGGCCTGGTGTTGGGCTGCGCTCTGATGTTCGCTATCCACATCCTGCTGGTGGGCCGCTACGCTTCCCGCTATGATCCGCTGGCTTTGAGCGCAGTGCAGATGGGAGTGGTAGCGCTGCTCAGTGGCTTGGTGGCCCCCTGGGCGGAGCCTTGGCCCGCGCGCCTCAGTCCGGTCGTGTGGGGGGCTGTGCTGTTCACGGCTTTGCTGGCCACAGTTTTAGCTTTGGTGTTGCAGGTTTCCGCCCAGCGCCGAACACCTCCCCATCGGGCGGCGTTGCTGCTTACCCTGGAGCCGGTTTTCGCCGCCCTGGCGGCTTACTTTTTGGGTGAAAGACTCACTCCGCAGGGGTGGATGGGATGCGCGCTGATTCTGATCGCGATGGTCATGGCCGAGGTGGCCGAGCGGAACAACTGATGTGCCCTGTTGGCACAAGTGCCACGCACTTCTGAAGTGCGCGGCACTTGTCATGTGACCAATCTTTATTTCGACCGCATGGATTAACCGTGCAGTTTCACACCGGGCTGGTGGCCCTTTGTTCAATCCACTGGCGAGCGGCCCGCTGTTGGCGACACTCGGGGCACAGCGCCCACAGGTCTTCGATTTCGGGGAACATCTCCTTGAGGAAAGACATCGGTTCGGGGACGAAAAAGCGGCCGCACTGTGGGCAGGTGTGCAACTCCACCGTGGTGTGCCAGGTATGCAGGATGCGCTTGTTGCCCTGGTCCTCCATCTTGATCGCGCCGGTGGGGCAGATTTCGGCGCACGCCCCGCAGCCGATACAGGCATCGGACTGCACGTCGAAAGGGGTGCCCACTCTGCGCTCCATTCCCCGGCCGATGAAGCTGATGGCCGCTGCGCCTATCGCCTCGCGGCAGACGCGCACGCATAATCCACACAACACACACAACTCATCGGCCCGTTCGGGTGGGGGGGCGCCGAAGCGGGAGGTGGTTATTCCCTCTTTGGCAGCCATCTCCCGTATCACGTCGGATTGTGGGCAGCGGCTCAGGAGGAACTCCAGTGCCAGGTGACGGGCGGTCGCCGCTTCCGGCACATTGGTCTCCACGACCATTCCCTCTTCCACCGGGTAGGCGCAGGAGGCGACGAGAGCGTGGCGAGGCGCAGTGATGACTACCATGCACAGCCGGCACGCGCCGTAGGGGGCCAGCCCTTCGTGGTAGCAGAGCGTGGGCAATTCCACTCCGGCAGCGCGCACCGCCTGCAGGACGGTTGTGCCGTCGGGCACGGTCACAGGCTGTCCGTTCACGGTCAGATTTATCATTGATTTCACCTCACGATCTCCGCTGATCCTCCCGCAGGTTCCAAACCTGCGGGAGGATGTCATTTCACGATCTCGATGGCCCCCACGGGGCAGACGTCGTAGCACATACGGCAGCGCGTGCACAGCTCGGGATCAATGACGTGCGGCTTTTTCTTCTCCCCACTGATAGCGCCTGCAGGGCACTCGCGCTTGCAGAGGCCGCAGCCAGTGCATAGATCGGGCTGGATGACGAGCCGGATCAGTGCGCGGCAGACGCCCGCCGGACAGCGTTTCTCCACCACGTGCGCCTCGTACTCATCGCGGAAGTAGCGCAACGTGGAGAGCACCGGGTTAGGGGCCGTCTGACCCAACCCGCACAGCGAGGCCGTCTTGACCCACCTGGCTACTTCTTCCAGCAGATCCAGGTCCTCCGGTGTCCCCTTACCTTCGACAATGCGGGTGAGTATCTCGTGCATATAGCGTGTACCCTCACGGCAGGGCGTGCACTTGCCGCACGATTCGGCCATGGTGAAACCGAGAAAGTAGCGGGCTACGTCCACCATGCAGGTGTCCTCGTCCATGACCACCATGCCGCCGGAGCCCATGATGGAACCGGCCTGGGTCAGAGTTTCATAACTGATAGGCAGGTCGAACAGGCGGGCCGGAAGACAGCCGCCAGAGGGGCCGCCGGTCTGCACAGCTTTCACCGCCTTGCCGTTCAACCCGCCGCCACCGATGCCCTCGATCATGTCGCGCAGTGTGAGACCCAGCGGCACCTCCACCAGGCCGGTGTTAGCGACTTTGCCCACCAGGGAGAAAACGACTGTGCCCGCATTGTTCTCCGTACCGATGGCAGCGTACCAGTCGGCACCCTCGCTTATAATCACGGGCACTGTGGCCAGAGTCTTGACGTTGTTGATGACAGTGGGCTTACCCCACAACCCGCTGGTTGCCGGGAAAGGCGGCCTGGGTCGGGGCTCGCCCAATCCGCCCTCGATGGAGGAGATGAGCGCTGTTTCCTCTCCGCAGACGAAAGCGCCCGCCCCACGCACGATGGTAATGCTGAAATCGAAGCCGGAGTCGAAGATGCTGTCCCCCAGCAGCCCCAGTTCCTCGGCGCGGGCTACGGCCTGGGTGACGCGCTCGACGGCCAGCGGGTACTCGTCGCGCACGTAGATGTATCCCTGGCGTGCGCCGATAGCATATCCCGCGATGGTCAAGCCCTCGATGACGCTGTAAGGGTCGCTCTCCAGCACAGTGCGGTCCATGTACGCGCCGGGGTCTCCCTCGTCGCCGTTGCAGATAACGTATTTGGGTTGTCCAGGAGCATCGTGGCAGATTTGCCATTTGCGCCCGGTGGGGAACCCGGCGCCGCCCCGTCCACGCAACCCGGAGCCAAGCACTTCGTCAATGGTTTCTTGTGGTGTAAGATCCAACAGGACGTGCGCCAGCGCCTGGTAGCCTCCCCGGGCGATGTATTCCTCGACGCGGGTGGGGTCAATCAGGCCGCAGTTACGCAGGATGATCTTGCGCTGGCGAGCATAGAAGGGCAGTTCGTTGAGGAGGGGTAAACCTCCCGCAGGTTCCAAACCTGCGGGAGGTTCCTTTTCTTCCGGGATTACGGCCAGTGCACCCTCCGCCGGCAGTTCTCCCCTGGCCAGATCTGCGATCAGCTCGCGGGCACGGTCGGCGGTCATGCGGGCATAGAGGACGCGGTCTCGGCCTGGCATCCGCACGTCCACCAGCGGTTCTTGTTGGCAGTAGCCCAGGCAACCGGTGGCGATGAGCATGAGGTCCAGTCCGCGTGCTGCCGCCTCATCGCGCAATGCATCGTACACGGCGGCAGCTCCCGTAGCCAGACCACAGGTGGCCATCCCCACGCTGATCTTCAGCCGGGAGGGATAAAGGGTGGACAGACCGTCGGCGCGCAGTGTCTCTAAATCGGAACGGCTATGTACCTTCATGTTTCCTGCCCCCGGTACTTCTTCAGGATACGCGGGAGGCGGTCGGCTTTGAGTCGGCCGTAGGTATCACCGTTCACCCGGATCACCGGCGACATGCTGCATGAGCCGAGGCAGTGCACCGTTTCGAGGGTGAAGGCCCGGTCGTCGGTCGTCTCGCCCGGCTTTACCCCCAGGGTCGTTTCCAATTTCTCCAGCAGTTTCTCACCACCCCGGATGTAACAGGCTGTGCCCAGGCAGACATGGATGGTGTGGCGGCCGCGTGGCTTGAAACTGAAGGCGGCGTAAAAAGTAGCGGCACTGTAGAGCTGGCTCAGCGGCACGTTCAGTTCGTCGGCTGCGTGACGCAGTTCCTCCTCCGGCAGATAGCCGTGCTCGGCGTTGATAGCGTGCAACTTAGCCAACAACGCACCCCCGGCGGGGGGCGGCGGTTGAGCGATGAGTGGCATGGTCACCTCCTAAATCCCCAACGCCGCTCGCTTCTCTGCGATGTGATCAACCATCAGTTGCGCGGCCTTGAAGGGATCGGGCTCGACAGCGAAGGCAGCACCGACGACGTCGTTCGCGCCTTCAGTCAGCAGTTTGGTCACCTCGGGGCCACCCAGCACCGGGGGCACGGTGCCCAGCACGGTGAAGACACCCGATGACACTACGTAAGCGCCGATGCTGACAGCTTTCTCGCTCATCCATTCTGGGGCTGCACCGGCTACTGGCAGGTCACTGATGTCCACCCCCAGGGCGTTGGCGATGGCCGCGCAAGCGACCAGGATGCGGCTGATGTCCACGCAGGAGCCCATGTGCAGCACCGGCGGGATACCCAGTGCTTTGCATACTCCCTTTAGCCCCTCGCCAGCCTGCTCAGCCGCCTCCGGCAGCATCAGCCCGGCCTTGGCCGTGGCGATGGCATTGCAACCCGTGGTCACCACCAACACGTCTTGCTTGATCAATTCCTTGACCAAGTTGACGTGGCCGTAATCGTGTTGGACCTTGGGGTTGTTGCAGCCGACCACGCCAGCGATGCCCTTGATCGCGCCGCTCTTGATGGCCTCCAGCAGCGGATCAAGGGTGCCACCCAGCGCGGCCACGATGGCCTCTACGCTGAAGCCAACCATGCACTCCATCTTTTCGTCGGGAATGTGCACCATGTCGGCCCTGCGGAAACGGTAGTTCTCCACGGCGGTGCGCACGATCTCTTTGGCGATCTCGTAGGCCCGCTCTTCGTGGAACTCGACGTGGGTCGCGCCGGGGAACTTGGCCTTGGGTGAGGTGGAGATGAACTTGGTGTGGAAGCAGCCGGTCAACGCGCCCAAAGCAGGCATGATGCATTGTACGTCCACGATGATTGCTTCGACTGCGCCGGTGATGACCGCTAATTCCTGCTGCAAAAAGTTGCCAGCGATGGGGATGCCGTGGCGCATGAGCACCTCGTTGCCGGTGCAGCACATGCCGACCACGTTGATGCCTTTGGCCCCGTACTTCTCGGCCAGGGCCAGCAGCTCGGGATCCTGCGAGGCGGCGACGATCATCTCCGAGAGGGTGGGCTCGTGGCCGTGGGCGACGATGTTTACCTCATCGGCCTTGAGCACGCCCAGGTTGGCCTGTGAGCGGACGGGGGTAGGGGTGCCGAAGAGAACGTCGGAGAGCTCGGTGGCGACCATTGAGCCGCCCCAGCCGTCGGCGACGGACGCCTTGAGCCCTTGCAGGATCAGGTTAACGGGGTCGTTGTCCACGCCGATGTGGGTGCGATGCATGATCTCCACGATCTCGCGGTCAATGCCGCGCGGATCAATGCCCAGCGATTGCCACAGGGCGACGCGCTTCTCCGGTGCGCGACGGGTGAACTGGATGGGGCCTTCCTGCTTGCCGAACTCGGCATAGACGGCCCGGGCCAGGGCCTCGGCGATCTCCTCTTTGCTGCGTCCCTCGGTCTCGATGCCGTACTCCGCGGCCAGAGCTTTAAGTTTGGCCTCGTCTTTGATCTCGTAGCCGCCGCCCTTGCCCTCGGCGGTCAGCAACAGGGTGTGGGCGATGTCCCGCCCGTGGTCGGAGTGGGCGGCTGCGCCACCGGCGATCATGCGGATCAGATTGCGAGCGACGATGATGTCCGCCGTGGCTCCGCAAACGCCCCTCTTGGGTCCTTCTTCCTCAAAGGGGCTGATGCGGCAAGGTCCCATGTTACAATTGCGGCAGCAGACCCCCAGCTCGCCAAAGCCACACTGGGGCTGCATCGCCTCCAGACGATCCCAGGCCGTTTCGAGGCCCAGCTCCTCGGCCCGGGCCAGCATCTCGTGTACAGCAGGGTCAATGCTCCTGCTCAGAATCTTCTCACTGTACGTCATGGGAAATCACCTCCTCATGATTTCGGGCTTATTGACTGCTGGCTAACTGTTTCTGGCTTTCCAGCGCGTCCAGGAATTGCCGGGCTGCGGCCTGGGTAGCTTGATGGATGACCTCGGTGGGATATTTCAGGCTGAGCGCCTTGGTTGGGCAGGCTTCCACGCAGGCCGGGCCACCAGGCCGATCCACGCACAAGTCGCATTTGAAAGCCGCCGCCTTCTCACGGCCAGCCACCTCGGTGGTGGCCACGTGAATCGCGCCGAAAGGACAGACCATCATGCACAGCCGGCAGGCGATGCACAGCCGCTGATCCACCGCCGTGTAAGTTTCGGTGCGATAAAGGGCTCCAGTGGGGCAGACCCGCACGCAGGGTGCGTCCTCGCACTGGCGGCACTGGGTAGAGAGCTTCACGCTGTCCACCTGGACCACGCGGTTGCGGCGGTATAGCTTCTCGCCGGCCAGGACAGCACCGATGATGTTGCCCGCCGTGGTGTGGGCTGCCGCACAGGCCAGCTCGCAAGTGTGGCAACCCAGGCAGCGTTCCGGGTTGACGAGGATGAATGGGCCTTCGAGTTTGTTCATGCGTTTTCACCTCCTTCGAACTTAATTCAAGTGCCCGGCACTTGCAAAAAGTGCTGGGCACTTCTGAAATGGGGAATGGGCAATTTGTGCTGGTACAGAGTGTTGCATAAGTGGAGTCTCGAACTTGTTCGGGGTACTCTGGCTAACCGGAGGTTGGTTTGTCCGGGCCGTTCTGCAACAAGTTGCGGACTCCGGCCGGCGACCAGGCACAGGGACAAATCCCTTAAAAGTACTTGTGCAACACACTGCTGGTATGGAAAAACCAAAAACGCATCCACGGCTCGAGGATGCCGGGATGTCATTTACGTTCGAGGAACGTCTGAAGAAACGATAGGCTTTCATAGCCTCTCAGAGAGCTTCAATCCCTCGGTCAGACTCAGTGGGTTAGGTTAAATGTTAGAGACGTGGGGGAGGAACAAGAAGAACAAATTCAGTATAGCATACAAATACCCGTGATGTAATATCCGTTCGCAGGGTATTTGCTTCACCTGAATGGGTGAAATGGAGGAGTGTCACAACAATCCGCGCTTGGTTGCCCGCATTACAGCTTCGATGCGGTTGTGGGCATCCAGTTTCTGATACAGGTTCTGGATGTAGGTCTTGATGGTGTTTTCACTCAGACAAAGACGCTGTGCGATCTCGCGATTAGTCAGTCCCTCGGCGATCAGGCGCAAGATCTCGATCTCGCGCAGGGTTAAACGGTCAGGGACATCATCCGCCGGCCCTTCCTGTAACCAATTGAACATCATGCGGGCGACACGCGGGTCTACCGGGGATCCATCTCGCACCAACTCACGGATGCTGCGCCGCAGGTCTGTGCTGGCCACGTCTTTCAGCACATAGCCCCTGGCCCCGGCGCGAATACATTCCTGTACTACACCACTATCCAGATAACCGGTCAGGATTAGCACTACTGTCCCAGGTACATCATGTTGGATGCGGTAGCACAGTTCAATGCCGCTGATTCTGGGGAGACGCACGTCCACCAGCGCCACGTCGGGGTGGGTAGCGTGGATTACGCGCAGGGCCTCTTCGCCATCTCCAGCCTCTCCTACGACTTCAAATTCGGGATCGCCTTGTAGGATGGCGGCGATGCCCCGGCGCACAATTTCGTGATCGTCTACAACGACAACACGGATCATTGGCTTGCTGTCTCCCGTTTGGGTAGCCACGCCTTGACTATCAGCCCGCCCTCGTCGCCGTTCGCCAGGCTCAACCGCCCACCGGCCTTTTCCACCATCGTGCGAGTCGTGGATATGCCGAAGTGGTATCCATCACCTTGCAACACGATTGGCAGGTGAGAGGGCGGAATCCCCACGCCGTCGTCCTGTATGGTGACAACTAATTCATCCCGATTGCAGGAAAGTGTGACCAATACCATCGTTGCTTGGGCATGCTTGCGCACATTCGCCAACGCTTCTTGCACCACACGAATCACTGCATTCCGCAATTGGGTGTTAGGGACAGCGAGGCGAGGTGGAAGAACCAGGCAGGTTTCTATGGCTGTGGTATCCTCGAATTCCTGAACCAGTGTGCGCAAGGCGCAGGAGAGCGTATCCTGGCCGTCACTTTGTGAGAGGGCGAAGATAGCATTGCGAACTTCGCTGCTGCCCTGTGCCGAAAGGCGACCTATGGCCTCCAGGTGTGCGTCAGGTGGAAGATTGTCAGCCAGGGCATCCAATCCCTGTTTCGCTTCCAGGCCGATGATGTAAAAGAGTTGCGCTACTGTGTCGTGCAGATTATTGGCCAGGCGTTCTCGCTCTCGCAGGCGGGCCATCTCCTGTGATTGAGCGTAGAGCCGGGCATTTTCAATGGCGATGGCCGCCTGGGTGGAGAAAGCAGAAAGTAGCTCTTCGTCGTCCGCGGTAAAAGCTGGCTCCCCTGGCCCGTTGCCCACGAAGAGGACGCCCAGGACATGGCCTTTGGACTGGAGGGGCACGGTCAGGAGCGCCTTGACGGGAGGGTGGCCTGGTGGCATACCTACTGCTTGCGGATGCTGCTGCACGTCTGTCACCCGCAGAGGTCGTCCATCGCGCAACGGGGCGGCGAAAAGCCCGCTGCCCTGGGGCAAGCGGTTGAGAGGGTAGGGCCAACCACAGACCTTGAAGCAGTCGAAACGTTGGCCCTCTTCCTGGCTCAGCACCAGCAATCCCCCTAATTCCGCGCCGATGAGCCGCGTGGCCGTGTCCACGATCTCCTGGAGCAGGGGGTCCAAATCCAGCCGGGAGGCTATCGAGCGGCTGACCTCCATCAAACGGGAGAGCTGATGAACTTTGCGTTCCAGATATTCTTTAGACATTGCTTCGTTCTTTTGAGATGAGCGGTGCTGCTTCTCGTGAACTCAGGTGACAGTCACCTCCGAGGTGACTGTCACCTGACGTGAATCCGATCCAAGGCCGAAACCAGGTAATCGTGCGGAAGACCAAAGCTGATGCGCACGAGATGATCCATGCCAAAGTGGTCGCCGGGCACGATGAGCACGCTTTTCTCCTTGCGTAACCGCTCTGTGAACTCCGTTGAGTTGATATCGAGATGATAGCGGACGAAAGCAATAGCGGCTGCCTGAGGGGGTGTCAGGCTGAATGTGTCCCCGTGGCTGTCCATCCACTGTTGTAGCACTGAATACCCCTTGCGGATATAATCCCTGGCGCGCTGGATGAGGCGGGGGCGTACTTCTGGGGACAGGGCGATGGTGGCGAGTTTGTTTGAGAGCATCGTGGCGGAAATTGCGATGTACTCGTGCCGGGCCCAGATCTCGTCTATGGTGTCTGGAGGGGCAACTGCCCAGCCGATGCGAAGCCCTGGCAGTCCGTATGCTTTGCTCAAACTGCCTACAGCTATCACTCTATTATACCGACCGTAGAACGAGGGCGTCTGTTCGTCTGTCAGACGCTCTGCTCCTCTGTACACCTCATCGGCCAGAATCCAGGCTCCTACACGTTCCGCCGCAGCGATTATAGCATCCATTTCGGCCTCGGTGAGAATGTAGCCGGTGGGGTTGTTGGGATTGCATACGGCGATGAGCCTGGTGTTGGCTGTGACTGCTTCGTCCAGTTCGCCCAGGTCGAGTGCCCAGCCGTGCTTTTCTCTCAAATGGAATTCTTTCACTTTCAGGCCGTGGTTCTTGGCAATGCCCCAAATCTGCATGTAGTTGGGGAGCATGATGACGATCTCGTCTCCCGCAGAAAGCAGGGTGCGGGTGGTGATGTAGTTGGCTTCGGCTGCCCCCACGGTGACCAGGACGTTTTCCACCGTGGCCCCATCGTACAGAGCGGCGATGTTCTCCCGTAATTCGGGCACGCCGTTGACGTGAGGGTAGTTCAACTCGGTGGCAAGCAGGTGATTGATATAGTCAGGGGCATCTCTTAGCAGCTCGCCCAG
>Ga0164318_10007954_pt1 | contig 10283 bp, 20 predicted proteins | sample GuaBasSedimGuay9_FD_113734 | JGI IMG/M metagenome (GOLD analysis project Ga0164318, IMG submission 113734) | Subseafloor sediment microbial communities from Guaymas Basin, Gulf of California, Mexico - Guay9, Core 4571-4, 0-3 cm | ecosystem: Environmental > Aquatic > Marine > Hydrothermal vents...
GATAATGCAACCATTAGCGTGGAGCTGATTAACCCCATTGCAATGGAAAAAGAGCTCAGGTTTGCCATCCGAGAAGGTGGTCGTACCGTTGGCGCCGGTGTTATCGGTGAAATTATAGAGTAAGTTAGGAAGACCTTCTATCATGTTGAAAACTAAAATCAGGATCAGGCTTAGAGCCTATGATCATAAATTGCTTGATCAATCTTCAGTGGATATCGTTGATACAGCAAGGAAGACCGGGGCCAGAATAGTTGGACCCGTACCGCTTCCAACTCGGATCAATAAATTTACGGTTTTGAGATCTCCCCATGTAAATAAAAAATCACGGGAACAGTTTGAAATTAGAACACACAAGAGAATGATGGATATTCTAGAACCCACCCAGCAGACAGTCGATGCACTGATGAAATTAGATCTGTCGCCGGGCGTGGATGTGGAAATTAAATTATAGTTCAATAACAGGAACAACAATTATGAGTGCGTTACTTGGAAAAAAAATCGGAATGACCAATGTGTTTTCCTCAGATGGAAAGCTCGTTCCTGTTACTGTTGTGCAGGCAGGCCCTTGTGTTGTTACCCAGATTAAAACAAAAGAAGTTGATGGATATAATGCTTTCCAGCTTGGATTTGATGAAAAAAAGGTTGAAAAACTAACCAAGCCCATTGCTGGACATTTAAAAAAAACAACTGATAAAGGTTTTCGTGTTTTAAGGGAATTTAGAACCGATGATCTTGGAGAAGTTGAGCCGGGTGCTGTCCTGGGAATTGATGTGTTTGCCATCGGTGATAAAGTAAATATATCCGGGATTTCTAAAGGGCGTGGTTTTCAGGGTACCATTAAAAGGCACGGTTTTAGCCGTGGACCTGAAACACATGGTAGCAGAAACCATCGAAAACCGGGATCTATTGGAAACAGTGCCTGGCCTGGAAGGGTTTTTAAAGGGAAAAAACTCCCCGGTCACATGGGTACAAACAGAGAGACTGTAAAGAATCTCACAATTGTAGATATTAAGCATGAAGATAATCTCTTGTTGGTGAAAGGCGCAGTGCCGGGTTTTAAAACAGGAATATTGGAAGTACGAAAGACAAGTTAAATAGATGTAAGATGTGAGAGTTATAACAAATTTAAATACTTTAAATTTGTTATAACTAAACAAAAGATAAAAATGCGGCTATGGGTATTGCAATATTATCGCAGTGATGCATAGCTGATCAAAATTTATGAGGAAGAATATGGCTGCTGTAGATGTATTAAACAGTGCAGGTGAAAAAGTGTCTGAAACTCAGCTTTCTGAAGCGATTTTCAACATACCCGTAAAGACAAGTGTTCTTCACCAGGTTGTTCGATCCCAGCTCGTTGCAAAACGGGAGGGAACAGCTGCGTGTAAGACCAGAAGCATGGTGAGAGGCAGTACCAAAAAGCTTTTCAGACAGAAAGGAACCGGTAATGCACGTGCCGGTAGTGTAAAATCTCCTTTAAGAAAAGGGGGTGGAGTGATTTTTGGGCCGTCCCAGAGATCCTATGCCATAAAGGTACCCAAAAAAGTTAAGAAGCTTGCATTGAAAATGGCCTTAAGTTCTAAAATGGAAGATAATACCATAACCATTATTGATGATTTCAATCTTGAAGCCATCAAGACTAAAGCGCTTGTCAATGTACTCAAAACTTTGGATCTTTCAGATTTGTTGATTGTTTCTGATACCGATGAGGCAAATCTTTTACTCTCGTCCAGAAATATTGCCGATGTGAAAGTGATAAAGACTGAGGGGCTGAATGTTTATGATATTTTAAAGTTTAAAAATCTTCTTTTAGTAGAATCGACCATTAAAAATATCGAGGGGAGGTTAAGCTAAAATGGAACTATATGATATTATCAGAGGCCCTTTGGTTACAGAAAAAACAACCCTTCAAAAAGAATTGAACAACCAGGTGACGGTTAAAGTTGATAAAAGAGCCAACCGGGTTGAAATCAAGGACGCTGTTGAAAAAAGTTTCAATACCAAGGTAAAGCAGGTCAGAACGATACAGGTAAAAGGAAAATTGAAACGGCGCGGCAGAGTTGTTGGCAAAAGACCGGATTGGAAAAAAGCAATCATTACACTGATGCCAGGACAAAGAATTGATTTTTTTGAAGGTGTTTAATAGAGAGGCTATACATGTCAACAATAATTAAGACAAAACCGACATCTCCCGGAAGACGAACTCAGGAATACCTTTCTTTTGAAGAAATTACAAAGACTAAGCCTGAAAGACGACTGACAAAAAAGTTAAATAAACGTTCCGGACGTAACTGCTATGGAAGGATTACAGCCCGGCATAGAGGTGGCGGAGCAAAAAAGAAATATCGTATTATTGATTTTAAAAGAGATAAAGACGGGATTCCGGCAAAAGTATCTGCTATTGAGTATGACCCTAATAGAAGTGCTAGGATTGCTCTTCTGGTTTATGCTGATGGTGAAAAAAGATATATTCTGGCACCCCTGGAAGTAAAAGTGGGTGATATCCTTGAAACAGGATCAGATGCTGATATTAAACCCGGCAACTGTATTCCCCTTGAAAATATTCCTACGGGCACAAGAATTCATAATATTGAATTAAAGCAGAACAAGGGCGGTCAGATTGTCAGAAGCGCGGGTGGTTATGCTCGGCTTATGGCAAAAGAAGGCAAGTATGCTCAAGTTCTTCTGCCATCAGGTGAGGTTAGAATGATTCACCTCAAATGCAAAGCAACCGTTGGCAGAGTGGGCAATGAGAAACATGGTGATGTCAAAATTGGTAAGGCCGGACGAAATAGATGGATGGGAAGACGACCGTCGGTTCGTGGTGTTGCCATGAATCCTGTTGATCATCCCATGGGCGGTGGTGAAGGAAGATCCTCCGGCGGCAGGCAGCCTTGTACACCCTGGGGTGTACCGACAAAAGGTAAAATAACCAGAAAGAGTTCCAGAACAGATCAATATATTGTCAAAAGAAGAGCCAAGAGAAAATAGGCAACAATAAATAGGTGATAAACTATGCCAAGATCATTGAAAAAAGGACCCTATATTGCACCGCATCTTTTAAAAAAAGTTTTGCTGGCAAATAAATCCAAAAGTAACAAAGTTATCAAAACCTGGTCACGTAGATCCACTATATTTCCTGAAATGGTTGGTACCACATTCGCTGTACATAACGGTAAAAAATTTATACCGGTCTTTGTTACGGAAAATATGGTCGGTCATAAGCTGGGTGAGTTTTCACCTACAAGAACATTTTGGGGGCATGCAGGAGATAAAAGATCCAAGCGGTAAGCTATTACTGAAAGGATTGTTGAAAAAAGGATATTGATATGGAAGTTAAAGCAACTACAAAATATACAAGGATTTCACCGTTTAAGCTTCGGTTGCCTATTAATGAAGTAAAAGGTAAAAATGCCGGACAGGCTCTGACGCTTTTAAAGTTTATGCCGCTTAAAGCTGCGGGAATTATATATAAAACCTTGCAGTCAGCAGTCGCAAATGCTGAGCATAATGATGAGCTTGATGTGGATAAGCTTGTTGTAAAAAATATAATTGTTAACCATGGCCCTTCCATGAAACGGTTTAGACCAAGAGCCAGGGGAAGAGCAAGCAGAATCATAAAACGGACCAGTCATTTAACAGTCATTGTTGAAGAAATTGACAAATAGGAGGAGAAAAGTTTGGGTCAGAAAGTACATCCAACCGGATTTAGATTAGGTATCATCAGGACATGGGATTCCAGATGGTATGCAGACAAAGAATATGCCTCTTTTGTTGAAGAAGATTTCAAAGTCAGAAAATTTTTGAAAAAGAAACTTTATCATGCAGGTATTTCAAAAATTGAAATAGAACGGTTTTCTAAACAGATTCGACTGAGGGTATTTGCAGCAAGACCTGGTATTATTATTGGGAAAAAAGGAAGTGAGATCGCACTGTTAAAACAGGAGCTTGAAAAAATGCTTGATCCGGCAGTGCTGATAGATATCAAAGAGGTCAGACGCCCTGAAATTGATGCTCAGCTGGTTGCAGAAAATATAGCGCTTCAACTGGAGCGACGAATCGCTTTCAGAAGAGCAATGAAAAGAAGTGTGTCCTCTGCCATGCGGTTCGGAGCAAAAGGGATTAAGATAATTTGCTCGGGTCGGTTGGGCGGTGCTGAAATGGCTAGAACAGAGTGGTACAAGGAAGGCCGTATCCCTCTTCATACCTTAAGAGCTGATGTCGACTACGGTTTTATTGAAGCAAGAACAACCTACGGAACCATTGGAATTAAAACCTTTATTTTTAAGGGTGAAGTACTGAATCCTGGTGAGCAGGCCCTCTCTAAATAAAAAGTGCTAAATAGTAGTGATGAGGAGAAATTAAAAAAATGCTTAGTCCAAAAAATGTAAAATTCCGCAAAGAGTTTCGTGGCAGAACAAAAGGGTCACCTAGCAGAGGCAATACGTTAAGTTTTGGTGATTTCGGTCTCCAGGCTGCTGAATGCGGATATATAAGTGCAAGACAGATTGAAGCTGCAAGGGTTGCACTGACCCGGCATGCAAAAAGATCAGGAAAAAGCTGGATCAGATTTTTTCCTGATCATCCCATAACAAAAAAACCGGCAGAAGTCAGAATGGGTAAAGGTAAAGGTGCCACAGATGCATGGGTGGCCAGAGTAAAACCCGGTAAGATTCTTTATGAGATGGAAGGTATCCCAAGAGAAGTGGCCAAAGAGGCCATGAGACTGGCTGCCAGAAAACTTTCCTTGAAAACCCGGTTTGTTGAAAGGAACTAAACTATGAAGCCGTTAGAAATAAGAGAGATGGGAGCAGACCAGATGAAAGAAAAGCTTGGTGAATTAAAAAAAGAGCTTTTTAACCTTCGCTTTCAAAACGATGTAGGACAGTTAGAGAATACATCGACACTTTCAAATGTCAGAAAAGATATTGCAAAACTTTATACAATATCTAGGGAAATGAACGTAAACATTAGCTAATTTGCGAAGATACTACTATGGAAAATATTCAAAAAAATAAAAGAGAGCTGTTAGGTCTTATCGTGTCAGATAAAATGGATAAATCGGTTGTCGTTCAGATCGAAAGATATGTTCAACACAAGGTTTATAAAAAATTCATGAAACGGTATAAAAAATACCATGCGCATGATGAAAAAAATGAATGCAGAATCGGTGATACGGTTAAAATTATCGAGACAAGACCTTTGAGCAAGCTAAAACGTTTCAGAGTCAGTGAAATCGTTAAAAAAGCTGTTTGATTAAAGGAGTTGAAAAATGATTCAGAGTGAAACAAGATTAACTGTGGCAGACAACTCCGGCGCAAAGGAACTCTACTGCATCAAGGTGCTTGGCGGATCTAAAAGACGGTATGCAGGTATCGGTGATATTATAACCTGTTCAGTTAAGGAAGCGATTCCCAATGCAAAAGTTAGCAAGGGTGATATTGTTCAGGCCGTGATTGTTCGGACCAAAAAGGAAATATCCAGACTTGATGGCTCGATGATCAGATTTGATGATAATTCAGCCGTTATTTTATCAAAATCAACTGAACCGGTGGGAACGCGTATCTTTGGTCCGGTGGCAAGAGAGTTACGGGCAAAAAGATTTATGAAAATCGTCTCTCTGGCTCCTGATGTGCTTTAAAAATTAAGGGTTTTGGAGAAAAATTCTCATGGAAACAATGAAAATAAGAATGAAAAAAGATGATAAGGTTAAAGTCCTTACCGGCAAAGATAAGGGTAAAATCGGTAAAGTACTCAAAGTTGTCAAAAAGACAAACCGCGTCATTGTTGAAAATATTAATGTTGTTAAGGTCCATCAGAGACCGACACAGGCAAACCCACAGGGTGGTATTGTGGAAAAAACCATGCCGATTCAAATTTCCAATCTTATGGTTATGTGCAACTCATGTGTTAAACCGACAAGAATTGGAATGAAATTATTGGAAGATGGAAAACGGGTAAGAATCTGCAAAAAATGCAATCAGCAGATAGATTCTTAAGACCAAAGACGGAGAGAACAAGATGTCAACTCTTAAGGAAAAATACACTAACGATGTTGTACCAGAGCTTACGAAGACTTTTAATTATACAAATGGATTACAGGTACCGAAGCTTGAAAAAATTGTGTTAAACATGGGACTTGGAGAAGCGGTCAGAAATCCGAAGATCGTTGATCCTGCAGCCGCTGAACTCGCGTTGATCGCGGGTCAGAAACCAATAATTACAAGAGCTAAAAAACCGATCGCAAATTTTAAGCTTCGCGCTGATCTGCCCATCGGGTGCAAGGTTACCCTTCGCAGTGAGAAAATGTATGATTTTCTTGATAGACTTGTAAATATTGCTTTACCACGTGTCAGGGACTTTCGGGGAATATCCGGAAAAGCGTTTGATGGCAGGGGTAATTATACCCTTGGTATTACAGAGCACATTATATTCCCTGAAATTGACTACGATAGGACCGACAGTATTAAAGGTCTTAATATTACTATTGTAACGACAGCTAAAACTGATGAGGAAGGTAAAAAATTCCTAAAGTTAATGGGAATGCCTTTCAAAAATTAAGGATCTTAAGGAGGAAAGCTTGGCTAAAAAAGCTTTAATCGCAAAGGCGCAGAGAAAACCAAAGTTTTCAACACGTGCGTATAACAGATGCCCTTTATGCGGTAGACCAAGAGCATTTATTAGAAAAGCTGGTATTTGCAGAATTTGTTTCAGGAAACTTGCATCAGAAGGCAAGCTTCCTGGTGTTACCAAATCAAGTTGGTAATTTTACAATTTTATTAGAACTATATCAGCTTTATTTAAGGAGATTTAAAAATGGCAATTAGTGATCCAATTGCAGACATGCTAACAATCATAAGGAATGGTGGTAAGGCAGAGTTTGTTAAAGTGGATATCCCCGGATCAAAAATTAAATTGGAAATGGTGCGGGTGCTGAAAGAACAAGGATATATAAAGGATTTTAAATTCCTTGAAAATGAGACTCAAGGCGTTATTCGTGTCTATATAAAATATGTATCTGAGGGACAGCCCACAATTTTTGGTATTAAACGAGTGAGTAAACCGTCTTGCAGGGTTTATGCTAAATCAAAACAAATTAAGCCGGTTTTAAATGGTCTCGGCATATCAATTGTCTCAACGTCCAAAGGATTGATGACAGATAAGCAGGCCATTGAAGCGAACGTCGGCGGTGAAATTCTTTGTAACGTATGGTAGGTCAGGAGTAATATATGTCCAGAATAGGAAAAAAGCCGGTTCAGCTTCCAGATAAGGTCCAGTTTGCCCTGAAAGGTGATGTGATTTCAGTTAAAGGACCTAAAGGTAAACTTGAACGTCAACTGCATCCGGCAATTGAAATAAGTATAGATGATGCTGTAGTAACTGTTAGTACAGATACGAGCAACAAGAAAAAAGTTGCGTTGCAGGGATTATTCAGATCCTTGATTTCCAATATGGTGACAGGGGTTTTAACCGGGTATGAGAAAAAGCTTGTTCTCTCCGGTATTGGTTATCGTGCAGAGGTAAAAGGTAACAGTCTTATACTGAATGTAGGATATTCCAATCCGGTTGATTTTAAAATTCCTGATGGAATCCAGGCAAATGTCGAAAAGAATACTCAAATTAATTTGTCAGGTATTGATAAGGAACTTCTTGGGCAGGTGGCAGCAAACATAAGAGACCTTAGACCCCCTGAACCTTATAAGGGCAAAGGCATTATGTATGCAGACGAAAGAATTATCAGAAAAGCTGGTAAGACTGCAGGTAAGGAATAACCTATAGGTCACACGAAACCTAAAGGTCACACGTAAAAGGTGGGAATATAAAGATATGGGAAATACATCACCAAGGCTTAAAGCAAGACTTAAAAGAAAAAAAAGAATCAGGAAAAATATTTTCGGGAACCAGGATCGTCCAAGATTGAGTGTATTCAGAAGTTCAAAGCATATCTACGCTCAAGTTATTGATGATACCTGCGGCAGCACACTGGTTTCTGCATCTACTCTTGATAAAGAGTTGAAGGAAACAGAGGGCAAAAAGGCGGAAATTGCAAAGGCAGTTGGAAACCTCATCGGCAAGAGAGCTCTTGATAAAGGAATTGAAAAAGTAGTCCTGGACAGGAACGGATTTTTATATCATGGGCGCATTAAAGCGCTTTCAGACGGAGCCCGTGAAGCCGGATTGAATTTCTAATAAGGAGGAAGACCCTTGGCAAGACAGCAGATGGAAGATAATGGATTAATTGATAAGGTCGTCAGAATCAACCGTGTCGCAAAAGTTGTAAAAGGCGGCAGGAACTTCACCTTTAGTGCACTGGTAGTTGTAGGTGACGGTGAGGGGCAAGTTGGTTACGGTCTTGGGAAAGCAAAAGAAGTACCTGAAGCAATTAAAAAAGGCATGGAAAAAGCCAAAAGAAATATGGTTAAAATCTCTTTGCTTGACGGAACCGTTCCTTTTGAAGTTGTGGGAAAAGCCGGTGCGGGCCGTGTATTGTTAAAACCTGCTTCTCCTGGTACGGGCTTAATTGCCGGTGGCGGTATCCGTGCAGTCCTTGAGGCAGTCGGCGTTACCGATATCCTGACAAAATGTATTGGAACACACAATACCCAGAATATTGTTCGGGCGACCATGGCAGGCCTTCAATCACTTTGTACAAAAGAAGAAGTGGCTAAACGTCGTGGTCTAAGACCTGAAGATATATAAGAGCCAGAAGATATATAACGCCAGAAGATATATAATAAGGACTTAAAAAATGGCTGATAGAATAAGAATTACACAAATAAAAAGTACAATAGGAAGACCAGCTAAGCATGGTCGGATTATTCGCTCCCTTGGATTGAGAAAAATGAATCATATGGTTGAACATAATGCTGACCCGGTTATCCTGGGGCAGGTAAAAAAAGTGTCTCATCTTGTTAAAGTAGAGGAGGTGTAACATGCAGCTTCATGATTTAGCACCCGCACCTGGCTCCAGAAAAAAAAGAAAAAAAGTTGGCCGGGGACCGGGATCAGGAATGGGCAAAACCAGTACTCGCGGTCACAAAGGTTTGAAGGCACGATCAGGCGGCAACGTAAGACCAGGGTTTGAGGGTGGTCAGATGCCGATTTATCGGAGGCTTCCCAAAAGGGGTTTCTTTAATATATTTAAAACAAAGAACGCTGTTTTAAATGTTAAAGATCTGGATAGATTTGAAGATGGTGCAACCATTGATATTGATGTCTTAAGAGAAGCCGGTATGGTAAAAGGTCGTATTGATGGTGTCAAAGTTCTGGCCTTAGGTGAAACAACGAAGAAATTTTCTTTGAAAAATATTCTTGTTTCCAAAACAGCCAGAGAAAAAATCGAATCTGCCGGTGGAACGATAGAATAACTATTATGAGACGTGATGTAAGGAACCAATAAATGATCGAGAACAGCTACCAGAATTTATTTAAACTTCCTGAGCTTAAAAAAAAGATTTTTATTACACTTGCCCTGCTGTTTGTTTACCGTGTTGGTATTCATGTTCCCACGCCCGGGGTTGACGGTGCAGCACTTTCTTCCTTTTTTGCCGCAGCTGAAGGAACCTTATTCTCCATGTTCAATATGTTTTCAGGCGGTGCTTTGGAAAGGTTTTCCATATTTGCATTAGGCATCATGCCTTACATTAGTGCTTCTATTATTTTAGAACTGATGACGGTAGTTGTGCCACACCTTGAACAGCTTAAAAAAGAGGGTGACGCTGGTCGTAAAAAGAAAACCCAGTATACCCGATATGGCACCGTCCTGTTAAGTATTATTCAGGGCCTGGGTATCAGTGTCGGGCTTGAATCCATGACGTCTCCCGCCGGCGTAGCGATTGTGCCGTATGCGGGCTGGGGATTCAGACTGGTTACCATCATAACTCTTACTGCTGGTACATCATTTATTATGTGGCTGGGAGAGCAGATTACCGAGAGGGGAATCGGAAATGGTATTTCCCTGATTATTTTTGCCGGTATTGTGGCCCAGATGCCGTCTGCAACAGGAAACACAATCCGGCTTATGACAACCGGAGAAATGGGAATTTTTGCCATTATTATTCTCATGGTTCTCATGGTTGCTGTTATTGCTGCTATTATTTACATGGAGCAGGCGCAGCGACGGATACCAGTGCATTATGCCAAGCGTGTTGTGGGTCGAAAAATGTATGGGGGACAAACCTCGCATCTGCCATTAAAAATAAATACAGCCGGTGTTATACCACCCATTTTTGCATCCTCTATCATCATGTTCCCAACTACCCTGGCACAATTTATTAATCTGC
>Ga0164318_10007956_pt1 | contig 10283 bp, 6 predicted proteins | sample GuaBasSedimGuay9_FD_113734 | JGI IMG/M metagenome (GOLD analysis project Ga0164318, IMG submission 113734) | Subseafloor sediment microbial communities from Guaymas Basin, Gulf of California, Mexico - Guay9, Core 4571-4, 0-3 cm | ecosystem: Environmental > Aquatic > Marine > Hydrothermal vents >...
GCATCTACTTGAGCCAATACATCATCAAGCTCAGGATAATTCTTGATATTGATAAATGGTTTTTGGTTTGTAATTAACCAGCCACCTGGTTTTAACATTTTAAAGTGGCGAAGAGCCTCCATTGGCTCTACTCCAATAATTAAGTCAGCTTTTCCCTCAGGAATTAAATCAGAAAATACTTCATTAGATGAAATACGTATGTTTGACATTACATCACCACCACGTTGACTCATTCCGTGAATTTCTGACTGCTTTAAATATAAATTGTTATTTACAGCAGCAGTACCTATTGTAGCTGCAATAGTCAATATTCCTTGACCACCAACTCCGCCTAAAACTATATCTCTTTTCATCTTAGTTATTTTCTTTATTTGCTTTTTCTAATTTTCTTTTATTCTTTGCAGCGCGTAATCTAGCGTTTAGAGTAATAACACACTCACGACGTGGGATAATAACACTTACACCCATATAAGCCAATTCTGCTTTCATGATTTTGGTATTATCATCATGATATTTCTTAATTGGATTAAGAACACGTATATGTTCTTTCTCAACGCCAAGACCTTCGCAAATAGCTTCTAGTTTACCTGTAGCTTGCGAATGTTGTCCACCAGTCATACCGGTAGTGAAGTTATCAAGAATCATAACAGTGATTGATGATTTTGAGTTTACAGCATCCAAAAGACCAGTCATTCCACTATGGGTAAAAGTAGAATCTCCAATAACTGCTACCGATGGAATTAATCCCATATCAGCAGCACCTTTTGCCATTGTAATAGAAGCACCCATATCCACAGTAGTGTTGATAGACTCAAGAGGAGCAAGGGCAGCTAATGTATAACATCCAATATCAGAGAATACACGACCATCGCCATGAGCTTCCATTACCATATTAAGTGCGGTATAAGAATCTGTATGAGGACATCCTGCGCATAATGCTGGAGGACGTGCAGTTACTACTTCAGGAGTAGCACTAATTTCTGGAACGCTTAATCCCATTGCTATTGCAACTAGATTAGGATTTAACTCACCATCGCGAGGTAAAGTTCCATCAAGTCTACCGTTAATTGTTTTGCCATTATTTAGGACTCCTCGTAAACCTTCTTCTAATACAGGTGCACCTTCTTCAAATACGGTTATAGAACCACATTCATCATAGATTTTCTGAATCATTTTTTTAGGAAGAGGGTATTGTGCAATTTGTAATATTGGAAAATCAATTCCTTCAGGATAATTCTCCATCAGGTAATTATAAGCAATACCTGTTGTGATAATACCTTTGGATTTATCTTTTCCATCAATATACTTATTATAACCAGCAGTTTCTGATTCGTTAATAAGATTAGGCCAATTATTTAATAAATCTTTATATTGTACTCTTGCAATACTTGGAAGCAATATAAATTGTTTGCGATTTTTTGGAAGAGATAATTCATTTTGCTTGGTTTTTTTGCCGAAAGTAATACCAGCTCTAGAGTGAGCTAGGCGAGTAGTGATTCTCATCATTACAGGCGCATTAAGTCTTTCAGACATTTCGTAAGCATATGGCATCATATCATAAGCCATTTGTTGATTCACAGGCTCTAAAATAGGAATTTGTGCAAATAGTCCATAATATCTTGAATCTTGTTCGTTTTGCGATGAGTGCATAGATGGATCATCTGCTACTACTATAACCAAACCACCGTTAACACCAGTGATAGGTACATTCATAAAAGGGTCAGCAGCAACATTAAGTCCAACATGTTTCATTGTTACCAATGCTCTTTTGCCAACATAACTTGCTCCAATGGCCATTTCCATTGATGTTTTTTCGTTAGTAGTCCATGTGGCTACAACATCTCCGTTTCTATGCTCTTTCGAACGAAGTACGTATTCATTTATTTCTGTAGAAGGTGTGCCTGGGTATGCATACACAGCAGAAACTCCAGCGTCAAGTGCTCCTTGTGCTATTGCTTCGTCTCCTAGTAATACAGCTTTTTGCATAATTATATAAGATTTTGTTTTGTAAAATTATTGCCCAATAGAATGGCATTCTATTGATCTATTTTCGAATGAACGGGTATCGAAATGAACGGCTATTTTTTGTTAGGATAAATAAATATTCCCTATCATATTATTATATACTGCTATTTTAGTATAAGTGTGGCAAATATACTGTTTTTTTTAAATGAATTAGAAATTAAAAAGCAAACCTTAAGATATTTTATATCAAGATTATTACCTTTAATGATAATTAAAAATAGGTGTTTTGCGTGTTTCATTTAATACAAAGATTTCATATTTTTGTATTATATTAAACTATAGTGAAACAATTGATTAAATATTTCGTTATAAATGTATTAATCTGAAATTAATGAATTTTTTAGCACATTTAAAGCTTTCTGGAGATCATGAGTATATTATGCTTGGTAATTTTATTGCCGATCATATTCGTGGTAATAAAATCTCCCATTTGCCTCAAGAGGTGATTGATGGCATAATGTTGCACCGTAGAATTGATTATTATACCGATCATCATCCCGAGTTTATTAAAACTCGTGCTCGTCTTCACAAAAAGTATCAAAAATATGCTGGAGTAATAGCAGATGTTTATTACGACCATTTTCTTGCCAAAAACTGGAATGATTATTCAGAATATCATTTGTCGAGCTTTACTACTTATAGCTACGGTATATTGCTACGTCACTATAGTTTGTTGCCAAGTCGTACAAAGAAGATCCTTCCATTTTTTATAATGCAAAATTGGCTTACTAGTTATCGTAAGTTTGAAGGTCTTCGTCGTAGTTTTCAGTATTTATCGAAAAGAGCAAATTTTAAATCTAATATGGAATTTGCTGTTGAAGACTTAATTGATGATTATGAACTCTTTGAAGCAGAATTTAGAGCTTTTTTTCCTGATATTGCTACTTATTGCCAAAATGAACTTGATAAACTTTTTCCTGCTGATAGAATGAGTATGAAAAATCAGATAATAAATGAGAAGGCTATTGAGTATAAAAAAAAGCAGAAAAAGATTGAATTGGAAGAAGAGAAGGTTGAACAAAAAGATGATATGTCTAAAAAAAGTTTTCGTCAACGATTCTCTCGCTCTAAATCATTGAAGAAAATTGATGAAATAATAGAAAAAGAAGAAGATATTCTAAAACCTAATTCAAAGGTGAGTACTAAACGACATATTGTTTCAAAAGAAAATAGTGAAGTTTTAAAATCAGAGGATAATATATAGGCTTATTCTTTTTTAGAAACTTTAAGACATTTGTAAATATAGTAACTCTAACCTAAGTATTTGACATTTTTTAATGCAGTATTCAATACGTCTTAATAAATTGATATAACACTAAATACAATATTTTTCTAGATACTGATTCTTACCGGCTTACTATCCCTTTCGGGAAGAAATCCGGTAGGCAGGTGATTTTGTTTAATATATTTTTGTCTTTTTGCCGACAAGAATATGCGCCTCAATACTAATTGATGTAATATAGCTTAATAAATATAACGGATTGTTTGTTTTTTGTCATGTACTAAGAATTCTAATAATTAGTTATTTCAATAATCCTTTAACATTATTAAATTCTCCATCATTAGGTGCCATTTGTAAATCTAGGATATTGCAAATTAAGCTATAAATATCAACATTATTAAAGCGTTGATGTTCATAGTTGTTTTTGAAATGTGGCCCGTATGCATAGAACATTGCATCCATGTCCATATTCTCATTATCGTAGCCATGTGCACCTGCTATGCCAAATGAAGAAACAGAGCTTTTATTATATAGAGCATATCCACTATCAGCCATAACCACAAACTGCCCACATCTTTCATTATTCATATAGTGCAAACGTTCGGGGATAGAGTTTTTTGTATAATAATGGATGTGGTTAATATTGGATAATACTTGTTCAACAGAGTCTTTAAAATTATCCTTTACCCAAATATTATATACAGGATTACTACCGTTAAGAAATATATTCCACGAAGAATTAAACATGTTTTTTAGATTAATAAATTTATCATCTCTTATTTCTCCCATTCCATGATCTGAAGTAATAATTACATCAATTTCGTCGGAGATTTTTAGTTTATCAATTTCGTCCATAAAATATCCTAGTAGTGCATCAAGTTCTTCTACTTTAGTTTTTATTTCATCACTATTAGGTCCGTATTTATGTCCATAGCTATCCGGTTGGTCTACATACCAAGTAATTAAATGTGGGCGTTTATTTTCAGGTAATTGTAGCCATGAAATTACGGAGTCGGCTCGTTGGTAGTAAGGAAAATTATGATCGTAAAGTTTCCAAATAGAAGGACGATATCCATTTATTTCAGCTTCTGATCCTACCCAAAAATAAGAAGCAGCTTTTACTCCCTGTTTTTCAGCAGTTACCCATATTGGCTCACCACCATAAAAATAACCATCCGTTACTTTATCTCTATCAGAAATTTTATAAATAACCTGTCTGTTGGGATCCCAAAAAGTATTATTTACAATGCCATGGTTGTCTGGGTAAAGACCAGTGGCTATACTATAATGGTTTGGGAATGTTTTTGTTGGAAAAGAAGGTCGCACTATTGATTTAATACCTTTTTGTGCTATTTTATCAAAGTTAGGAGTGTTTACAAGATCTGTATAATCCCATCTAAAACCATCCATTGATAACATTACTACATATGCTTGCTTATTCTGAATAATATTTTCTTCATTATTATCTTCTTTACATGCGGTAAATAAAAATAGATAAGCTAAAATAGCTATTATTGATACTGAGTTAAATGTTTGTTTCATAATGATATGGTTAAAGACTCTTGAGAAAGAAGTTGTGCTTTTAATGAAGAATTATTTAAGAGAAAAAGAGCCCAAACCTAATTTTAGGTATTGGGCTCTTTATTAAAATAGTTACTTATTGTATGTTATTTGCATATTTGTTTTATTATATTAATATCTATTGAAAAGATACTTTAATACCTACATTAAATGTACGAGGTAAACCAATAAATACTTCAGCAGAGTTAGCTGTATGGCTTAAGTTACCTGTTGCACCATAATAACCATTATAACGGCTATTATCAACAGCATCAGAAATATACATTTTATTAAAGGCATTAAATACATGACCAAATACTTGAAGTCCTACACGTCCTTTGAGAGGAATATTATATGATACGTGGAAATCTAACAACCCATAACTAGGTACTTCCCATACTTGTGCTCTATCAGTTTCGTCAGTTCTTGAGAACGGATCCCAATTTGCATAATAATTAGTATTATAGCGATAAATAAACTGCATTTGTAGGCCTTTTACTGGATATAAATCTAACCAGAAAGCAAACTGAGTTTGAGGTGCATCACCAACTTTTAATCCTTTTACATAATAGTTGTATTTAATAGTTGTATCTGGATTATAGTTTTTATACTCTCCACTTACATCATTAGTATATTCCCAGTTACCAAATGAACCAATTGCACCAATACCAACTTGCTTAATTATTCTATACTTAGCTTCTAATTCGAAACCTGAGTGAGTTTGATTCATGCCAGATAAGAAGACATTACCTTCAGAACCATCTGGATTAGTTGTACGTACACTCATTGCTCTATCTTTCCATGTAGTATAATAGTAATTAGCTTTAACATCTAACATTTTGTTTTTAGTAGTATATAGAGCTCCTGCTTCGTAAGCTTGAAATTTTTCATTCTTAGGATCAGCAGTAACAGTACCAGTACGGTCATTAATAACGTTGTCAAAAATAGGAGCTTTAGAAACAAATCCTATATTTCCAAAAACACTTAATTGCTCATTTGGTCTGTACGACATTCCACCTTTTATTTGAGAGCCACTTAGCCAACCTGATTCTGCAGTTAGCTCACCACTACCTTCATCATTCTTCTTAAAATGATTAGTGTAGTTATACTTTATTGTAGAAAAACCGTAAGTACCATAAATAGATATTTTTTCTGTGCTATACTCACCTTGTATAAATGCACCTACCCAGTTTACAGTGTTGGTGAAGTTATACGCAATTCTATCGCCTAATACTTTATTATATTCAGATGGAGAATCAAAAGCACTACTTTGGTCAATATAGAAATTTCCACCTAAAAGGTCACGAACTTCACGATAATGCTCAATTTTAGCATAACGAGCATCAATACCAGTTTGAATTTTTAGGTTATCGTTAATCTTATATTTAATCTTAGAAATTCCACCAAAAGTATGTTGGTTATTACGACTATTACGAAGAATACCAAAAGCAGTATCATTAGCATTATTAGCAATTGTAGCATCATAATCAATTATACGTGAAGGCTCATCAGAATAGTTCCATTTCATTTTACCAATAGTACCAGTACCACCACCAGTACCACCAGAATAATATACTGTTGTAAACTGAGAAAGATTCTTTGTCCATTGCGCATACCAGTTTAAGTTAGCTAGTGGTTTGTGATAAAAATTCTCTCTTTCATTAATAAAACTATTATCATAACGATCTTTAGTTTTACCATTCCAGTTTTGTTGGCCAGTATATGAATCGCTTACTGGTGACCAGTTTTGATTATATAATCTTCCGCTAGAAGAAGGATTCGAATATTTATATTTAGCAGCGCTATCAGCACCAATTTCTTTAGCGTAATCAGTATCATAAGCGGCAACATTTTGTTTGTATAAATTTTGACCATGACGTTGTGAAGCACCAACAATGTAGGCTTCTAAACGATGTTTTTCATTTAGACTATAGCTTAATCCTAAGTAATAACTCCATGTCTCACCCCAAGTACCATCAATAACTCCATTGCCAGCTTTTTTAGCAACTGAAGCACTTACAGCAAGTTTGTTGTTTATTAAACCAGAGTGACCAGTCATAGATGTTTTCATAAATCCACCAGAACCTGCTTCAAAACGACCAACTACACCAGCTTTTTGCTCTGCAGGAGTTGTAATTATATTCATTGTACCACCAATAGAAGGTGTTGCAAGATTTACAGCACTAAGTCCACGCTGCATTTGAATAGAAGACGTTGCATCTGCTACACCATCCCAATTTGACCAGTATACCCAACCATTTTCCATGTCATTTACTGGTACTCCATTAATCATAACAGCAACATTGCGTTGGTCAAAACCACGTACATTAATACGAGAATCACCAGCACCACCACCTTGAGCAGTAGCATATACACCAGGAGTATTATTCATAATTAAAGGTATGTCTCTAGAACCTAATTGAAGCTCAATTTGTTTAGCATCAACATTAGAAATTGCCACAGGAGTTTCCCTTTCCTTTGCTCTGTCAGCAATAATGTTTACACCACCAATACCCATGGACTTTGGCTGCATTCTAATCTTACCAAGGTTTTTAGTGCTGTTGTTTGATACAGATACAGTAACTTTCTTTTCACCATATCCTAGGTATGAAATAATAAGTGTAGCTGATCCACTAACTTCAATCTCAAAATAACCATCTAAATCAGCTACAACTCCAGAAGTTGTGCCTTCAATTTGGATTGCCACATTGGAAAGAGGTGCGCCACTTTCTTGGTCAATTACCGTTCCGGTAACGGTTCCTTGCGCAAAAGAAACATTAGCAAAGCCTATAAGTGCTATTGCTATTAATACAAAACTTAGTACTTGTTTTTTCATGTTAATAATAGTTAATTAATAAATAGTTTGTTATTTTAATACTCGGTAAATATATATAGATTTACTAATATATATATCTTGTGTTAAAAAGAAATGAAAACTATTTTAATTAATTTATTGTGTAAGTCTTTTGTGTATAGAGGATAAAGGCAGTGGCTATAATGAGATGGTATTTTAATTGATTGCTAATTAACTCTATTATTTTCTTTAAATAGCTTGGTATTAATCTACTTCATACTAACGTGTGATAAATTAACTTAAGCCTTGGATTTTACTATAAACAGCTTTATTTAAAGTTAATAAAAGTAGAATTCCTCTGGACAATAGAAAAGCAAGAAATGCTGTCCAAAGTCTGATATTCATATCTCCAAATCCCCAGAGTGCAATTGGTAAAAATACTAATAGTGAAGATAACATAAGAGTGTTGCGCATTGCTTTTGATGCAGTTGCTCCTATATATACACCATCCATAATAAATGCAGTGAAACTTATTAATGGTATAGCAATAACCCAATATAATTGTGGAGTTGCGGTCTCAATTATTTGTTTGTTATTAGTTAATAATAGAAGAATATATTCACCAGCTATAGCATAAAAAATAGTAAAAAGAATACTAAAAATAAGCCCAAAAGTCATATTATTCTTAATAACTCGCTTAAGCAAATTATTTTTTTTCAAGCCAATGGCTTCAGCGCTAAGAGCCTCGGTAGCATTGGCAAAACCATCCAATATATAAGAAAAGAAAAGAAAAAATTGTAGTAATATTGTATTAACGGCTAGGGTAGTGTCGCTAATTTTAGCCGATTGAATAGTGAAAAAAGACATTACGAAGATTATACCTAATGTTCGAATAAAAATATCTTTATTTACATTTATAAACTGCTTTAGCTTGGCATTAATTATAGAAGCATAACTTATAGGTATAATATAGTGTCTGTATTTTTTAAGGAATAGAATTATTACTAATACTAAGGCCATATATTGAGCAATTACGGTACCTAATGCTACACCTTGAGTTTTCATATCAAGGTAATAAACAAAGAAAAACGAAAGAGAAATATTAATAATATTTGAGAAGATAGAAATTATCATTGGATAAATAGTATTCTGCATTCCAATAAACCACCCACTGAATGTTAGTATTATTAATGTGGCTGGTAAAGCCCAAATTCTAGTATTAAAATAAATTCTTGCTTCTGATTCTATGGCAAATGATGAGTCGGTTAGTAGTAGCGACCAGTCAATAATATAGTAATGCAAAGCCAATATTATAGCAGTAGCAAATATTGAAATGCTTAAAGCTCTTGCCAAAACAAGGAAAATTTCTTTTATATCTTTCTTGCCAAAAGCTTGTCCTGTAAAACCTACGGTACCCATTCTAAGGAATCCCATTCCCCAATAGATAAAGTTGAAAACCATGGATCCTAAAGCAATAGCTCCAACGTATATTAAATTATCAAGATGGCCCATAAGAGCAGTGTCTACCATTCCTAGTAAAGGGATAGTAATATTGCTAATAATATTAGGTATTGCTAGTTTTAAAATACGTTTATTCATGATGTCTTTAAAGAAAATAACCCCAATAGAGATTATCCATTGAGGTTATAATATATATATTTTGAAATATTAGTTATTCAGTATTAAAGGAAGACCATTTTTACCACCACCAATAATTACAGTTTTAGAATTTGGAGATTCTGAAAGTTTAATTGTAGCTTCAATACCACGCATCTTAAGAAGTCCATCAGTCAAACTACTATTAATAATTTTGTTTGCAGCAGCCTCACCTTCAGCAGCAATACGTTTACGTTCAGCCTCTTTTGTTTCTCTTTGAATTTTAAATTTATACTCAAGAGCTAATTGCTCTTGTTTAAGTTTGCTTTCAATAGCTGTTTTAATGGTAGCTGGTAGAATTATACTACGAATTAGCATACGATCCAAAAGGATGTATTTTTCATCTAAAATCTTTTTAGTTTCATCATAAATCTCAGTTTCGATAGCATCTTTTTTGGTTGAGTATATCTCTTCAGGAGTATATCTACCGATTACACTACGTGCTGCAGCTCTCATTGATGGAACTACAATTTGTGATTCGTAATTTTTACCAATAATTTTATGCAATTTAGGAAGCTCAGCAAATACAGGCTTATACCATGCTGATACATCAATTCTAATTTCAAGACCATTAGAAGAAAGCATTTTCATTTCCTCAGCCTTTTCTTTTTGACGTACATTATATACGTATACTTTATTCCATGGAGCAATAAAATGGAAACCTTCGTCCATTGCACCTTCATTAATATCAATACCTATTCCAAATGTGTTAAAAATAACTCCACCTTGACCAGCACCTATTGTTACAGTCATTCTACTCCAGAAAATTATTAATAAAATAATAGCTCCTGCTACTATTGCCATTGGAAATACTTTTTTCATATTTAAGTCTCCTTGTGGTTGTCTTTGTTGATTCATATTATTTGTTTTTAAGTGTTTTCTAATTATTTAATTACTCTCTGCAAATGTACGTTATTTTTTTTCGCTTTATATTTAAAAAAGCTAAAATAAAATAAAAGGGAATTCTGCGTATCAAAATATATTTTGTAGGTTTTTCACAAAATATATTTTGTGTTTCATATAGCA
>Ga0164318_10007957_pt1 | contig 10282 bp, 13 predicted proteins | sample GuaBasSedimGuay9_FD_113734 | JGI IMG/M metagenome (GOLD analysis project Ga0164318, IMG submission 113734) | Subseafloor sediment microbial communities from Guaymas Basin, Gulf of California, Mexico - Guay9, Core 4571-4, 0-3 cm | ecosystem: Environmental > Aquatic > Marine > Hydrothermal vents...
AAAAAAAGGATAATAGGGCAGACATGGTTCGTTGGAGTAGCTTCCCTTCTCTACATGGCAACCTTTATATTCATGAAGGTAAGTGAATTACCCTTATTTTTGCTCCTCTCCACCTTCGCCATAAGGCTCACTCAAAAGGCAAGTCAAACTTGATTGCCACTATCAAAGCGGGCTTAATGTACGGCCCTATGACTTTTATTATGCCCGGAGCCTGGGTGCCCTTCTTCAGGATAAGCATGGTCTCCATGAGCCCTAACTCCTCGATCCTCCTGACATCTCTTGAGTGCCCCGTGTTAATTAGAGCTTCCTCAATTCTCTCGCTTGTTGTACCGGCTATAAAGAGCTTGTCATGGCCATCACTGAGCCAGGACTTGAATCTTTTAAGCTGCTCCGGTGCAAAGTGAGCCTCAATCTCTCTGGCACCAAATTCAACCCTCTCAACCTCCACTTCAAGGGGCAGATTATTCACCCATCCAAAATCCTTTATCATTTTTCTAACTGCCTTATCCCCGAACTCCTCTTTGAGATAATATAAAGGTACCAGAGCATCCTTAGGTGTTGGTGTAAACACTCCTATATCAACGTAGACCCCATATCCTATTTTTCCCAAATCCACAAACCTGCCCTTATAAATTCCCCCTTCTCTAACACTCTTCAACCTGTAGGGGACCTCACCAAATTCCTCTCTGAGGAGGTTTGCCGAAATTTCCTCATCCTCACCTTCAAGATTTACTTTAACCCATTGCTTTTGAGTTATGGAGAGCTTCCATGAGACTTCCAAATCACCTATCAAAGAGCTCAATTTTCTGTTAAGCTTTTTAAAACCGCTCCTGTCACCATAAATCTTCTCCAGAATAACCATTTCCATGGCCGCACACCTCTTCCATTCGATAGGCTAACTAGAAAGCGCTGCTTATAAATGTTTGCAATGGTTTGCTGGGCTGCCTGTTGATGTGAGTGAATAGCTTCAGGAGGTGATACCCCAGTTATTAGTTATCTAACAGTGTGGGAAGAAGAGAATTAAACCAACCCAAGCTCCTTTTCGAGCTCGTGGATTCTCTTCTTAAGTTCTTCAACAATAGCAGAATTATCATATTCCTGAAGCATTGCGCCACAGATAGGACATTGGAATTCATACTCCAAAGCTTCATCAAAAGTAAGCTTTGGATGACCGGGATTTCCACAGTGATAGTAAATCTCCTGAGTTTCCTCCTCGAGCATTCTCCGGAGGGTTTTTAACTCCTCCATTTTCTTTGCCCTGAGGATCTCAGGAAGGCGTTTCGTATCCAAACGCCAGTAATAATAATACCATCCTGTTTCCTTATCCCTAATCCTCTTGAAATCCGCCAGCTTTGTATCATAAAGCATGTAGAGTATTTTGCGAACGGTGTTTACCCTAATTTCCGTAGCCTCGGCTAGTTCTTCATCTGTAGCTTCACCTTTCTTTTCAAGAGCCTTTATAACTTCAACGGCCTCTTCGCCCCCCATATCCATTGCGAGTTCAAGGAGTTCCTTCCTTCCCTTCCTTCTTGCCATTGATGAAACCTCCATCCTCGATTATTTCAGCTTAAGAATAATTTAATTTTGATAACTTAGAATTTGCCCCAATACATGCTGTCTATTTATAAACTATGTGTGCCCGCCTATATATATGTTTTTGTTTATAAAAGGCGTTCAATGAACAAAAATAGACAGAGGGTTAATCGCTAAAATACTCATCTACAAGTTCCTTGGCTGAAGGCTTATAAACTTCCAGAATCTCCAAATTTTCAATGACGTTTCCTTCCCTTAGTTCCAGCTTAACCCTCCCGCCATAGACCTGCAAATCCAATAATCCATATATTGCATCCTCTGCTTCGAGAGGAGTTTTAAATTTCATTATGAACTCCCCTTCCTTCTCATCAATGAGCTTGACCCAGTACTCGTTCTTTCTCTTGAAGGGGCGTGTTATCTTTGGTTTGAACTTTTCAATGACAACTTCCAATGGATTCACCTCCATCTCTCGGCAAATATCTAAGGGGACATGCTTAAAAAGTTTAGCTTCTCTAAATTTTTTAGCTTAAAAACTTTTAAGCCTTTCTCCAGCGGAAAATTAGGGAAAAATAGGAGGGTAAAAAATGATTACACTCGCACTTTACAACTCATATGACCCCAAAAAACTCCATGACGCCCATTTAAGGGCAATTGCAAGAGCTGCTCCCATATGTTATGCCTTCGAGTTTCATCTGGCCATAGTTGGATTTCCCTTCGACAACAAAAAAGCAGTTGAACTTGCAGAGGAGATAGCCCGGAACACAACCATAGGGGAAAGCGGTAAATACCTCATAGAGCTCTCAAAGAAGGACAAATTTCATGTGCTTGAATTCCCAAAGAAGGGATTCCCCCCGCAGTTCGGACATTTGGTTGCCACAACAAGGAAACCTGACGATAAAAAGGCAATAAAATCAATGGAAATCGCAAAAAGGGCATTAAAGGGAGAAAGTTTTCTCCTCTTAGTTGGGCTTGGAAGGCATGGACTACCGAAAGAGATATTTAAGCTTAGTGAGTACCATTTGGATATAACAGATGGAAGAGGAATAAGCCTTGAAACATGCACCGCGATAGGTTCAATTCCCGCCAAGATTAGAACTCAAATGGAGGCTTTGAAATGGATGAGAAAATGGTGAAGGAAATCAAAGAGACCGTGATTTTTCTTTTGATATCGATTGTGGTCGTTTTTGCACTTAACAGTGGCTTAAAAGTCGCTCTCCACACGGATTCCCCATTAGTGATCGTTGTAAGCGGTTCAATGGAGCCCGTCTTTCACAGGGGAGATGTTGTGTTGCTCAAAGGAGTAACCCCAAATGAGATAAGAATAGGAGATGTCGTTGTTTACAAGAGACCCTTCACAAAATATCCAATAATACACCGGGTCAGGGGGATAGAAGAGTATAACGGAGAAAAATGCTTCGTGATATGGGGGGATAACAACTTTATACACGACTTCTACCCAACTCCCGAAGGCGAAATCCCCTGCGTCCCTGGAAGCGCAATAGAGGCAAAGGCACTCCTGGTTTTTCCGAAAATAGGGTACATTCCAATGGAAATAAAGGAGAAGCTAGGACTGGCATAATCACATAACACAGCATTCATATAGTATCTCCACATCCCTGACTTCCTTCGCCCATTCAATAATTTTTCTCGGGGGATTTGTTATCCTATCGACACCCAGTAGAATGGCTCCCCTATCAAAGTCCAAACGCCATTTTCCTAAGGGACGCATACACCCTATGCTGAGTTCTCCACTGAATTTAGCACGAGCATATCTAACAACCTTCAGGCTTTCTTCAACACCCGGTTTTTTAACGTGCTCCATCTCCGTTCCCTTTGTGGGAATCAAAACGTCGAGAACGAGGACATCTATAGGATATCTCAGGAGCATATCAATGGCATCATACTCCCACCACACCTTTCCAAAGTCCAGACCTATGGTTATGTGAGGTGCCACCTTGACCCCTGCCCCCGTGAGAAGCTCCACGATCCTGAGATAATCCTCCACTTTTTTATCAATTTTATAGACACGTTTTATTACATCATCGCTTCCAACGAAGTCGAGAGAAACCGCATCCACGTATTTAATCCACTCCAGATCCTCTTCACTTATGAAGCCGACGTGGGCATTGATTTTCAGATTGGTCTCCCTCTTGATCTGCTTTATCTCCTCCGCGTATTTGTCAAGAGGAACCTTCAAGCGCTTATCCATGCCCCCGCTGAGGAGGCATCCCGTGTATCCCTGCTCCTCGAGACTTCTGCAGTAATCCACTAAATTGGCCTTCTTAACATGCCTCATGCCTTCGAGATAATGCTTCCCACAGTGGGCACAGTTCAAAGAACAGTAGGTGCCTGTTAGAGATATGGAAGGAAATTTAATGCCCGGGATGTAGATTTTAAGCTTTCTCATAGCTTATCCTCCAAAAAATAAAGGGCTACTTTAGGAAGTTCCATTCCTCAAGTCCGTAGCGCTCTTTTACGAGTTTTTCGACGAGATTGAGTTCATAATCCGTAAGCTCCCCTTCCTCAAGGGGAAACTCTTCAAAGAACTTCTGCTTCAGAAGGCCATATGCTTCGCTCATTGTAAGTTCAATACCTTCGCGTTCCAGGGTGGTGACCCTATCCCATATGCTCGTTATACCCTTATCTTGGAGTTTCTTTTTGGAGACCTTCAGAACCGAGGCTAGGACATCAAGGTGCGTTCTGTACATGAAGGTTCCGTGCTGCAGGATAACCCCCTTACGCCTCGTTTGAGCGCTCCCGCTTATCTTCTTGCCGTTGGCTATTATATCGTTGAGTCCCGAAAAGTCCGCTTCCAATCCGAGCTCTCTAAGGGCGCTTACAAGGGGAGATGCCAGAATTCTGTAGCTCCTCTCAATGTCCCTCAAATCCGGGTGAATGCCCTCCCCAACTATCGCGCTGTAGGTAATCTCACCGTATTCATCATGGAACACGCTTCCTCCACCCGTTATACGTCTCACCACAGGTATTCCAAGCTCCGTGCATTTCTCCAAGTTAACATCATGCCTGACGCTCTGAAATCTCCCTATAGTTATCGAGCTGGGCTTAAACACATAGAGCCTGAATGTGTCCTCAACCTTTCCTTTAATCCTCGCATACATTATGGCTTCATCTATAGCCATCTGGATTTCAGGTCTCGCTGCAATGAGGGGAATAAACCGCATGATCATCTCCCCACATTCGCTTCTATCTCCTCAACCTCATCCATCACTTCCTCTTCCTCCTCAAGAAGGAGCTGCTCTTCAAGCTTCTCTTCTATTGATGCCTTCCTCCTCTCCTTCATTGTTAGCTTCTCAGCCTCAGCCACCATGTTTAAAAGAACCGCTGCCAGACGGGCTGCCGTTTCGGTCCTCATGGAAGCCTTGGCTTCCACATCCTCATTGTGTATAACCATGCTGACATTTGCTGGTCTGAAGTTCCCGTAATTGTCCACATACGCCTCCCAGAGGCTCAGAGCGATGTACTTATCCTTCGCACCCATATAAATCCTGATGGTATACCTCGGCTTGTTTCCCATGCAATCACCATCTAGAAATATAACCTTCTCAATAAAAGGCTTTTCTCGAAAACTGTCCATACTGTGGGATAACTGCGGCATCATACTCCGCTTTCTTTTCCCGGAGTGGTGTCAAAAACTTAAATCTAACGCTTCACTGCTTATCCCGATGATCTCAACAGCACGAAATTTTTAAAACCGGGGGGATAATTCTAAAATGCCCGATGAAGAATTCAGCCTTACCTGACTCATGATGAAGGAGTGACGGACTGAGGGTTCTCAAAAGGTGATCTCATGGAAAGTGCATATAAGCCTCTCATGGCAAGTATCTTTGGGAATATCCTTCTGGCTATTTTAAAAATCGCTATCGGGTTCATATACTCAAGCCTCGCTCTGATGTCAGATGGCGTCCATTCACTCTCCGATGTTATAACGAGCATCATTGGTTATTTTGGTGTTAAAATCGCCTCAAAGCCTGCGGATAAGAGCCATCCCTTCGGACACTCACGTTTTGAACCCCTGTTTGCATTCTTTATAGGTATGGCACTCTTCCTCGTGGCTTACGAGATAGGGAGGGACTCGCTGGAGAGAATGCTCTCAAGTTACGTGCTTGAAGTGAATGCACTGATGCTGGGTGTTACGGTGGTTTCAATACTTTCAAAGGAGGCAATGACCCGGTACTCCCTCAAGGTTGGAAGAAAGCTCAACAACCAGATACTCATAGCCGACGCTTACCACCACAGGAGCGATGCCCTAAGCAGCGTTGCCGTTTTAATAGGACTTCTGCTCCAGAAATTCGGTTTTTCATATGGAGATGCCCTGGCGGGCTTTATAGTAGCTCTCCTGATAGGAAAGGTTGCGGTTGAGGTTGTGCTCAAAAATGTGAGCTATCTAACGGGAACTTCTCCCCCCTTCGAACTCTGCGAGCGGATAAAGGAAACCACACTCAGCGTGAAAGGTGTTGAAGGTGTTCATGATTTGAGGGCTCACTATGTGGGTCCAAAGCTTCACGTTGAGCTCCACATAGAAGTTTCCCCGAAACTCACGCTGAAAGAAGCCCATGACATAAGTGAAGAGGTTAAGAACAGGATAGAAAATTTGGACGAGGTTGAAATAGCCTTCGTCCACGTGGATATAAAGGGAGTTACAGATTAGAGAGGACATCCCTCAAATCTCTAAGAAATGCTTCCAGGTGTTCCTGTTTAACATGAGGCATCATAACAATTCTTATATATCCTCTGTGAGCACTTATCCCCCATCCCTTTGTCTTCAGGATGGTTTCCACTTCTCCGAGCTTCTCAGACCCAAAGGAAACTATATTGAGAACGGGCTCTCTTATAAGATGGACCCCACTCATGGATTTTATCCGCTCTGCAAACCATCTCGAAAGTTTCATAGCTTCTCCGACAATCGTTTTGTAGCCCTCAAAGCCGAGATGATTCAAAAGTGCCCATACTGCTATAGCATTAGCCCCCGGTCTTGTTCCGGTTATCATAGGGTGGGAAACCTTTCCTCCCGCCAGATAGGGAGCTGGAATGCTTATGGATTCCACAAACTTCTTTTTCCTGAAGATTATTCCTCCCGCCGGAATCGGCGCCATTCCCATCTTATGAGGATCTATTGTTATGCTCTGCACACCTTTGAGCTTAAAATCGAAGTCCGGAATGTCATATCCCAAAGCCTTGGCAAAGGGAATTACAAAACCGCCAAAAGCCGCGTCTACATGCAAGGGTACCCCATAATCCACTGCCAGGTCGGAGAGGGAAGGTATATCATCAACAACACCCAGACCCGTTGTTCCGGCTATTCCCACAATTCCTATCGTGCTATCGGTAATTTTATTCTCCACGTCCCTGACATCAACAGAATGGTCTTTTTTCAGCTTTGCCCATACGAGTCTAACATTCAAAAGATCGCTTGCCTTCAAAAATGAGAAGTGAGCACTCTCGGGGAGGATAAGTTCAGGATTTTCAACATCGCTTCTGTTTCTAAAAGCCCTAACCGCCAGGATATTTGCCTCTGTTCCACCGCTAACTATGTTGCCATGAGCTTTTTTTAGATGGAGGAGCTCCCCAAGCATCTGAATGGCTTCCCTTTCAATTTCTCTGCTTCCCACATGGAGCCCGGGATCTCCCAAATTTCTATCCATATATTTCATAACGACTTTTCGTGCTATTGGATGAGGATATGTGCACATTGAACCCAGAATCTTGCCTGAATCAAAGGTTAAATCCAAACTTAGACGCTTCTCAAGCTCTTCCAAAACTTCCTCCTCGCTTCTGCCGTTCTCTGGAATCATTCTCCCACCCTGCATAGGGTTGTACACCGCACGTTTAAACTTTGTGCTTAACCCTGAGCAGATAGGATTTGAAGAATATCGGAGTGGTAAGTGCCGTGAGCATGGAGACTATAACTATAGCCGCAAAGAGGGTTTGGTTAATTAGCTGACTCTCGAGACCAAACTTCAGAACCGCAAGTTCCAGGCTCCCTCTCCCTCCCATCCCAATCCCCACGAGGATCGCCTTGTCCCAGCTAAACCTGAAGAGTTTCATTCCAAAGCTGCATCCTATAAGCTTCCCCAGGATTGCCGCAAAGTAAAGGAGGACTATCAAGATTAAGTTTATATCATTCACCTCGGGATGAAATATCAACCCAACATAGATGAAGAACAGGGGGATGAAGAACTCCGTCAGAACAACCTGGAGTTCGCCAATAAGCTCGTTAAGCTTTATACGACTTATAATTAGGGGATCCTTCCTCTCCCGTAAACGGCTTATTGTGAGCCCTGCCAGATATGCCCCTATAATGCGGTTCAATCCAACCTCTTCGGCAAGCAGTGCCAGAAAGAACGTCAGTATCAGGGAAAAGGTGAAGAATGTGTTTGAGTCTCTTATTATGCTGCTGATCTTTTTGGAGCGTTTGAAGAAATATTCCGAGACCAGCAGAATACTCCCTATGAAAATTGCGATTTTAACCGTTAGAATGCCCAGAGAAGGAAGGTTAAACTCCCCTCTAGCTAAAGCGGTTATAACACCTATCAAATAAACGGCTATGATATCATCGGTAAACGCCGCCCCCATCAGAATTGAAGAGACATCTCTATCCGTTCTCTCACGCATTATAACTCCGCTTGTGACCTCAATCGCAGTATTACCCAGGACGGCACCTGCAAATACAGCTGCGGCAAGTCCATATTTTCCAAAATAGTAAACCGTCGAAAAGCCAAATATAAAGGAGAAAGCCACTCCAAAACTTGCCACAACAATGGCTTTAATCTTATTTGTGGCTATGGTGGCAAAATTGCTCGTTAAACCCGTGTAGAGCATCATCATGATTAAGCCAAATTCGGAGAGAACTTTAAGTTCCTCACCGGGAGATACTATGTTAAGGACAAAAGGACCAAGAACAATGCCCGTCAAAACATGTGCCACTATGGGATGTATATCCTTCTTCTCAAAGAGCCATTCTAAACTTTTTGCAGAAACGAGGAGTATTGAAAGGTCCAAGATGTACACTCACATCCTCCTCCCCAACAGTGCCCCTGCTATCCACAGCACCATTAGGATTATAGCCAAGATCATTGCAATCATTGCTCCTCTGGATGTTCCGAAGACTATTGGAATTGGGCCTATCATTATGATGCCGCCCCCTTCGACATCCGCCTCTCCCCCTGAGGCACTCATGATGGTTCCTATGAAGATCATCAAAAACCCGAGGAATATCACCGCCATTCCCAGCATTATGAGAAGCTCTCCCCTCATATTCATCATCATCTTAAATTAGGTCTTCACTTTTTAAATGTTATACCCATACCCTTGGACTAATATGTTATGCTCCTCAGAGCCAAATGCCGTTTAAGCAACAAGTGCATGGAGCAACCACGGAGTTCATTGCTCTCATACCCTGCCCTTCAGGGCAGGGACAAAAACTAACCCACCCTCACCTGTACCCAAAAGAGTTATTAAACTTTGAGGAATTCAAAAATTGAGGACAATGTTGGTGCTTGTGGATCTGGATGATACCCTCTGCAACACATGGGACGCAGCCAAGTGGAGTATCCTGAGGTTGCTTCCTCACCTACTGAGAAAGAGAAAGATAAGGGCACTCGTGTATATCCTGAGCCAGAGGTATAAGGAGCTCGAACAATCAAAGGAACTTCACATTCTGGATCTGGATAAAATCCTCGAGAATTTCATGGAAAGGGTCTATAGAAAAATTTCGAATAGAGACCTTCAAGAGATGGTAGAGTTAGTTGACAGAACTTTTTTCTCAAATTTAAAGCTTTATCCAGACGCAAAAGAATTTCTGGAAGAACTGAAGAATATGGGAGCTAAAATAGTCCTCGTAACCGATTCTTCTTCATACTGGCAGAGAAAAAAGCTCGAATATCTCGGGATTAAGGATTATTTTGATGAGTTAATAATAAGCGGTGAAACGGGGATAAGCAAGCTGGAGCCCCACAACTTTTTTCTAGCCAAGAAGATGTTTCCAAAGGAGAGCGAGATTTATATGGTTGGGGATAGGGACGAGACGGATATGAAGGGCGGGAAGACAATAGGGGCTACAACAATCCTTGTAAGGAGAGGTTATTTTCAATCCAGAAGGCATGAACATGCAGATTATATTGTGAAAGACCTCCTGGAAGCCCTGGAGGTGATAAAAAATGAGCATGAAAAGCGAGCTTAAGAGGAAAGCCCTTCATCTGACAGGTTTAACAGTTCCCATCATTTACCTGCTCTTCGGAAGAACTGTGACTATCCGCTTTGTGTTATTCTTCTTTGTTCTCTTTCTGATTCTGGAGCCCTTTAGAATTGTGGAAGAACTTAGGGATAAGGTGAAGAGGAGGCTGCACCTCTACATGAACGAAGAAATTGTAAGCCACATTGAGAAGGAAATAGACAGCCTGGCCAGAGAGGAAGAAAAGAAGAGAATAGCAGCCCATATTTACTTCACAGCTGCAGCATTAATAGTTCTATATTTCTTTCCTGCAGAAATAGCCATAGGCGCGATCACAGTTGCAACCCTTGGAGACGCCATAGCAGCCATAATAGGAAAGCCCTTTGGAAAACATCGCTTTAAAAACGGGAAGAGCCTAGAAGGAAGCTTAGCATTTTTCATAACCGCCCTTCTGATACTCGTCCCCCTGATAGACCTGCCCCACGGGATAGTTGGAGCTCTAGCCGGGACATTAGTGGAATTTCATGGACTTCCACCGGACGACAACTTCTCAAATCA
>Ga0164318_10007958_pt1 | contig 10282 bp, 6 predicted proteins | sample GuaBasSedimGuay9_FD_113734 | JGI IMG/M metagenome (GOLD analysis project Ga0164318, IMG submission 113734) | Subseafloor sediment microbial communities from Guaymas Basin, Gulf of California, Mexico - Guay9, Core 4571-4, 0-3 cm | ecosystem: Environmental > Aquatic > Marine > Hydrothermal vents >...
AGAATTTATAAAATATTTTAAAGTGCCGTAGGTACGTCCTGTTTAAATATTTAGAAAGTTTTAAAATTTATCGGACAGCAATAATTATTTTATTATAATCCACCCTAATTTTAAATTGACCCATTTTTACATTAGGATTTTTTATATGAAAAATAATGTGAACATACAATTTTGATAATCACTGTGACATAATATTTATTTTTTTAATCTGCCCTTTAAAGGGCGATATTTTTTATAACACACATTTTACCCAAGGCGTTGCCTTTGGGCTGAACCGAGCTTGCGAGCTCACCGAAGGTAAATAAGTTGCCACTTCGTGGCGTAATACATTTCTCAATTGCTTTAAATGAATCAATATAACTTCTACATAAAATATTAAAGACACATATAATATAAAATTTTAATAAATTTATTTCCACAACTTTTTAAATTGAACCGGTAATAAGAACTTCAACATTTCCATCAGCGTTAACTTTGTCAAGTTTAACTTTTACAATTTGGTTAATTAATTGTTTGTCATAAGGCGTTTCAACTTTAATATAGTTTTCGGTAAATCCATACATTTTACCATTATCATTTTTCGATTCAAACAGTACTTTTTTAAAAGTATTAAGATGCTGAGAATAAAATTTCAGGCGTTTTTTTTCAGAAAGTTCATGTAAAATTTTGCTTCTCTCTCTGCGGATATTTACAGGAACCTTATTATCGAAAGTTAGAGCAAGTGTGTTGTCTCGTTCAGAGTAAGTGAAGATATGGAGGTATGATAAATCTAAATCGTCAACATATTGGTAAGCTTTTTTAAATTCTTCCTCGGTTTCGCCGGGCACACCAACAATCAGGTCAGCTGCAATACAAGCTTGTGGCATAATTGTTTTAATAGTAGCAACTTTTTTACTGTATAGTTCTGTAGTATAGCGCCGGTGCATTAGTTTTAATAAATTGTTTGTCCCACATTGTAAAGGAATATGAAAATGAGGTACAATCTTATTTGATTGAGCAACAAAATTAATAACTTCGTCAGTTAATAGATTTGGTTCTATTGATGAAATTCTAATTCGTTTTATTCCGGCAACTTTGTCGAGTGCTTTAATAAGGTCAATAAAAGTTTCATTAGTGCTTTTCCCGAAATCGCCGATATTTACACCAGTTAAGATAATTTCTTTAACATTATTGTCAGCTAATTTTTCGGCTTCTTTAATAATCTCTTTTATCGGTGCATTTCTGCTTTTGCCACGAGCCAAAGGTATTGTGCAATATGAACAATAATAATCGCAACCATCTTGAACTTTTAAAAAACTGCGAGTACGATCGCTAAGTGAAAATGAATGATAGAAGCAAGAAATATTTTTTAAATCAGAGTTGATAATTTTCGAGTCGGAATTATTTAAATAGTTTGAGATATTAAACTTTTCGTTATTACCTAATACTAAGTCTACACCTGGAATTTTTGATAACTCCTCTGGTTTGAGCTGAGCATAACACCCTGTAACAACAACCTTAGCATTTGGTGCTTTTTTTATTGCTTTGTTTATTGCCTGACGACATTTTTTATTAGCAATATTGGTAACTGTACAAGTGTTAATAACATAAACATCGGCTTCTTGGTTGAAATTAACTTTTTCAAATCCATTTTCAATAAATGAATTGGCAATGGTTGATGTTTCGGCAAAATTTAATTTGCAGCCTAATGTAAAAAAAGCTACTTTCTTCATTTTTAATTATAAATGGTAACGTTGTGTTTTAATTGTGCAAAATTATAAAGATTAACTGGCTAATAAAATATTAAATTAAATTAAATTAAATAAAATATTTATGTACTTTTGTTTATACATTTATACAAAATTATTTTTAACATAATAAAATTTCACATATGAATAATATTGATAATGATAAGCGAATTATTTTAACACTTGACGCAGGAGGAACAAATTTTGTGTTTTCGGCAATTCAAGGAAATGAAGAGATTGTTAATTCTATACGTCGACCTTCCAATGCACACAATCTTGGGAAATGTATAGATACTATTATTGAAGGATTTGATTATGTAAATAATAAATTATTAAATAAGGCGTGTGCAATAAGTTTTGCGTTTCCAGGTCCAGCCGATTATAATAAAGGAGTTATTGGTGATTTGCCAAATTTTAAAGCATTTAATGGAAATGTGCCTTTAGGCCCAATTTTAGAAGAAAAATTTAATTGTCCTGTTTTTATCAATAATGATGGTAATTTATTTGCTTATGGAGAGGCTTTAAGTGGATATTTGCCAGAATTAAACAATAAAATAATAAATGCAGGAGGTATAAAACAATTTAGTAATTTAATTGGGATTACCCTTGGAACAGGATTTGGATGTGGAGTTGTCTTGAATAATATTTTATTAAAAGGAGATAATTCTTGTGATACAGGAATTCATAACACTCTTAACAAGTATAATCTAAATTGGAATGCAGAAGAAAGTGTTAGTACAAGAGCACTACAAAGGGTTTATGCTGAAGAGTCAGGGCTTGCTTTTACTCAAAATTTAATGCCTAAAGATATTTATTACATAGCAAAAGGCTTAAGGGATGGAAATCAGAAAGCAGCAATAGAATCGTTTAATCAATTTGGAGAGGCCTTGGGAAGTTCTTTGGCAAATATTCTTACTTTAATTGATGGTATAGTAGTTATTGGCGGAGGAATAACATCTGCATGGGATATTTTTTCGCCTGCCATGTTTAATGAGCTTAATAGAAGTTATGAAAATTTTGAGGCTGTAAAATCTCACCGTTTATCGGTTAAGGTTTATAATCTCGAAGATAAAACTTGTTTTAATGAGTTTGCCTTAGGCAGTGTGAAGAATCTTTCCGTTTCTGGAAGTAAAAGGATTGTTTCTTACGATGAAATACCAAGAATTGGAATTGGTATTTCCGATTTAGGAGCTAGCAAGGCAATTGCGTTAGGTGCATATACATATGCATTGCAACAATTAGATAGGGTTTAATTTATATTGAACTCAGGTTTATAATAAAATTTGTAGTAAACGTCTTTTATATCCTGTTTGTTATTTAGTGTGTTTTGTATTTAATAAAGCTTAAAAAATATCTCGTTCATTTACAACAGAATATGTAAAACTATCGCCTCTATAATACCCCAGGTTATATTCAATTGGTCTTCCTCCTGGATCTAAAACAAATCGTTTTCTTAACAGTACTGGGTCATTCACTCTTAATTGCAATTTTTCGGCAATAAATTCATTAGCTAAAATTGCTGTAATTTCCTCTTTTGAAGTTTTTGCTATAGTAGAAAAATTATTTTCGAGTAATTCATACAATGGCTGTGTAAAATCTTCTTCCCCGGTGAAGCCAATCATTGGATGCATAAAAGATATAAAATAAACAAAAGGACCTTCTAATTTACCCCTTAATTTAACAATTTTAAGAACCTTTTTATTTATTGGTATTTCAAAAAATCGGGCTAATTTTTTGCTTGGAGTCTCCCAACTTATATGAAGTTCAAAATTACGAACAGCAATACCTTTTGCTTTCATTTCATTAGTAAAACTAAACCAATTTTTAACCCTACTACTAACATTTGGCTCAGCTACTTTTGTTCCTTTCCCCTTTTTTCTAACTAAAAGCCCATCTATTACCAGTTTATTAATAGCTTGCCTGAGTGTGTTTCGTGAGATACCTAATTGTCTTGATAAATCAACCTCATTAGGTAATAGCTTGCCTTGTTGATATTCGTCTTTTTTTATAAGCTCTCTTAACTGTTGTTCAATTTGTAAGTAAAGTGGAATTGGGCTGTTGTGATTAATTTCAAATTTTATCATTTGTATTGTTCATATGTATATACGATGCAAATTTATATTAATGTATTTATATTAACAAGTAAACAATTAAAATTGTTTTAATATAATATTAATTATATTAATTATATTAATTATATTAATTATATTAATTTGTTATCTTCTCATAATACATATTATAAAAGGGTTTATGCTTAATGTATTTTCTGCATGATAAATTATTAAAAAAAAATACAAAATTATTTTGTTAGAATAATAAAAAGTATTATTATTGTATAAATGTTTAAACATATTAACCTTTAAAACTATTAAATTATGAAACAAGTTTATTATTCTATGGCATTAATGCTTACATTAGTGTTATCTGTGTCTGTTTTTAATGCATGCAAAGATAACGATAATGAACCAGTCACCACAATTTCACTCGACAAAGAACAAACGGAATCTCTTAATATTGGAGATATTGTTACTGCTACAGTTACAATTGTAAGTGCAGAAGTTAAAACATTTACTTATACTAAAGTTGTTGACAACGAAAATGGCATCCCTGTTGATGTAACTGCGAATTTAACTAAAGACGGTAATACTTATACGTATAATTTCACTTATACTTTGGTGGAAAATGATGATTTGCATACTTTGGGGTTTGAATTTAATGTTGTTGATAAAAATGGTTTGTCGAAAACAGCATCTTTGCTTGTACAAACGAATTTATCTACTCGTTCTGCTTTTGTAAAATACGATTGGCATATTACTGCTGAGCAGTGGTTAGGCTCAAGCGTTTTAACTGAGGCTGATTCATTAAAAGTATTCAGATTTTATGAAGATGGAACTTATGAAGTTGACTTAAGTGCTCAATACGCTGCACCAACACATCATTTCTGTTATTGGGTATATAAAGAAACTCCAAATAATGGTGATACATTGGCAATAGTAAGAATGATTAGAAAACAGGCTTCCGGTGATGCTGGTATAGATGAATACTATGATTTTAGAATTGTAGCTGCTAGTGAATCAGAAATGACAATGTATTGGGACTTAGCTGTTTTTGGATTACTAGACATTCAAAGAACATTTACCAGTCAACCTAAAGGAGCTTTTCAACCATACGGAACTGCAGAAATGCAAACTCAAGTTGAAGCAATAACTGCTTTACACTGTGATAGTGTGGATCCAGACTTATTTGTAATTGAGTAAATAGGAAGATTTTTCAAAAAATAATAACTTAATAGCTAATGAAATTAGCTATTAAGTTGTTTATTTCCTTTTTTGTTTTTATAATAATTTCATTATCGTTTTCAATTAATATTACATTTCTTGGAGTGTATTGTTGGTTATTATATTGAATTGATTCAAGCAAAATTTTCTTAAACATGAAAAAAATTACATTATTCATCATATTAGTATTTTTAATAAAGCTACTTATTGCTCAGAATATCAGTATCACAGGGAAGATTTTTGATGCTTCAGGAAATTCTTTACCTGGTGTAAATGTAGTTATTAAAGGTACAACTATCGGAACAATTACAGATGTTGATGGTGTTTATTCGATTGAAGCTAAAGGAACCGACATTCTGGTTTATTCCTTTATCGGGTATGTAAAACAAGAATTATCTGTAAAAAATCGGTCAAAGATAAATGTTGTCTTGGTTGAAAGTGTGGAAAATCTTGACGAAGTAGTTGTAATTGGATATGGAACTCAACGAAAAAAAGACATTACAGTCTCTATCTCATCCATTAAAGCCAGAGATGTTGCATCTCCGGTCGTTACTTCTCTTGACCAGTCATTGCAAGGACAGGCTTCAGGAGTAGTTGTGTCTCAATCTACAGGGAAACCAGGTTCTCCTGTATCTATAAGGATAAGAGGTACAACTTCCATTAATGGTACTAATGAACCATTGTATGTTATTGATGGAATTCCAATTATTACAAAAGCCGAAGAATTAACTTCAGGAACATTACAAGGTTCTGAAATAAATCCATTGTCTAGTATAAATCCTGTTGATATTGAATCAATTCAAATATTAAAAGATGCATCTGCAACAGCAATTTATGGTGCACGCGGAGCAAATGGAGTTATACTCATCACGACTAAGAGAGGGAAAAAAGGACCACTTCAAGTTTCATTAAATTCTTCAGTTGGAGTACAAAAATTATCAAAAAAATTAGACTTGCTTAATGCTCATGAATTAGCTGTGTTAGGTAACGATGCTGTGACAGAAGCAAGAAAATATTATCCCGGTGTTGCATACAATGATGCTTTTGCATTGCCCAACCGTTTCGGTGAAGGTACAGATTGGCAAGATCAGATTTTTAGAACTGCCATGTTTTCAAATCATCAAATCTCAATTAGAGGAGGGAACGATAATACGGTATATTTTATGTCTGCAAATTTGATGCAGCAAGAAGGTATTATTCGCAATTCCGATTTTAATAAAGGTACATTTAGAATCAATTTAGATAATAATTTGTCAAAAACTGTAAAGTCGGGAGTAAATTTAAATTTTACACGAAGTATTAATCATGGTGTTATTACAGGAATACCAAATGTAGCATCAAGTGTTACTGCAATGGCATTACTTTTTAACCCTGGTCAAGATGTTTATGACGAAACGATAGAAGGAGGATATACTTACGAAAGTAATACCATGAACAGGATACCAAATCCGGTTGCCGAAATTAATGAAACAAAAAGGGTCATTAATTCAAACCGTCTAATTGGCGATTATTATTTAGACTGGGATATTATTGAAAATCTTAAGTTTAAGTTTAAAGCAGGTATTGATGCATTTTTCAACAAAGAACAGCAATTTATTCCAAGTTTTGTACGACGAGGTCAAGATAAAGGTAAAGGTTACAATGTTAATATGCAGGGTTATACATGGTTGCTGGAAAATACACTTACTTACACTAAAGATTTTGATAAACACCATTTTAATATTCTAGGCGGTCAAACAGCTCAAAAATATGTTTCTGAAATTACCGATATTGCTGTTGAACGTTTTGATGATAACAGGTTGGGATATTATAATTTAGGTGCCGGACTTGACAAAACTATTAATACAGGATATAGTACATGGGCAATGGTATCAGGAATTGGTAGGGTAATATATAATTACGACAGTAAATATTATCTTACGTTTTCAGGAAGATTGGATGGTTCATCAAAATTCGGGGAATCACATAAATATGGTTTTTTCCCTTCTGTTTCTGCTGCTTGGAGAATTACAGGAGAGAATTTTATGAAATCATTGGATGTAATTAATGATCTTAAATTGAGAATGAGTGCGGGAACTGTTGGTAATGAAGGGATTCCTTCGGGTGTAACATTAAGCACTATGGGTACTTTGCCATATTTTTATGGTGAAGGTGCTAATGCCGAAGTCCTTGGAACTTATGTGGCTTCATTAAAAAATGAAGATTTGAAATGGGAAGTCACAAAACAGTATGATTTAGGGTTTGATTTAAGTATGTACAAATCAAGAATTGAATTTACTACTGAAGTGTATTTAAAAAGCACTTCTGATTTATTACTATTTTTACCGGTTAACAGATCTTCTGGTTTTGAATATGTTTGGTCTAATATTGGTGATTTGGAAAATAGAGGTTTAGAACTTTCATTAAATACAGTAAATTTTGATAATGATTTTAAATGGAGTACTCGTTTAAATATTTCTTTTAACAAGAATGAAGTTACCAACCTTGATAAGTCGACTGATATTTATGGCACACCTGTAATGAATATTTCAGATTGGACAATAATTAGAGAAGGAGAACCTGTAGGCGTTATTTATGGATACAAATCCGATGGAATTATTCAATTGGATGAAGATCCAACTACTGTTCCATTCTTTCCTTCTAAAATTCCACGCTATGGTGACAGAAAATATGTGGATAAGAATGGAGACGGCAAACTAACAGTTGACGACCATTTTAAATTAGGTAATACAAATCCTGATTTTTCGTATGGATTTAAAAATACATTTTCATATAAACGATTAACTTTGGATATATATTTACAGGGAGATTATGGAAATGAAATTGTCAATTTTAATAGATTTATGTTAGAAAGTTTTGATGGATTTCAAAATAATTCTACTGTTGCTCTTGATAGATGGACAGAAACTAATCCAACAAATGAATACCCAAGAGCAAATGTTTCGACACATGGAAATGTAATGTCAGATGTTATTGTTGAAGATGGTTCTTATCTGAGATTAAAAGATATTACACTTTCTTATAATTTGCCTTTTAACATAATAAACCGTATCAAAATTAAGGGTCTGCAAATCTCAATTAGTGGCAGAAATCTTTTAACTTTTACTAAATATTCAGGATACGATCCTGAAGTATCAATTTTTGGTGGAAGTGTATTTGGAAAAGGTGCCGATTATGGATCTTATCCAATGTCTAAATCAGTAGTATTTAGTTTAAATGCAACATTTTAATTGATAAAATCTAAACAAATGAAAAAGGTTTTTTTAATCCTGACAATAATATTATTATGTTTTAGCAGCTGTGAAAAGTTTTTAGAACAAGACATTCGATCCCAACATACCTATAGTAATTATTTCCAAAGTGAAGATGATTTAGTTCACTTTGCCGACGGAATGTTTGGAGGACTGATAACATGGACTTGGGAAGGTGGAGGTTTGTTTTTTAATAATTTTTGGGTGTTACAAGATTTGGCATCTGATAATTGTTATGAAAACAGTTCTTCAGCTGATATGCTTGATTTATCCCAGTTTACATTTGATGCAAATAATGCACCTGTAGAATTTATTTGGCAGGGATGCTATTTCATTATCAATTCGAGCAATGTTTTAATTAAAGAAGTAGAAAATTTCAATAACTATTCAAGTCCTGATGTGAAAAACCATCTTCTTGGAGAAGCATATTTTATGCGTGGAATGTTATATTTTGAATTGGTAAAATTATTCGGGGATGTTCCTCTACAGTTGTTTCCTACGAAAACAGCTGAAGAAACCATATTGCCACGAACTCCAGTTGCTGATGTTTATAAAAATATAATAAGTGATTTGAAAAAGGCTGAGAAATATTTGATTGTGAATCCATTTCCAAACAGGGTTGAAGGAATGCCAACAAGTTATGCAGCTTCAGCTCTTTTAGCAAAAGTATACCTTACTAGAGGAGCACTTGATAATGATGTTAATGATTTTGATTCAAGCAGGGTTTGTCTGGAGAAAGTAATAGGAAAATATACTCTTGAACCCGAATTTTCAGATATTTTTAAATTAGCAAATGCAAATTCAGGTGAAATTTTATGGGCTATTAATTTTAGTGGAACACTTGGTGAAGGTTGGACAACAAATCAGTTTATAGTTCGATTAATGCCAACAACAGAATCTGATAATGGAGTAAGAAATGGACAAGGTTGGGAAAGACCAACAGACGAACTTTATAATAGTTTTAGCAATAATGATAAAAGGAAAGCGGCAACTTTCATTACTGAATTTGAAGGAGAAACGTTTGATGGACCTTACATAAAAAAATATTGGGATCAGGAAGCTGAAGGTGGAAGGCAAAATGGAGAATCAGATGTCGATTATATTTTTTTAAGATATGCGGATGTTCTTCTTATGTATGCCGAAGCATTGAATGAGGTGAATGGAAGTCCAACTACTGACGCATACAATGCAATTAATCAGGTAAGGGAAAGAGCAAATTTGCAAGACTTAACAATAGGACTAAGTTATCAGGAATTTAAAGACGCTGTTTTGCAAGAGAGACAATGGGAATTTGTAATGGAAGGACAGCGTTGGTTTGATTTGGTAAGAATGGGAAAACTTAAGGAAAGAGTTAATTTAGCAAAACCTACTGCCAATATTCATGATTTTAATATACTTTTTCCAATTCCACAAAAAGAAATATATTTTAATACTAAGTTAGTACAAAACACAGGATATTAATTTAAAAGATAAATAAATTGAGAACGAATTTTAATAAAGCTCCAAGAATTGAGCTAAAAGGTATGGAAAAATATTGCTTTACCGGTTGGGATGCAATATGTGTTGAAATAAATAATAAACTCAGAAAACTACCAAAAAAAAAAATTGTAATTGTTGTTGAAACATATCAGGGTGTATATCATAATGAAATTAGAAATGCTCTTTCAAAGGGTTTAACTTTAAATCATATATTTTTATCTGAAGAAGCAATGCTTTCTGAAGATGAAATAAGAAATATTACATATCCTGATGTTACAGACCATCGTATATTTGGTTTTATGACGAGATTAAATATGATTGATTTTATGAATATTAATAAGATTAATCATATTAAAGATGAAATGAACAAAATCGAAAATGGAAATATTCTTATATTTGGTTATGGTGCTTCATTAATTTGCAAAGATGCTGATATTCTTATTTATGCTGATATGGCAAGATGGGAAATTCAATTACGAATGAGGCAAAATAAAGTAAACAATTTAGGAATTATTAATAAAGATGATTCTTTTGAAACAAAATATAA
>Ga0164318_10007959_pt1 | contig 10282 bp, 7 predicted proteins | sample GuaBasSedimGuay9_FD_113734 | JGI IMG/M metagenome (GOLD analysis project Ga0164318, IMG submission 113734) | Subseafloor sediment microbial communities from Guaymas Basin, Gulf of California, Mexico - Guay9, Core 4571-4, 0-3 cm | ecosystem: Environmental > Aquatic > Marine > Hydrothermal vents >...
ATCCAGGTTCTGCTCATTCCACACCTCGATGGCATGAATACGCCCCTGGTAGCGGTCCACCAGGCGGGCCAGGAAATCGGCGAACAACGCCAGGTCGTCCGGTCGAGCACTTTCGGGGGTGTCATCTTCGTACATCCTGGCCCACTTCGGGGCCTCGATTACACTGAGCATCACCCGGATTCCCCGTCGGTTGGCTGCGTCTATTACGGCATCGTAACCGCTCCAATCCATTTGCCCTGGGCTGCTCTCGAAATACCCCCAGCGCACCTGCTGTTTGACCCAGCCCATTCCCAGACCCTCCACCAGTCCCATCCAATAGTCAATGTCCCCGCCGCCGGTGCCGTTGATGGCGATCCCATAGCCAAAAACCTCTTCCGCCACCGAGGCAGTTGGTTGAACTTGAGGGGTCGCTGTGGGGAAAACGGTCGGTTCGGCTGTGGGAGCCTGGGCAGCTTCGATGGGGGTGGCTTCGACGGCCGCTTGCTGACTTTCACGGTTTCCCCCGTCATTGGATCCAAAGCCATACCAGGTACACACCCCTCCAACGATCACCAACAACAACCACGCTGCCACAGCTATGTAGAGCCGTTTCCCACTCAGTCCTCGGTTGGTGTAAGAGTACCCCATTGTCTATCTCCCTTTCGGATTCGACTCAGGCACGTGCGACGCACCTTGGAGATGCGTCGCACGTCCGCACTGCTCTGTTTTTCGGCCTTGGGACAGCGCCGAAGTACCTGCTACGAACTGCTTTGGGGGCAAATTATCGAGAACCCAACACGGCGTGCAGGGCGTCGCAGGCCGGACAACTCCCCCCGGGGCGGATAATGGCAAACCCATCCTGTGGATCGTTGCCATATCGGACGAAATCAATGTTCCACACGATGATACAACGCACCATACCGGTGTTGATGCTTAAGCGCACGGCTTCGGACAGCCAGGCCGCTTGCTCTGCGTTGTCCGTTCCCCGCGCCCAGGCGAACCAGTCCGAGAATGGAGGCACCCCTTCCTGTGAGGCGTAACCCATCTCGGTGTAGAACAACTGACGCGCCCCACCGAACGTGTTGTAATACAATTCAGTCTGGGGCAGGAAGTACCAGGAGTGGTGATGGTCTCCTGGGTCGGCTGGATGGCCGCTACGAGCGGAAGGCGACGTCGCACCGGCGTTGTGATGGGCGCCCAGATAGTCCATACAGTTGGCCGCGCCGGCGTCGCGCAACCCGGCGACCCAGGGCGCGTCGTCACATCCGTTAGGGGAACACCCACCGAAAAAGCCGGTGGGAGATGGCGCGGCGCTGATTACGGCGGTGCCGGGGTTGGCCGCTTTGATGGCGCTGTACGATGTACACAGCAGCTTGGTGTAAGCCGCCGGGCTGATGTAGCCGATCTGCCATTCTCGCTCAATGTTCGGTTCGTTCCACACTTCGATGGCATCGGCTCCGGCCTGGGCCATCTGGGCCAACCAATTGGCAAAGTCCTGCTCGAAACCCGGCTGCGTCACCATCCCCGGCGTACCCAACGCGCTGAGCTGAATCTTGAAATTCCGACTATGAGCAGCCTGGATGATCCCCGATGCATCGGTGCCGTAGTGCACCTGAACCTTTGCCCAGGTCATACCGGCGTAGTGCATCTTGTCGGCGTAGGGCATCCCCACGTCGCGAATGTGTCCTCCCAATTCGAAAGAGCCACTGCTCACCGGCGTGATGGTCGAGGTGTTAGCGGCCTCCCCCACGCGGATCACCACCGATAGTTTGCCGCCGAAGAAACTGTCGGCGGTCCTCAGTTGCCAGACACCGGTGTAGCTTCCATCCTCCGCTGGTGCTTTCATCTTGACGGTGATATCCGTCTGTTGGCCCGGGTCCAAGGCTCCCACCGGGACGCTTTCCGGTGCGCCCATCTGGTCGCCGCTGACGAAGGCGATCACTGTGTCTTCCGGCCAGGCACATGAGCCGGTGTTGCTCACCCGCCAGGTCTTGTCAAATTCGGCCTCTTTGTCCATCTGGGTGTTATCGGGGATGGAGACATCGGCGACGTAAGCAGCGTTTAGGCAATCGGTGTCGGTGGCTGTCTCCTCTCCTCCACCAACGGATGCCGCCGGCGTCGTGGGGAGTTCCGTCGTCTCGGTCATTCCTTCTGTCCCGGTGATCTCCGCCGTCGGCGTGATGATCTCTGGTACACCGACGGTGACCGGCACCGCACCATGGTCGAAACCGGCTATGGAGGCCTGCACAACGTAGTCCCCGCTGGCCGTCAGGACGTTCCATGTGTATTCCGGCCGGTCGAGCGGAGAGGTCTGTCGGTCAATGGTGATGTTCCCCTCTGTGTCGGCCACGGTCCATGTCACTTCCAGCGGCAACGTATCCGCCGGGGCTGCCAACGTCGAATCCGATAGGGGCGCGGGGACATTGGCCCGATAGGCTGCCACTGCGCTCACGACGGCCGGGTCGTTGCCGGGATTCAACAAATCGCTTATCGCCGTCCCGCCCAGGTGGTAGGTCTGCGCCCAGCGGAGTTTGTGGACCAGGCTGGCCGCCGTACCGATCCAGATAGTGCGCGGCTGACCATCCTCAGCCGTGTACTCCAGACGATACGTGCCGGCTGCATCCAGCGGGGCGATGCTGCGCAGTTGACCCGACAGGCCGAACCTGACTTGGCTACCCGTTTCTACCTGAGTGATGTCATCCAGGGCAATCGCCGTCCCGAAGGGAGCCAGCGCCTCTTCCAGCGAAATGTGACGGGAGCCTTGCTCCCCCTGTGTGGTGCTCTCGGCACTCAAGGAGGAAATCAGCATACGCAACTTGTAACGCGAGACCTGGGCGGTCGCCCATTCGAGCAACTGTTGAGCCTCGCCACCGAGCGCGTAGACCATGGGGTCATCGGGGAACGGTACTTTTAGTTCGTCGGCGGCGTTTCCCAGTCGTTTCCAATCGTATCCGGCGGTATCCCATGTCCCGTCCAGGTGAGTCGGAGCCGGGACGGTCACAGCCAACCGGAGACCTTCGGCGTGTATCGCCTGCGCCAATTCCTCGATGAATCGGCTGTATGCTTCCCGTTGATCATCGGTCACACCTCGGTAATCCACATCCACGCCGTCCAGCCCCTGCGACAGACACATCTCCACAATAGTGGAAATGTGGATTTGGCGGATATCGTCCTTTTCCAGGACGTCGGAGAGCGGCCCTAGGTTGATGGGCGCGTCGAGAGTCCAGTTTCGCAGGATGGGCATAATCGTATATGCCCCATCCATAGGGGGTAATACCGGTATGCCTACAAAAGCCCCATCGGTGCTCAGGAGCAGCCCGACCGGGTTGATCTCGTCCAAGGAGGCGGTGGCTGCGTCGGCCAACTGATCGCCCGGCCCCAACGGCGTTGAGACGGAGGGTGCCACGGCGGTGGATTGGATGACCATCAGGTTGGCCGGAATCTCAGTCACACGCGCCCGGATGAACTCGTGTTCGGCCACCTCGGTGTGCAACTCGCTCCCCACCCAGCGCCATTCTGTGCCGGTCCAGGTGTACAGATCGAGCGTCTCCCAGGGTTCCGCGTCGTTGGGCACTACGACGTCTATCATCACCTCCTGGGTCGTCTTACCCCGCACCTTGATCTGATACAGCGGGCTTTTGACCAGCAAATGCGCCGGTAGCGCCTGTGCCGCCTTGACCAGTTCACTCCCAGCCATCCCCTCCCGGAACTCCAACTCCGGCACAGAGGCAAGCTTCACCCGCAAGCGGTCGTTGAAGGAGGAGGGGTCCACTGCCAGGGTGATGCCATCGGGATGCGAGACTGAGGCTGTATCGGCGTCGAGTGTTTCGTAGCCGGTAATGCCCAGTCGCTGCAAGAGAGAGATTGGTGGGAGCAGCAAGGCGATGATCACGAGAGCAGCAATGAAGCCATAGATCCAGCCGCCAAAACGGAATTGTTCGCGGGCCTGAGCGATGGTAGCGGCCAAGCGGGATTCTCTGGCCGGCTGTTCCTCGACTACTACCCCGGCTGGTGCCGGCTCCACTTCCGGCTCTGGGACGGCGGCCGCGGCCACCTCCATCGCCGGTTCTACCGCCGTCACGTCGGGTTCGGCTGCCGGTTCTGCCTCAGTGGGCGTAGTGGGCGTTGGGATAGGCTCCAGGGGCGGTACTTCAGCCGCCTCCACCTCTGACATTTCCATCTCAGCCGGTTCCAGCGGCGTGACAGGGGTGAACAGCAAGGATATTTCCTCTTCCAGGCTGAGCGTGGTCGGTGTCTCCGATTCCAACGTTTGTAGCTCTTTCCAGTCCTGTTCCAGAGCGGATTCCAGATCGCGCAACGCTGACGGTGATGATGATGTCTCCCCAAAGGCAACAGGAGCGCCATCCTTCCAGAAGCTATGCGCTTCCAGACGACGCTTCAGGTCGGTCAACGACTTGGGGCCGAATCCCTGGATCGCCAACAGGGTTTCGTCTCCGGCCTCCAAGGCTGCCAGGATATCCCCTACTGTGCCCAGACCGGCCCCCAACAACAAATTGCGGGTGCGGGTCGAAAGGCCCAACTCTTCGGTGGGGAAGTCAAGGGATGGTGTTCCCGTTGGATTTTCGTTTTCGGACATTATGTCTTGCATATGTCTCCTTAAGCGCACGGTTTTCAGATGGCGGTTTCGGGCACGTTTCCGATAGCCCATCCAGGAATGCCGATGTACCGGTTATCGGAAAATAGCACACACAAACCAGAATGTATTCTAGCATGGGGGAAATCTTTTGGCAAACATCGAATCAGGGGGGTTTTGGTCAATTTTCACACTAATATCAACCGGCTGCCAACGTTCTCAGTTTGTGAAACACCTTTTGGGGAGTGATCCGGCGTGCCCGTTGCCACTGGCGGCGCATCCAACGCTTGAAGGCGTTGATCGGTTTCCGCCGTTGACTTTCTATCATGGCCCAACGGAGAAATTCGTAGTCTTGCCCCTTGACCTTAGGCTCGGTTGGATTGCGGCGATAGGAGTCGTAGTTGGTAATGCGGCTCAAGTCATGCTCGACGACGAAATCGTAGAGGTCGGTGCCGGGATGGGGGGTAAAGAAAGCCGGGCTGTAGTAGTCCGGATCAATTTCCTTCATCAGTCGGACGGTGTCCATGACTTCTTCACGGGTCTCTGTCGGCAGTCCCATCATATAGTTGGCCCAGATGGAGATGCCATATCGGCGACAAATACGGGCCGCCTGACGGTTTTGCTCTACAGTCGTCCCTTTACGGATGAACTTGAGCACCCGGTCAATCCCGCTTTCGAAGCCGATGAAGTACCCTCGCAACCCGGCTTTGGCCATCCGAGATACCATATCCTCGTGCTTAACGATAATGTCCGCCCGGCTCTGACAGAAGAAAGGCATCGTGAATCCCTCGGCGATGTAGCGATCGGTGAATTCCATCACCCATTCACGGTCTTCGGTCAAGCAATCATCGTGAAACATAAACGAGGCAATATGGTACTGTGAGACCAATTGGTGCAGCTCGGCGATTACGTTTTCCACACTGCGACGGCGCGTGCGTTTGCCAAACAGGTAATCTTCACCCGGCTTGCAGAATGCGCAATTATAGATACATCCCCGACCGGCGATGATGGTGACAAACGGCGGCGGAAGTTCCGCGACGAAAGGGACCTCCGGTGAATCCAGGTCGTACCCCCACCGTCGCCACTCGTCAAGGAAGAGGCTCCGGTCGGTAAATGGAATCGTGTCCAAATCAGGCGGCTCTCCCCGCAGTACGCGCTGTTCTGGCCGGTGACCCTGCTGAATGGCCTGCAGCAGTTTCGGAAATGTGATTTCCCCTTCACCGGTTACCAGGTAGTCCACCGCCGGGATCCGCAGGGCGTCTTCCAAAGCAATGGTCACATGGGGGCCGCCGATCACAGTGATGATGTCCGGTTTGATTTCCTGGGCCAGAGCAATGGCCCGTCGGGCCGGGTTGTAATCCACGCTCATCATCGTTACGCCGATGACATCCGGGTCCCGTTCGACCAATACATGACGGAAATGGTCCCAGTCGGTAAGTGCCCGCAGGTCAATCAGATCCACGTCGAATCCCTGGGCTTTGGCGGCCCCACTGAGGGAGGCCAATCCGTGGGAAATCCAGCCGGCCTCCATACCGCGTTTAAGGGAGTTGAAACCCAGACCGGCGATGCCGGGATATATGAAGGTCGTTTTGATTGGCATACTTTGTACTCCTGGATCTCCTGGAGACGATTACCGATATGTCATCGTTTAAGGGGACTATACACTATTCGAGGTGTTGGGGGGATGGATGCAGTAGACACACTGCGAGTTATTGGGAGTGCCCTCCCACGCAATGCGCTGCGGGGGAGCTCCAAACAATCGGGACAACAGCGCTTCGTCTATTGAGCAGACCTCCTGGTTTCGACGAGAGACTTGCTCGTAAGGACAGTTGGCAATGTAGATCAAAAAATCACCATCTTTCGTCTGTTCCCAGCGGGCCATATACCCCAATTCGTTCAGGAACTGGACCGCGGCCACCAACTTCAACTCGAACTCTCCGCTATCGGGAAGCGCTGCCTGGTCAGCGATCCGCCGACCAATCCGTTCCATTGCCTGCGTCAACACTTCAGGGGAGAGATGCTGCCGCATTTCCTGGACGAGTTGATGGGCCAGGCGTGCGTATTGCCGGGGGAAGAGGTGGGTGGCGCTTTCCGCCAGGGTGTAGATGTGCTGGGGACGTCCACGAGTGTGACGCGGCTGCGGTGCTGGGGCCGCCACCAAGCCCTCCTTGCGTAGGGCTGTAAGGTGATGTCGAATGGTGGCAGCGGTCACTCCTAATTCCTGACTCAACTCATATACTGTAGCCTGTCCCCGTTCCTTCAACAAATGGAGAATACGCTGACGGGTTGTTTGTGCTCCCATTTTGGTCATTCTCCCATTCTACTGGGTAAGATCCGACCCATACGTATCCATTACGGCATCGCCGGGGAATAGGGGTCCGGTTTTTGGTATGCTTCAGGCCAACAGGCTCTGAAGGCGCATTGCTAACGACACATCACCGCTGATCTTGATCTTGCCCTGCATGAACGCGGCCATTGGGTTCAATTCTCCCTGAGCCATCGCTGCAAAATCCGAAGCGGATACAGAAAGCGTCATGTTAGGGGGAGCCGTTTCTCCTTCATCCAATGTAACGGTGCCATTGGAAAGTTTCAGAGTCCACTTTCCTCCGCCTTCCCCACTCAGATCGAGTAGAATTACAGCGTCAATGTCCCCGATCTTGGCAGAGTCCGCTCCGGCGAGTTTCTGTAATGCTTTTTGTACGTCCATTCGTCCCTCCCGATTATTACGTCCAATGTGGCAATGTTGCCATTATAGTGGTAAGCAGGCATGTTGTCAATGGAAGCCTTGCGGGTGTTCGAAGCAAAAGCATCAAACACCACCCCGCGTATATGCGGGTTGCTCAGCGAGCGCCCACCACGTATACCGGTCTGCGCGCGTATGCGTTGGGGGTGTGGGTGCGGTCGGGAGACCGGCCCCAGCGGGTAAAAAAGAGCGCTCTGGCCGGTCTCCTGACCGTAACCCTCCCGCAGGTTTATGGACCTGCGGGAGGGTTACGGTTATGGTTGGTTCTCTAGACTGCGGATGGTAAAGTAGTTGTAAGCAGCCTGGCAAACGTTGGCAATCAGCGGGGCCATCACTTCCCTACCCTGCCCCTGGGGATCGAAAAGATAGACGACGATGACGAAGTCCTGGCTTCCCGTTCCGCTTTCCCCGTCTTCGGGGGATGTAAAGACAAGGGCAGCATCCGCATATGTTCCATCTGAGAACCCATGCCGGTGAGCCAGGCGAGTCCCGGCCGGAACGCCGGCCTCGGTCCAGTTGTCTGTCTGATTCCGCTCCATCCAGGCAATTATCTGGTGACACTCATCCGGCGTGAAGTCGTTGGGATAGGCCGCTAGAAGCGCTCCCCCGCCCTGTGTGCATTGATAGACCATTTCCAACAAAAGACCAATTTCCAGCGGAGTTGTTTGCATATCCGGGGAAGGATGCGTGTCAATGTCAGTGCGGGCATTTGCCAGGGTGATAATCGTTGGAGAGATGACGACATCAACAGCGTCGTAGGGAGCGGCCATAAAGGTGTTGATCAATCCCAGATAATGCATCGAGGTTGTCAGGTGTTCCGCGCCTCGATAGGCATCCCCGCCCCCCAGCAGGTCACTCAACAGCCGATTGGCTTGCGCGTTACTGCTGGCGGTCCCCATCATATCACCAATCTGGGTGGCCTGTTCTTCGGTAGGAGGGCCGTCCAGCCGGCGGTAGGTCTCGACCAGGATGGGGATTTTGAGCAGGTCCAGCCCCGAGAAGGCCACATCAGCGTTGATGGTGACTTCATCTCCGGTCAGGAGGTCTTTGATGAAGATGCCTGGTATGATGTCGGTGTGGCTCTCCAACCAAGTATGCAGCAATTGATCGAGTAAGTCGCTCTGAGCCGGGGGCGGTGGGTCTACTCGAACGACTAACTCGACGACGGTGTCGGTATCCCCGGCGGAGACCAGGGCTTCGATCAGACGGGTACGTGAGGCCGCGATATCCAACGTGTATCCCGGTTGTGGTGGCGTGAAGGTCAAACTTTCTGGCAAAGGAATTGCGGGCTGGACGGGCCGATCATATTGATTGGCGATGCGGACCAGAAATTCGTCCAAGCGCTCGATAGAATACGTCACAGCGACCGGGATTTCGCGGGGGGCGGTAGGGCTATGGAGAACATAGGCGATGAAATTTCTCGCCTGCATCGCGGCGGCCAGGTTGTGCGCTGTGATCTCTGGGTCGTATCGCAGTTCGACGCTATCCGGTGGTAATAAAATGCGCTCTCCCTGGTAACTGATTTCGATCGGCGTCGAGAAAGCAACGTCCATGGCATTGAGTGCTTCCTCTGGTGTGCGGCCGGCCACAGAGAGACCGGCCATAGTGGTTCCCTCAGGTAAGACGCGGCTATCCAATCGAAAACGGATGTATTGCCAGGCCAGCAGCATGATAACAGCCAACATAGCAATGACTAGCCAGATCAAACATCCGATTCTGCGTTGCATAGAATTTGCTCCACTATGTACCGTGAGATCGGTGGTGGTTCGATGATTGCTCAAACACACATGTATGGCGGTCCAACCTCAAAAGTGCAAAGATAGCAATAAAATTCGTGTCCCATTTCCCGCTTTTTTATTGTTCTAATGCAAAAACGCCATAGCGAAGCGTTGGCCAAGCTGGCCTCCTGACCGCGCCATCACTCCGATGAGGTCGGTGACGCAGTCATAGGCCGACCATAGTTTCATGAAAAAGGACCGTGACGCGACGTTGGGAGTACGCTCCGATTATATCATGGGTGGACATAGCCGCAAAATTTCCGCTTGTCAATTGCCCGATTGTGTGGTATGAATCGTGGCATCATACGAGAGGCAAGCGATATGCTTACCATAGGAATTGTTTCAGACTCACACATCCCTTACCGCATGGCCAGATGGCCCGATGCCGTCCTGATCGGGCTGGCTGAGTGCGATCTGATCTTGCATGCTGGGGACGTAGACGATCCGGGTGCCCTGCTCCCTCTGTACGACATCGCGCCGGTTCATGCCGTGCGCGGCAACATTCACCTTCAGGACCTTTCGGATGGAGGAAGCATATTGCCATTGGCTATCGAGCTAGAATTGATGAACCGGCGGTTCGTGTTGACTCATGGCCACTCCCCCGGCTTGTTGGGGTTTGGCACCAAAATCCTCAGTGTGGCAATCCAGGTATTGGGTTGGACGGACAACAGCGATCTTAACCAAACGATCGCTCGGCGACTCGTGACCCGCTATCCCACGGCGGACATCATCATCTTTGGTCACACACACCGGGCATACATTGAGCGGATTCACAACACACTGCTGATTAACCCCGGCGCTGTCTGTCCCACAAAAGGAGAAGAACCTACGATGGCCTTGTTGCAATTAGCAGAACTTCCTCGGCCGGCAAAAGTGCAGATCATCTCCCTGTCCTGAACCGCATTGACAGGCCTTACTGTCCGACATTTTGACCCTCTTGCAAGTCCTGATGCTGTTTTGGGGTAACTACTACTCAGGCTATTTCTGTTAGCGATTGAAATCGCCTCTGGAGGGCTGGCAGCCAAGCGTCCACCTGCGTGGGCGCGCCTGTCCACGTCCACGCAGGTAGACAGCCAGCTTTAGCTCCTCAGGCGCGGTTACAACCGTCAGCCTGAACTCACTACCCGACATTTTGACCCTTCCGCAGGTTCGGATGCGGTTTGGGGGCATTTTGTGCCCTGATGTGGG
>Ga0164318_10007960_pt1 | contig 10281 bp, 12 predicted proteins | sample GuaBasSedimGuay9_FD_113734 | JGI IMG/M metagenome (GOLD analysis project Ga0164318, IMG submission 113734) | Subseafloor sediment microbial communities from Guaymas Basin, Gulf of California, Mexico - Guay9, Core 4571-4, 0-3 cm | ecosystem: Environmental > Aquatic > Marine > Hydrothermal vents...
ACAATCTCAGCAAACAACGATTCTGAAATGGGTGATATTATAACAAAAGCATTAAGTGCCGTTGGTGTTAACGGAGCTATTAATATTGAAAACTCTCCAACTTCTAAGACTTACTTAGATATGATTGAAGGATATCAAATCAATAACAGAGGGTTTAAATCACCTTACTTTGTAACTGACGAAGCTAAGAATATTTGTGAATATAATAAACCACTTATTCTAATGACAGAAGCAACAATATCTTCTAACGCTGAAATAATGAATGCTCTTAATCTTGCTAAACAAGCAGATAGACCAATTCTTATTATTGCTGAAGATATAGATGGTGAAGCATTGTCAACTATGGTAGTCAATAAACTAAGACAAACACTTCAGGTTGTTGCAATTAAAGCACCTATGTTTGCTCAGTTCAGAAGTAAAGTGTTTGGTGACTTGGCTACTGTGACAGGTGGAACAATTTTTAATACTCCTGAAAACAATAAGAGTATTACAGAAGTAACTCTTGAGGACTTTGGTACTTGTGATAAGATAATCATTGAAGAAAATAATACTATCATTGTCGGTGGTGTTAATAACTTTGAGGATATTGAAAAACGAATTAAGACTCTTGAAGAAGAACTTCCAACCATTAAAAACCAAATGCAGATTGACTTTACTAATGAAAGACTTACTAAGCTTGCTGGTGGTGTTGCTCAACTATTTATCGGTGCTATGACTGAAGCCGAGTTGAAGGAAAAGAAGGATCGACTTGACGACGCTTTACATGCAACGAGAGCTGCATTAGATGAAGGTGTTGTCGCTGGAGGTGGAGTTACAAATCTAAGAATTCAAAGAGCATTAAAAAAACATTTTGAAACAATCCAAGACGATTATACCACTGACCAACTTGCTGGAATTAATTCTTTTATTAATGCCCTAGATAAACCATTTGTGAAGTTACTTGAAAATACTTCAAATCTTCCTATTCCTGAAATCTATTACACTGTTGTTAAAAGTGATGATGAGACTTACGGTTATAATGTCCTTACAGGTGAGTTTGGTGATATGCTTGATATGGGTGTTATAGACCCTGCAAAAGTAAATAGAGTTGCTATTGAAACTGCAGTATCTATTGCAGGAGCAGTTCTAACAACTAACTGTGTAATTTCATTCGATGACGACAATGGTAATCCAGTTATCAATATGTAAGTTAAGAGATTAATGATTGTATTAAGGGAGTGTTTAACACGCTCCCTTTTTATTTAAGGAGGGATATGGATATAACCGACAAATATAAACACCATCCATCTGTTGTAGCATTATTTGATAATACTGTGGGTTACTTTGCTTACGGTGAAGGTACTAATCATACAGCTAAAAATGGTGTAACAGGTGGTATACAAAGAAAGTTATTAGAGATGACATCAAGAAAATTTGATTGTGAAAAAGATTTTATATCTATGTTGAATAATAGTTCTTTTATTCTTTATAAAATTGAGTTGAGGGAGAACGGTGAATTATTAGTAAGAGGTGATACAGTTAATGATATTATTGAACTACCTGACCATATTCTAATTAACAATAAACTTGATGAACTAGATTTATAAAGCTACTCCACAGTACCGACTTCATTTAATAACTTGTTAAAGTCAATTGTATTATACTGATATATTGGACTATATTGACCGCCAACATACATAAATGATATTTTTATGTATGTGCTATTTGTCATCATTTCCTTAATGTATTTATATAACCTATTACCGATATACTGTTTGCGGTCTAAAGCCGATAAAGTAAACCTTGAAGCATTTACTTTAATATCATAAAACCCATTAGATTGGTTTACCATAACAAAATTATTAACATCACCTATACTTGGACCAAAACTTCTAGTAACATTTAATGGGTATGTCTTAATAAATATTCTATCTACTCTGAACCTAACACCCTTAAATAATATCTGTTCATCGTCGTAAATCATAATCGCAGAATTATTGTTATCAGTTAACTCTATGTAACTAATAGGGACATGGGTATATTCTTTAAGTACTGCGTCCCCACCATGAGTAGTATCCGTACCATTTATATAATTAGTGACTGTGTCAGTTATTAATATAGTATCGTGAATAATCCCATCAGAATAATTATAGATTGTTGTAGTGTTAACATTAGCACTGTTGACATAAGAATCGCCATAATTATTAGCGTAAGTTACTATACATAATAAAACTAACAATAATGTTTTTTTCATACTATTACTACCTTATACAAGAGATTGATATTCTTATATTTATATTCTGACCAATAAAGTTACATCAGTTTATATTTGGAGTATATTAGTGTTGTAGGGAGTGAGAAACACTTCTACTAAATAAAGTACAAGGAGTACCACATGAAAATCGTAGACCAAGTTAGAAAATTAGCCGAAGCTCAAAACAAATCACTTGAAATCGTAAACAGCCTAACATTTGAATATGACGATGCTGACGCATATTTTAGAGATGATACTCCAGAAAACACAATCGTATATTTTGATGAATTTTATAGACTTAGAGATGATGCAAAATACGTTTTGGAAAATCTCATCAAAGAATTTGAATTTGTAAACCCAGACTCATCAACTGTATTTCTTATTGTAACAGAGGACTAATTATGGGTAAGAATACTCACACGAATAGTAGTGTTTATGAAATTGAAATGAGTCCTCGGCTAAAAGAGTATATGGACTCAATGAAAATAATTATGTGTAAAGGTATTGGGTACATGGTTGTTCCTAAGAAATGTTCACCTGAGATGGCACTTCAAATGGGACTTAGAATCGCTGAAGAAATGGAAGAAGGTAACTTATGAGTAAAATATTAAGTACGGTTAAATGGGTATCAACGGACAGAATTGACCCAGAACCAAAAGATTATAAGAGAGCCGATACAATGGGTTCTCTTAAACAAGCTGGAGCACAAGCAAGAGCAATCAAAGACCAAGTTAAACTTATTCGTAGACTCAAAGCAGTCCTTGAAGTTCATGGTGATGAATATGCCCAACCATTTATTGATAGAGCAAAAGAGATGGGCTTTACAGACGAACAGATGAAAGACCTCAATGAGCTTGCTGTTCTTGCTAAAGCGATTTGGAAGTAGATTATGTGGGTTTCCGTTGATAAGATTGTTGCCGATATTAACGAAGTATGGAAGTGTGATATATTCACATTAACTATGAATGAAGAATACTGCGAAGAAGAAGATAAACCAGAAATGGTGTATAACATTTATTGCGGTGCCATTTGTGTTTTAGCCAACTCTTACTACCAAGTTAGTGATACTAGAAGAGAACAAATGAAAGAATTTATGGAACTTAATGACGGTTTACTAAAGAATGAACTGATTGAGGTCAACCTTAATAAACTTGGACTTTAATTCAAAATAAAGTTACATTAGTTTTGGTTTGATGTATATTGATAGAGAAAGAACAATAGTATTACTTACCCTATATAAAGGATGTGTATTATGGCAAAACAGCCAACACAAAAAGCGATGATTAAAGCCCACTTCACAAACGGTGGAACACTAACTCCAATGGACGCACTAAACAGCTACGGTTGTTTTAGACTTGCGTCTGTTGTACACAGTCTTAAGGCTGACGGAATGCTCATCAACACCGAGATTGTAGAATCTGGTGGGAAGCGTTTTGCTAAGTACAGCATCTAAAAGACTCTGCACTTGATAATAAAAAGGACTGATAGTAATATCAGTCCTTTACTTCGTTATATAAGTGTTGTTTTACCGAGGGTAGAACTGTACTAATAGGAAGTCGTCAGTTACATAAGAAGTGTAACCTGGTGTTTTGGAAAAAGTGTCATTCAACTCGTCCTCACCTTGTTCAGCCGACTCTGCATCAATAAACTCAAGATTAAAAGTTAAAACATAATCGTTCTCATCATAAGCATCTTTAGCTTCACCTGGGTCATAAAGGTCACTCTTTAGTGAATCCAATCCGTATAATTCTTGTGCATGAATAATAAATGCTTGATATTGGTCAGCCAACCTATCTTGAGTGTTTCCAAGAGCTCTTATCTCTTTACTAGCTTTACCATCATCTTTAACAGCCTCTTCAACAAGTAGTGACTCTTCAATAACTTCTTTTATCACTTTCTTAATTTGTCTTTTTGTAATTTTCATTTAAATCTCCTTATTACTATTTATTACTATTTAGTTTATTGAAAATTGTTTATAAATAGTATATTGTTATCAGCATTAGAATATGACTATGATTAACTAGGATTGTAATGGCAACTATAAAAGAAATAACAGTAATATTTGAAGCAATGAATAAATCACCTGAATTATTTAATCAGGCAATTGCTTTGAGAGGTAGACACGGTGTTGGTAAATCGGAGTTCGTAGAGGGCTTCTTTGGCGACTTAGGGTATAGAGTGGTAACACTATTCCTTGGTCAGTTAAGCGACGCAGGAGACCTATTAGGGTTACCTTACCACGAAGAAGTGGATGGTGTTAAAGTGACTAGTTTTGCTAAACCATCGTGGTATCCAACTGATAAAAATGAACGAGTTGTTCTATTTTTAGACGAGTTCAATAGAGCTAATCAAGAAGTAATGCAAGCTGTATTTGAGTTAGCTCTTAATAGAACTTTGGGTGGAGATAAGTTACCTGATAATTGTCATGTTATTGCGGCGATGAATCCTGCTGACTCTAACTATGATACTGTTGAGCTTGATACTGCGTTATTGGATAGATTTAATATGTACGAGTTCAAACCAACAACACAGGAATGGATTAACTGGGCGATTAAAAATAAAGTTGATAATGATGTAATTGGTTTCATTAGTAAGAATAAGGATTACTTAGAGGTTCTTGGAGAAAGTGTTCCTGATGAAGTAACACCATCTCGTAGAAGTTGGGTTAGAGTTAGTAATATTGTAAAGGCTAACCCAAGCATAAAAGATAATTCTGGGTTACTTAAAATAATGATGTCCGGTATTATTGGGATTAGTGCATCTGTTAAATTTGATTTATTTTTGAAAGAAGATGATATTTCTATGGGGTACATTATAAATAATATTGATAGAGATGAAAACCTATTAATAAAATTAAAAACAAAGATTACCCCACAACTAAGCATCCATTTAAACCAACAGTTAGAGATGTGGCTTATTGAAAATATAGATGATGATAGAATACATGAATCGTTAAGTCCCGGTGCTTTCTACAGAATAACTAAAAATATAGAAACATATTTAAATGATGTAATCACAACCGAAGCAATGGCTGAGTTTATGACTCGACTTATGAATTGCGAAGGGGACTGGGCTCAAGTTATTATGGATGCGAATGAAGATATTGCGGATAAACTAATAAATATCGCAATGGAGTAAAAAAGATTATTGAAAACTGATAATAAAAAGTATATTAGTACAGTACAAATAAATAAGTAACATTTTCTTTAAGGAGAAAACAAATGTCAGAACAAAAAATGACAACCGTTGATGTAACAGTAAACAAATCGTTTATGAATGCAATCGGCAATGTATCAGCAGTATCAAAAAACGTTATTATCAAAAAGTTTCCAGATGATAGAGTTGGATTGGTACAACAGTCTAAGGGTGGGGAGATTATTATAAATCTTACTGCACCGTTAACATCTTTCAACTATGATAAGCAGGTTGCAATTAAAAACTTCCCTGCCTTTCAAAAGACTCTTGATATTATTGAAGATGTAAAATTTTCAATAAAAGAAAACGCTGAAGGGACTCCGGTTTCAATCATTCTTTCAGATAAAGAACTTGATGTTGAATTCAGTCTTGAAAAAACTTCTGCGATTCGCTCTGGTAAAACAGTTCTTCCAACTCTTGATGATAACTTGTATACTCAGTTAGTAATCACTGAGGACGAGTTGAAAGAACTTAAAAGTCTTATAAGTGCTCTTATCGCAGACAAAGCTGAAAATGGAACTAGACTTAACGCAACTTACGATTCTGTTGATAACGAACTACTATTGAAGTTTAATGCTGTTAAAGCTATTGGTAACTCTTTTACTAAGAAAATGACACCAGAGACACAAGCGTCAGACAACTTTAACTTAACTTTTGACCCACTATTCTTCACTTGGCTTCCATCTGGAGATTACACGCTTAATATTAGCAACGGTACTAAAAAGTTTATTCAGGCAACTATGACTGATAGTAATAAAGATACTGAAGTGGCAACTTATGTGTTCACTGCAGGGCTTTTGAAGTAATATCTGTTAGTAACTTGTGGTGACTGCTTAAGTGCGGTCACCACTTTATTTTTAGTTAAAGGAAAAGAAATGGCGTTTAACGGTCAACTTGAAAATGAGTTCATGTGGTTTCAAAAATATCGTCCACAGACTTTAGAAGAAATGATATTGCCTAAAAAGATTAGACAAACAATACAAGCTTATTTAAATGTAGGTAAAATTCCACATTTATTATTTGTATCTCCTATGGCTGGTATTGGTAAGTCAACGCTCGCCAACCTCATTACATCTGAAATGCAAGCAGACTTTATTGACCTAAACTCTTCAGACGATAATGGAATCTCAACAGTTAGAAATATCTTGAAGCCTTTTGCTACAAGAGAATCTTTATTTGGTGATTGTAAGATTGCATGGTTGGATGAGTTTGATGGAACATCTCAAGCATTCCAAGAATCGTTTCGTTCACTTATGGAGAAGTATTCTGATAATGTTTCATTCATTGCTACGGCTAACTATGAAACAAAGATTCTTCCACCACTAAGAGATAGATTCACTATTATAGATTTCAATTTTAATAGACCTTCTATAAAAGGTGAGATGATATCTCCAATGATTAAGAGAGTGTTTTCCATTCTTGATAAAGAGGGTGTTGAATATGATGAAGAAGCAGTAATGCTATTCGTGGATAAGAACTTTCCAAAATTGAGAAATATACTCAAAGTGCTACAGCAGTATGCGTTATCTAATGGTAATGTTATTGATAGAGGAATCCTACAAATTAATGTTTTGGATGACACTTTCTTTAATCTAGTTTTAGATGGTAACTACACGAAGGCCAAAGAGTGGGTTTTGACAAATGATATCCCAATAGATGTGACTTATACAGAACTATACGAGAGATTCTTACCTAAACTTAATAACGATAAGTCTAAGTATGCACCTTCTCTCATCAAAATAAATCAACACCAAGTATGGCATGGTCAAGCTATTAATCCAGAACTAAACTTTTTAGCTCTATTAATGGAACTGTGCATTTTAATGAAATCTAAATAAGGAAGGTGATATGGGAGTTTTATGCCCTCACTGTGGGAAAGACGATTTACATAAAAATGGAATCACTAAAGCAGGATTACAAAGATACAGATGTAAGTGTGTAGATGGTAATAATGTAACTGACCCTATTATTGTATCAGACGACTTAAGTAAGGACTTGGTTGATGCTAAAATTGGTAATACTCAATTGGCAAAAAAGAACCAACGACTACAAGACGTAACAAGAATCGAGAGAAAATCTTTTAGAGAAACTGCTCGTATTGAAAATGCAATGTCTGCTTATATTGAAGAACTAAAAGAAGCTATTAAAAATAATTCTTTAGACTTCAATATAAAGAAACGAAATAAAAATACTGTTAGTGGTTCTATTGGATTTATTCACTTATCGGATTTACATTTTAATGAGTTAGTGGATATTGTTGGTAATAGCTATGATTTTAAGGTTGCATCTAAACGATTGAGACTTCTTGCTAATAAAACTCTTGCTACATTCAAAGCACGAGATATTAGTACGGTTTATCTTATAATGACAGGTGACTTGCTAAATTCTGATAGACGTCTAGATGAGGTATTAGCAATGGCAACGAATAGAGCAAATGCAACATTCCTAGCTATTAAAATACTGTCCCAATTCATCTTAGATATTTCTACAAACTTTGACGTTAAAGTTATATCTATTACAGGTAATGAATCTCGGATTAGAGAAGAATATACTCACCTTGATTCTTTTGCTACCGATAATTTCGACTTTATGATTTATGAAGGAATGAAGTTGCTGTTTGAAGCATCAAAAGCACCTGTTGAGTTTATTACAGGTAATACTCTTGACTATATCTTGTCGGTTAACCATACTAATATCCTTATTACTCACGGACATAGACTTGGTAAGATGGGTCATAATGATTTGAGTAAGGTTATTACTAAATGGGCTAAGAAAGGTATTATCATTAACTTTGTAATGTGTGGACATCTACACGAAACAAGTATAACTGATACTCTTTTGAGAAGTGGTTCTTTGGTTGGTAACAATGCTTATGCCGACGCAGGACTCAATCTTCATAGCAGAGCTTCACAGAATATCTACATGATTGACAAAGAGGGAAACCTTGATGCTCTTAGAGTTGATTTACAAAATATTCCTGAAGCACTAGATGGTCTTTATGAAATTGACGACCATTTAGATGCTTATAATTCTAAATCAGTTGATAAACTTAAAGATACTACAAGTGTTCTTCGTATTGTAATCTAATTGTTATTGGCTTAAGTTATATTAAAGTGCCGACCTTAATGGGTCGGTATTTTTTTTTATTAAATAGTAAATAGAATTAGACATAACTTATTTATAGTAGAGGTAATAAAATGAAATTAAATAAAAGATTGTTAGAGTCTTTGATAAAAGAAGTTATTGAAGAATCTAATTCAAATGTAGGTCAAGAGTTAACTCTAGAAATGAGTCAAAAGACTGACCTTAGAGATTATATCAAAGAGAATCCAGGCTTGTCTGTACCGGAGTTAGCTTCTGAACTAGGACTCAATGTAAACTCAGTTAGAGGTGTTGTAGGTCAACTTAAAAGAGCAGGTGAGATAGAGCCATCTGATGTTAAAGGTAGAGCTCCTAAAGCAAGTAACGACTCTACAAAAGTTACACCAAAACCAACTACTGTTACTAAAACAACAAAAAAAGTCACTCCAAAAAAGAAAGCGTCCCCAACACAATCAACACCAGGTTATTATAAAACCGGTGAGGTTATTGGCACTGATAATTTCAAACAAACTATCACAAACGAATGGAACGGTGAGGGTAAAGACCCAGAATCAGATAAATGGGTATTCTACGATGAAGGTAAAAATAAATTTACTGGTGGTAGAAATTCTAGTGCTTTCTATAACGACTCATCAGAATTATCAAAGTATAAAAACGCATTTAAAAGTGGGAAAGTCACTAACAAAAGAGATAAAGGTGAAGAAGTCGGTTGGGACGATACAGTTAAACATATAGAAGACGAGATGAATAGACTTGAAGATTCATCAGAAACTGGATATGGAACTAAGACTGCACAAAAAGAAGATGGACAACAAATAACTAGACTTTATGAAAAACTGAGAGATATGGTTAACGGGTATGGTAGAGACCTTAAACCAAGATATGACTACACTCTAAATAAAGGCACTCTAGACGAAAGACACTCTTCTGCGTATATTGATGCTTATGATTCTTTGGATTTTCCTCATTCTATTTCTAAAAAAGCTGGTACGATATTTGATAGGGTTAAAGACGGTTTATTTGATGGTGATAATATTGTAAATGATTTATTAGACCTTAAAGGTAAAGTTAAATCTGCTCCAATAGTAAAAATTAAGAAAACAACTGATGCCGATAGAATTGCTGAAAAGAAACAACGATTCAAAGATACACCAAAAGACGAACAAGTTATTGACGTTGCCGGTTTAATTCAAGGACGACTTGAAAATAAAATACCAGAAATGGTTAAACATGATTCTGGTACTGTAAGACGAATAGGTGATAACTATAATAAAACTTTATCTGAAATTGATGATAAAATAATGGATGAGTTAGAAGCTAATGGTAGTATTACTTACCACGACGATAGAAGGGGTAAAGATTATACTATAGCATTAGGTGATGGAATTGATGAGTTATCTGATGGTAGATTATACTACCGTAGCTGGCAGGCACAAAATTATAAACAAGAAATGATTGATATGGCTAAGAGACGAACTGGTGCTTCTGATGGTATTATGTCTTTATATCGGTCTAAAACTATGGAACAAGACATTGAAAAGCAAATACAAGAAAAAATAGATAAAAATATTTCAATGATGTATGATAAACTTGAAGGTATAAACATAGTTGAAGTTATTTCTGGACCTGATGAAAATATGTCCATCTTTGATAATACAGGTTTTAAGTGGGTTGTTGAAGACGACAAGGGACAACGATATCAATTACATTTCAGAGCTATTTGGGCTGAAGGTATGATAAATAGACCTCAC
>Ga0164318_10007961_pt1 | contig 10281 bp, 8 predicted proteins | sample GuaBasSedimGuay9_FD_113734 | JGI IMG/M metagenome (GOLD analysis project Ga0164318, IMG submission 113734) | Subseafloor sediment microbial communities from Guaymas Basin, Gulf of California, Mexico - Guay9, Core 4571-4, 0-3 cm | ecosystem: Environmental > Aquatic > Marine > Hydrothermal vents >...
ACTTTTTTCAGCAATTCTTCTATAGAGTCAACCTTTTTTGCGTTGCCGAGAGGTAATTTATCCTGAATATCGTAGAAATAAACTTCCATACCCATTGATTCTGCAAGTACCGATAGTTGAGAGCCAATATTACCATATCCGATTATGCCAAGTTTTTTCCCTCGAATTTCCCTGCAACCTTTTGCGCTTTTATCCCATATGCCTCTGTGCATTTTAGAGCTTTTTTCAAATACATTTCTCATTAGCATTATAATTTCGCCAACAACAAGCTCTACCACACTTCGTGTATTGCTGAATGGTGCATTGAATACCGCTATTCCTCTGTCTGTACAGTAGCCAAGATCAATTTGATTTGTTCCGATACAAAAAGCCCCAATGGCAATAAGCTTCTGCGCGTTGTCTATGGCTTTTTGAGTTATGTGGGTCCGCGATCTTATTCCAAGAATTGAAACATCTTTTATTCTTTCGATAAGCTCTTCCTCGTTTAGGCTACTCTGTATAACTTCCACAGAATATCCTTCTTCTCTAAATCTTTCATACGCCTGGCGATGTATTCCCTCAAGTAAAAGAACTTTTATTCTGTTCTTGGGATAAGAAATTGACATGGGCAATTTGTTTACGAATAAGAGCTCATCCAAACTTGGAATGCTGGTAATTGTTGCAACCGGTAATTTCCCAGAGGGAAAGTTCTCAGTAAAGAAAAAAAACTTTTTAACTATCCCTCTCTTTTCGGCTTCCCGGTCATTTAAATTAGCACCAATTAGATAAACATTGCCTGGCAGTTGCAAATCTTTAATTACAAGTAGTTTGCCATCTTTACTGGAAAGAGGATTTCCTTCATCAAATCCCGCTATTTTCCCATTTTCCCACACGAACTTGTTGCCAAAAATGTGAGTTTCATGGATGTAAAATTCCTCGAGAACTGGTTCCATGTATTCTCTAAAACTGTTGCTAACGACATAGATGCATTCCGAAAAGCTTTTAAAGAATTCTTTGTTTCTCAAAAATGAACTAGTGATCTGTTTCTTAAGTCTGGATACAAGCATGTCTACGTCACCTCTGGAAGGTTTTGTTATATCTATATATTCCATCAGTAAAGAGTTAAGATTACTCTGATACTGCCGTATAGCGTTTATTAGATTTTTTATTTCTTTTGTTAGCTTTCTCCTATCCGGATGTTTCTTAAGAGAAATCTTTGCAAGTTCATACAGGGAATCTGCGTTAACAAAAACTCTGTCAAAGTCGAAAATGAAAAATTTTTCGGCCATTCAAACATCCCCTTTTGCTACTAGAAAGAGCAAAGGTTTAGATTGCAGCAAATTTAATGCTGGGTCGCGTAAATGTAAAATTTAAAAAATAGATGGTTTAATTTGTTTTATTTTCGCTGCATCTACTTTCAAATTGTATAGTGGTATGGCTGATTCCAAACTTTCCAGTCAACAGAGCTTCTATTTTTTTTCTTATCTTATCCAGTTCTTCTACCACAATGTTACTATCCAGGGTAACATGACATTCGAAAAATACACTATCGTCATTTAGTCTCCATAGATGGACATGATGCACGTCCTTTATCCCTTCAATATTTTCAAGTTCTTTTATCATTTGAGGGATTGAAATACCGGCAGGGGCTTTTTGCATGAGTATCTCAACAGACTCAAGCAAGAGTTTTACGCTTTCCTTTAGAATAAAAACGCATACCAGCAACGTTATTACCGAGTCGACAAAATATGCCCCGAATAAAATTATAAAGAAAGAGCCAACTATTACAGATACAGAAGTAAGAGAGTCGGTCAAAAGGTGTAAATAAGTCGATTTGATTACCAGTTTCCGTTTTGACTCATAATGAATAATCATTGCTGATACAAAGTTTACAACAACTCCTAGAAGCCCAAATACAAACATTATGCTGCCCCGTACAGCTTCGGTCTTGTTTATCCTGGATATCGCTTCCTTCCCAAGCAGGAGAGCAATAAATATTAGAATTGCCGAGTTAAAGGTAGAGGCTATTATTTCTGCCCTTTTATAGCCATAAGTATAACGCTGGTTGCTGCTCTTTCTGGCAACTACTATGGCAATAAGACTTATAAAAATGGAGAAGGTATCACCCAGGTTGTGTACGGAATCCGAAATAAGAGCAAGGCTGCCAGAAATAATTCCCCCGATTATCTGAGAAAGGGATATAAACAGGTTAACTGTTATAACAATTATCAATTTATTCTTTAGGCGAGTAAAATCATTCATAGCTATTTCTTTCATTTGTAATTTATGTATCAGGAAATTAATTCGCGATATTTCTCTTAAGTTTCTGGTGGGGATTTGCTTTTGTTTAAAGGTGCTCTAATAGTATTTTAAGGCCTATTAATATTAGTACCACTCCGCCCAGAATTTCGACTTTTTTGCCGAACAAAAAATAAAGTTTTTTCCCCATCATGTACGCTATAAGGGAAAGCAGAAAAGTAACCACTGAAATAATAGATACCGAGATGAGTAGTTTTAGCCCGATGGAAAGAAGAGATATCCCGGATATTAGAGCATCCAGGCTTGTTGAGAAACTCAAGAGAATGAGAGTTTTAAAACTATTTATGTCAAATCTGTTTCCATATTCCATGTTACCACTCCTGACTGATTCATAAATCATGTGCCCGCCTATAGTAGTCAGAGCGAAGAATGCTACCCAATGGTCATAATTTTCTATTACCGGGTAGAAAGAATATCCTATTGAATACCCTACTACTGGCATTGCACCCTGAAAAAAAGCGAAAAAGAAGGATATCTTTATTCCGAAAAGCCACTTCTTGCTTCCCGAGTGAAATCCATACACCATCGCTACTGCAACTGCATCCATGGCCAGACCGAAAGATAGCGCAAGAATTGTAAGATAACTCATACTCAAAAGACCATTTGCAATGTAAAGCCTTCCTTATCACAATTAGGGTGTTCCGGTATATAGCGGTAACTCCCTTTAAAAAATTTTGCAACTGTTGCCATGGACAGTGAGTCTAAAACGTCGTCCACGCTGAGCAGGTTTCGAGGGAAATCTCTAAGTATTGAAAAGAGCCTCTCTAACTCCCTCCTGCCTATGTACTTTTCAAGAATACCTCTTCGTTCTTCAATTCCTTCAGAGATATGTTTGCTATATATTAAATTTACCATATCGTTAAGGTGGTAGAAACAAAGTTCTGGATTGGATTCGAAAAACCTTAGCGCAACTTCAGGGTTGTTTTTGAGAAATTTCCTGGTCTCTATAACCCTACCGAATATATTCCATGCCTGTTTATTTATTCTTTTTCCAGTAGCATTTTCGTTTATTATGCAGGCTTCTTCGTAATTCCTCGCAATGGATACATTAATATGGGGAACTCTAAAAATTGAGGAAGCTCTCTTTTTTAAGATTTTTCTGGCTATTTTGTCGCACTCTCTTTCGGTGTGAGTATCAGGAAGGGCTATAGGAATATCGATAAACACAATTTTTGCTTTACGGAAGTGATTCTTTGCAGCATTTAGCGTTTCTACTATATCTATATGAACACATGCAGTTTCTTCATAAAGTGATACAACTACCCATCCTTTTCTACATGCATCAACACCAACATATTTTCCCTCTTCCTGCACTCCTTCACTCAAAAAAGATCTACATATTTGTCAATTTCCCACTTCGTTACCTGGATCCGAAATTCATCGTACTCTCTACGCTTTATTTGCAAGTACCTTTCAAACAATTCCTTTCCCAAGGTTTCCTTTATAACAGCATCCTTTTCCATTTCCTGGATCGCTTCAAACAGTGAATGCGGGAGAGACTTCAAATTTTTCTCAAACCTTTCAACCTCATCCATCTGATAAATGTTTTCTTCTACCGGCTCTGGAGGCACCATATTTTTATCAATTCCATCCAGCCCAGCCTTTAGCATAACGGCAAATGCCAGGTACGGATTGGATGATGGGTCAGGACATCTCAGTTCAAGCCTTGAAGATTGTGGTTTTGTCTTAAACCACTGAGGAACTCTTATAAGGGCTGACCTATTCATACATGCCCAGGATATATAAACTGGCGCTTCGTAACCTGCGACAAGCCTCTTATATGAGTTTACAGTAGGACATAGTATCGCTGTCATTGCTTTAACGTGGCTAATTATCCCTGCGAGAAACTGATATGCAGTTTTAGATAATTTGTATTTGTCCTTTTCATTATAATCGTAAAAGGCATTTCTGTTGTTCTCTCTGTCGAATAGGCTCATGTGAGTATGCATTCCAGACCCATTCATTCCAAAAAAGGGTTTCGGCATAAAGGTAGCTTTTATACCATACATCTGAGCTATTTCTTTTACAGTGTATTTTAAAGTGAGAACCTTGTCCGCTATGTCTAAAGCATTTCCATATCTGAAGTCGATCTCATACTGCCCAAATCCAACCTCGTGGTGAGAAGCTTCAACTACTATCCCAAAATGCTTCAGAGCCCCATTAATTTCTTTAAGAATTTTGTATCCTATGTGCGGAGAAAAATCAAAGTATCCTGAATAGTCCAGCGGTTTTATCTGTCCGTTCTCATCCTCTACAACAAGATAAAACTCAAGCTCGGGACCAACATTAAATTCAAAGCCTCTCTCTTCAGCTTCACGAAGCACCCTTTTTAATACTCCCCGAGGATCCAGATTGGAAGGGGTCCCATCTGGCTTATATATATCACATATAATTCTCGCTGTTCTTCCTTTTTCTTCCATCCATGGAATAATTGCGTAAGTGGATTCGTCGGGTCTTAAAAACTGATCGCTCTCTTGAATCCTTGCAAAACCCTCAATTGAAGAACCATCAAACCAGATGCCATCCTTGAGAGCCTTCTCAAGCTCACCTACAGGTATAATAACCTCTTTAGGAATGCCAAGAAGGTCACAAAATTGAAGGCTAACAAATTCAACCTTATCCTTCTTAACTCTTTCTAACATTTACTTACCCTCTTCAATTAGCTAAAAAATCGTGGCTAATATAAAAATATCCTTTTTTAATTCAAAACATTTTTTATTCAACTGTGACAGACTTTGCAAGATTTCGAGGTTTATCCACATTTAGTCCCCTTGCATCTGCTATGTAATATGCCAAAAGTTGAAGGGGAATAATATTGATTATCGGTGATAGTTGTTCGATGGTTTTCGGAACTCTGATAATGCAATGGGATAATTGCTTTAAAGTTCTCGATTCTGTATCTGTTATAGTGATAATAATTCCTCTGCGAGCTTTTACTTCTTCCATGTTGTTGATCACTTTCTCAAAAAGCCTGCCCTGGGTTGCGATAAAGACAACCGGCATGTTTTCATCGATAAGAGCGATAGGACCATGTTTCATTTCAGCAGCGGGATAACCTTCTGCATGTATATATGACACTTCCTTAAGTTTAAGGGCACCTTCAAGTGCTACTGGAAAGTTTATTCCTCTCCCGAGATAGAGAAAATTTGATGAGCCCTTAAACTTGTCAGCTATGTTCTTTATATATTCATGCTGTTTTAGCACACTTTCTATTTTGGCGGGGAGAAAATTGATCTCATCGATAATATCTCTGCTTATACCCTTCCCTTTTCTCGCCTCTAAGTGAAGAGCGAGAAGGAAAAGCGCCATTATCTGGCAAGTAAAGGCTTTTGTACTTGCCACTCCTATTTCCGGTCCGGCATGGAGATATATTCCCATGTCAACTTCACGCGCTATGGTTGAACCTACCACATTGACAATTCCAAAGGTTTTCACCCTATCATATTGCTTTACTTTCCGAAGAGCTGCAAGAGTATCAGCAGTTTCTCCAGACTGAGAAATAAAAATCACAAGATCCTTTTCTCTGAGTACAATGTCTCTGTATCTAAATTCCGAAGCGTAATCCACTTCGACGGGAACTGAAACATGTTTTTCAATTAGATACTTCCCTATTAATGCAGCATGCCAGCTTGTTCCGCACCCTATAATCACTATTCTTTCAACATCACTAGGGTTGAGAGCAAAACTAAATTTCACGCCATTTTCCTTTAACCTACCTCTTAGAACATTTTTTATAGAGTCGGGTTGCTCAAAAATTTCTTTCAGCATGAAATGCTTAAAACCTTTTTTCTCAATCTGCTCTATGTTCCACCTTATTTTCTCCACATCTTTGTCGATAGCCTGTCCATTCACATCATAAATCTCTATTTTCTGAGGTGTAAGCGCAGCTATTTCTTCGTCCTGAAGATATATTACATCCTTGGTATGTTCAAGTATCGCAACAGCATCTGATGAAACTATCTTGAAGTTCTTTCCCAACCCCAGAATGATGGGGGAGCCTCTTCTTGCCACTACTATCTTATCCTCTTCTTTTGAGATAACAGCAAGTCCGTATGTTCCTTCAACACACTTCAACGCCTCCATCACGGCTTCTTCGAGATTCCCCGAATAAAATTTTTCTATAAGGTGGGCTATGATTTCTGTATCTGTATCTGATTTTATGATATGCCCCTCTCCGATCAAAAGTTCCTTTATTATGTCGTAATTTTCTATGATTCCATTATGAACAATGGCAATTCTCCCCGTACAATCCTGATGAGGGTGAGCATTAACTGAGTTTGGTTCCCCATGCGTTGCCCACCTTGTGTGTGCTATGCCAATCCTTCCCTGAATATTCGCCATATCTTCAGAAGACAGTAGATTTTTAACTCGTCCCTTTTTCTTTACTACTGTTAGGATGTCTTTGTGTTTTATGCAAATTCCTGCGCTATCGTAACCACGATATTCAAGCTTCTTTAACCCGTTGATTAGGATAGGGGCTACATCTTGTTCCCCTATAAAACCAAATATTCCACACACTAAAGTTTCCTCCCCAAATTTTTCTATATGTTGAGTAGCAAAACCCTTTATTTATCTATGCTCAGTACTGACCCGAGCCAGTTAAGGTAACCTTTTGTTCCGTTTGTTATACCTACTTCTATTAATTCGGGTTCTTTGTAAGAATGGTTCCTTAAAATTACTTCTTTTATTTTTTCAAAGTAGGACATATGTGTTTTGATAACCATCAGATATTCTTCAGAAGCCTCTATCTTACCTTTCCACCAGTACTTACTCTGTACGGGGCCACTTATCTGAACACAGGCCGCAAGCTTATCTTTCAGCAGAATATCACCTATCTTCTCGAGCTCCTCTTTACGATCAGAAGTGGTTAAAACTACAGAGAAATTGCTACTACTAAGCATTCTTTCCTTGCTGTTCTAAGAGTCTTTTTTTAAGCTTTTTCTTTTTGAATTTCTTTTTATTGAAGGTTCCCCTGAAAATTTTTCCTCTTCTTGTTCTTCTATCCCCTTTTCCCATTCTCAGTCTCCTCTTCAAAACACAAATTTCAAAGGCAAATATAATAATTTTTCTACTTTATTAGAACAACAAACATCTACCCTAACTTACCCCAGATCCCACTTGCTTTTGCGAATAAACCCAGTAAATTAAGAAATGGTTTTGAAACCTTTGAGGGGAGGGTTAAAATGGGAGCTCGAAGATTTTTTCTGTCGTACCTAATATCTTTTTTGGTACTTTCTTTTCTTTTTGCTATGCCTGCAAAAAGGGTAATCACACCTGAAGATATTGTCATGATAAAGTCGGTATCCAGCCCTCAGATTGCTCCTGATGGGAAACATATAGCATTTGTGGTAACAGAGGTGGATACGAATAACCTCGAACATTTTCGGAATTCAGATATATGGATTGTTCCGGCTGATTTAAGCGAGCAACCCAGAAAGTATGCCTTTGGGGTAGAGAATGAGACAATGCCGCGGTGGTCCCCAGATGGAAAGTACCTTGCCTTTTTATCAAACAGGGATGGGAAGAAAAATCAAATTTACCTTTTAAGAACTGATGGTGGCGAAGCATTACCAATAACCTCTCACGGGGGAGGAGTTACCGATTTCATATGGTTCAAAGATTCGAAAACCATATTTTTTACGGCAAAGGACTCCATTGATTCTGAAAAAGAGAAGAGAAAGGAAAAGAAAGATGATGAAACTGTTGTTGATGAGGAGTTTCTTTTTAATAGGCTCTATGAGGTTAACATAGAAACAAAGGAAGTTAAACTTATCACTTCCTTTGATGAAAATGTCAATGACTTTGATGTTTCACCTGATGGCTCTCTAATAGCAATGAGCGTATCCTCAACCCCCAACCTTGATGATATTTATAGAAACTCTAAATTGGTGCTTATAGAAAGGGATGGCACTGGCAAAAAAGTTCTTTCAGACGAGTGCTTTGGTAATGTCCGGTGGTCTCCAGATGGGAAAAAGATACTCTTTATGGTTCCTGTTGGGAAGAAAATTGCCTCTTTGCCATGTCTTTACTTTCTTGCTTCAGGAAACAAAAAGCTGTTACTGCAAAACTATTCTGGCACAATAGGTTATATGGAATGGCTACCCGATGGAAAATTAATATTAGCTTCATCTATGGAAGGGACACACAAATGTCTTGTGAAAATCAATATTTCCACAGGGGAAGTAAAAAGGATAAAGGCCCTTAAATATCCTAACTTCGGAGGCTCTATTTTTTCCTACTGCAGTAGAAAACCAGGATACATAGCATATTTAGATGCAGATTACAATTCCCCTCCCGATGTCTGGATAATGAAGTCCAATGGTTCATCGAGTAAAAAACTGACCGCCATGAACCCCCAGGTTGACTCATTGAAGTTTGGAAAAGTAAAAACTATCACCTGGAATAGTACAGATGGCACAAAAATAGAAGGGGTTCTTGTATTACCTGTAGATTATAAAAAAGGACAAAAATATCCTCTGGTTGTACATATTCATGGAGGACCCAAATGGGCATGGTGGGAGGGCTGGATATGTTCCTGGCATGAATGGGCCCAATTCCTTGCAAACCACGGCTATGCTGTCCTTTTGCCAAACCCTAGAGGAAGCGATGGATATGGATGGAAGTTCGCTGAAGCTAATTATAAAGATTGGGGCTACGGAGACCTTGAAGATATAAAAAGTGGGGTGAAGTACCTGATAGAAAAAGGAATTGCCGACCCAGATAGAGTCGGGATTGGTGGCTGGAGTTACGGCGGCTATATGACAGCCTGGGCAGTAACACAAACTGATATGTTTAAAGCAGCTGTTATGGGAGCGGGACTGTCAAATCTCGTTAGCATGTACGGTACTACTGATATCCCTACTTTTATGAGAACCTATTTTGCAGGATTTCCATACGGTCGCGAGGATGAATATATGAAACATTCAGCCCTGCGGTTTATCACGAATGTGACTACGCCTACGCTCATTTTACACGGTCAATCAGACTACAGAGTGCCAATTTCGCAAGCATACGAGTTCTATAGAGCGCTGAAAGACCTTGGGGTAGAAGTCAGGTTTGTAATTTATCCCAGAGAACCGCATGGAATACGGGAGCCATTACACCAGATAGATCTGATGAAAAAAGTGCTCGAGTGGTATGATTCACATCTGAAATAAAGTTTCCTTTTATAGATTTTGCTCTACAAATTTTGTCATCTCTTCAAAGAGGTGAATCCGTGCATCTTTTCCTCGAATTCCATGTTTTTTACCCGGATAGACCAGTATCTTAAAGTGCTTATTAAGATTTATCAGTTTGTTTATAAAAGCATATGTGTTTTGGAAATGTACATTGTCGTCAGCTAATCCATGGACTATCAGAAGCTTCGAGCGAAGGTTCTCTACAAAATTTATTGGCGAACTGGTGTAATACCCGTCCTTGTTGTATTTTGGCAAGCCCATGTATCTCTCTGTATAAATTGTGTCATAAAACCTCCAATCAGTAACTGGAGCCACGGCTATACCCATTTTGAAAATCGTTGGAGCTTTGGTAAGAGCCATTAATGTCATATATCCCCCAAAGCTCCAGCCCCATATCCCAATTCTGTTTGTATCAACATAAGAAAGGCTTTTCAGATATTCTACTCCCTTTAGCTGATCGGCAAGCTCATATTTGCCAAACTGCAAATATATTTTTCTTTCCCAATCTTTACCTCTACCTGCAGAACCTCTGTTGTCGAGGGAGAACACAATATAACCCCTCTGAGTCAAGAGTAGGTGCCAGCCGTTTATGAATCTATTTTGCACTACTTGGGCATGTGGCCCTCCGTAGACGTATATCAGAACCGGATATCTTTTCTCAGGATCGAAATTATAAGGATAAAGCATAAGCCCACACAATGTGTCACCGTTATCTGATTTTATTTTAATGAATTGGTAATCAGGCATCCCGTACTTTTCTCTATCCCAGTGCTCATTCTTATACACTTTGAGAACCGGCTTTCCA
>Ga0164318_10007963_pt1 | contig 10280 bp, 8 predicted proteins | sample GuaBasSedimGuay9_FD_113734 | JGI IMG/M metagenome (GOLD analysis project Ga0164318, IMG submission 113734) | Subseafloor sediment microbial communities from Guaymas Basin, Gulf of California, Mexico - Guay9, Core 4571-4, 0-3 cm | ecosystem: Environmental > Aquatic > Marine > Hydrothermal vents >...
CTTCTCCTTGTCCATGAACAATTAAGTCAAAATCAGGAGCTAAGGGTGAAGTGTCGTAAGCAGCAACAAATATTGCTTTTGGTGCGTCATCAGGATTAGCAATAACAGAATATGGTCTTTGTCTTAATACAGGCCATACACCGCTTTTTAGCATTTTCTCAATAACATCTTCTTTTTTTAGATTGCTAAGGTTGGAAGTCCCAAAATCAACGGCTTCATTCTTTTCGTCAGAATCAATAATAATCTCAAGTAAACGTCTTTTAGCTCCACGTTTAACTGCTTCAATTTTTCCGCTAACTGGTGCTGTAAAAACAATGTTATCTCTATATTTATCAAAAAATAGGGGAGTACCTGCTTTTACCAAATCACCTGCTTTTACCAATACCTTAGGAAAGCATCCTATGAAATTTGGTGGTTTTATTGCAAAAGTTTTAGCATTCAAATCAACTACAGTTTTCTCTGCGTCTCCTAGTAGCTTTATATCCAGACCTTTCTTAATTACAAAAGTTGTCGACATATGTTTAAAAATTCATGTGTTTATCGGGGTGCAATTTAGACAAATATTTTGTGTGTTGGTATAAAATCTTATTTATTGTTAAATTTTTAACTGCTCTAAATAAGTATATCTACTTAGTTGTTAGCAAATCAGTTGTTAATGAAATATCTACATTTAAAAATACTATAATATTTGATGAAATATAATCCATGTTAATAAAATATCAATAAATGAAAATTATGGTCAGAATAATTTGCTTTCTCAAGAGCATATCATTAAGCCTAAGCTATGACTCTGAATTAACTTTTACAACCTCTCCATTCAGAATTATTACATCAGCTTTATTGGTACCATAGTAATAGGGCATAAATTCATAAGTTGGAATTGGCGTAGTGATAAAAATGTTTGCTTTTTTGCCAATGGAAATACTTCCAACTTGATGGCTAATTCCCATAGCATAAGCAGTATTTATTGTTGTAGCATTTATTGCTTCTTGCGGAAGCATCTTATACAAAATACTAGCCATTGAAACAATAAGCTGCATATTGCCTGACGGTGAAGATCCTGGATTAAAATCACTTGCAAGAGCAACAGGTAATCCGGCATCAATCATTTTCCGAACAGGTGAATACTGCATCCCCAAAAAGAAGGCTGCACCTGGCAATACAGTTGGCATAGTTTCTGAGTTTAATAAAGCTTCAATTTCAGCAGCACCAGTAAATTCCAAATGATCAACTGATAAAGCATTATATTTAACTCCAGCCTGTATACCTCCCGAATAATCGAGCTCGTTGGCATGGATTTTACCACGAATATTATATTTTAAACCTGCTTCTAGAATACGCTCAGTATCCTCTACTGTAAAAAATCCTTTATCGCAAAAAACATCTATATAATCTGCTAGACCTTCATCAGCAACTTTAGGAAGCATTTCGTTAATAACTATATCAACATATTTTGATTGATGACCTCTATACTTAAGAGGTATAGAATGCGCACCTAAAAAAGTAGACTTAATAACTAAAGGGGAAATTTGTTTTAGTTTTTTGATTACTCGCAACATTTTTAATTCCGATTCAACGGTTAACCCATAACCACTTTTGATTTCAACAGCTCCAGTTCCATAATTAGTTATCTCTTTCAATCTTACCAAAGCAGATTCAACAAGCTCTTCTTCTGATGCTTTTTGCATTAAATGAGCTGAATTTAATATGCCTCCACCCCTGCTAGCAATTTCTTCGTAAGAAAGACCTCTTATTTTATCTATGTATTCTATTTCGCGTGATGCAGAATATACCAAATGAGTGTGAGAATCAACAAACGAGGGAAAAACCATCTTTTCGCTTGCATCAATAACCTTAACATCCTCAGTTGCAAACAAAAGCACACTTTTATTTAAATCATCCATGCTACCATATGCAGAGATCAAATCATCTTCAATGAATAGATAAGCATTTTTTACAGTTTGCATACTTGCCATATCTTTACCTTTAACCAGCAGCTTAGGGCTTTTTTCAACTTGTATTAGTTCTTTAATATTTTCAATTAAGATTGACATGATGTTGATATTATTTAAAAAAACGAAGGAAAAAATTGAATAAAAATCATTCATGCAAATATAAATATACTATCCATACAACCTTTGATTTAAAATAAATGTCATTTGAGTGTAAAAAGAACTATCCTATTAGTTCATATTTTTAGGTATATTTGCCGTCAAATTAATTGTAAACACAAATCATAAACAATGAAATCAAAAATTTTACTTAGTATTCTAGTAGTATTTGCTGTTACGGCAAGTATATTCGCAAAAGACATTAGCTTTTCAAAAGCTGAGCAAGTTGCTGTCAATTTCTTGTTTCAGAAATCAAACCAATATGGTGAAACAGTTAAATATCACGATTTAAGCATTAATGAATCATATCTTGTAGACGATGCATATTATGTTGTAAATTTTGATGAAGGCTGGGTTTTGGTATCCTCTAACGATGTAACGGTACCTGTGCTTGGGTATAATTTCACAGGGAAATTTCCTGCAACTGACACTCAAATAGCAAGCTTTAAAAGCTGGATGCAATCTTACGTTGATCAGGTAGATTATGTTCGTGAAAATGACATTAAAGCTGATGCTGATGTGACTACAAAATGGAACACATATTTAACTAAAAATCCAGCTACTTTAGATATAGAACGTAGCCGTGATGTAATTGAGCCTATGCTAACTAGCAGATGGAATCAAGACAGCCCATACAATGCCATGTGTCCAGAAGATGCTGCTGGTCCTGGAGGACATGTATACGTTGGTTGTGTTGCTACTGCAATGGTAGAAATTATGCATTACTGGAGATTTCCTCTTCAGGGTGATGGATCACATAGCTATTATTGCCCTCCATATGGTACTCTTAGCGCTGATTTTGGAGCGTCTGATTATAATTGGAATGGAATGACAGATATTATTAATAATAAATTTATCTGGGAAATTGCTGAGATAGGCTTCCATGCAGGTGTTTCTGTTGATATGGGCTATGCCCCAGACGGATCAGGTGCCTATAGTCAAGATGTTCCATACGCATTAAGAACATATTTTGATTTTCAAAATGGTGCATCTTATCTTCAAAAAGATTATTTCTCACAAAGTGTTTGGGAAGATATGATTCAGACTGATCTTGACAACTTTAAACCTATTTATTATTCAGGTAGAGATGTAAACAATGGAGGACACGCATTTGTTTGTGATGGATATCAAGGAAATGAATATCATTTTAACTTTGGTTGGGGTGGTGCTGCAAATGGATTTTATACTCTGAATGATGTTGGTGGTTTTCATATACAACAAGCAATGGTAAAAAATATTTACCCAGGTGATGATGATTACCCATACTTTGCATCAGGTCAAACTGATCTTGAACTTCTCATTGGATCATTTACAGATGGAAGTGGCCCAGCAGAAGATTATATCTCTGGAATGGATGCATCTTGGTTAATTTCGCCTCAAAATGAGGAGGATTCAGTAGTTAATATTACACTTAGTTTTATTGAATTTAATACTGCTAGTAGTGACATGGTTCGTGTTTATGATGGTGGTGATGATAATGCTGAATTAATAGGAGAGTTTTCGGGAGATGCTTTGCCTTCCAATATTATTTCAAATGGTAATGAATTATATATTACATTTAGTTCAACTAGCACAGGCAAAGGCTTTAAAATGGAATACTCTGCACAAACTCCAACTTGGTGTGTTTCGCAATCATTTAATAATGAAGCTGAAGGTACAATGACAGATGGTAGTGCTAACAACTTCTTCTATAATAACTCAACAACTTGTATGTTTTTCTTTTCTCACCCAGAAGCTAAAAAATATTATATAGATTTTACTTCTTTTGAAACAGAACCAGTTAATGATAAGATAAAAGTTTACGACCTTGTTACAAGCGATTTGCTTGACGAATTTTCGGGAACAGAAATACCTGACCCAGTTAGTTATGAAACAACAGGTCTTATGCTAGCATGGACTACCAACGGATCAATTAAAGGACAAGGATGGAAATTTGATTATCATGTAGATGGAGTTGGTTTTGAGGAAACAATTGTTGAAAATCTTGCAATTTATCCTAATCCAACAACAGGTATATTAAATATTAAATTTGATGCTGAAAAACAAGGTGACATAAAAGTGAAACTTATTAGTGTTAACGGACAAGTTATTTTTAACAAAGAAATAAGTGGTGTTTCAGGTCAATATAATTATAGCTTTGACATAAGTAATCAAGCAAAAGGTATTTATCTACTTAGTATAGTTAGTGATAACGAAAAAATTGACAGAAAGATAGTACTTAAATAAACTATCAATAGTTTACAAAAAAAGGGGGCATAATTTATTATAGTCCCCTTTTTTTATTTGAATAAGTTTTATTACAACAGCTTTATATATTGAGAGTATTAATGTCTATTCGTTTCTGAATATCCATCAATACACTTTTCAAAAGCTTATCATCATTCTTACCATTAAGACAATCTATCACTTTTTTTTGAAATCCATAACATGTCATATGACGCATGTTTAACTGTCTGCTAATTTCGTATGACGAAATGGCAGCAACATTACATACAAGATATGAAATCTCCATGGCTTGATTTATGGGTATTTTACATCGATGAAAAATAGTATGAGCCGTTACCGACTCCTCTTTTTTACATCTTGTACAACGATGTGACAATGCACTCTTTCCTCTACAGTAGTTGGTACTGCCACATTTCAGACAAACAAAACCATTTTTCCATTTAATTTCAGAAAGTAATTCTAGAGCAACTTCTTCATTTGGAATAACTCGTCTAAACTTCCCCGCAAATGAAGATGCATAATCTTTTTGTAATTCAGACTTGGCCATAAAGAGATTTTATATATATTTAATAAAAATGGAATAGTTATTGAATACAAAGATAACAAAAGTGATACTAATGTGATATAAAAAAGATTATCTTTGCCGCATTATATTGCAAATATAAATGTAACACACTAACCATGAAGCAATTAAGTATAATTTTTATTTTAGCAATCTCGTTTAGCATTGTGAGCTGTGGAAGCACAACTGAAAAGCCTGATGGAGATACAACAAAGGTTGAAAATAAAAAAGAGAAGAAAGTAAAACACAATGATAGTGCAAACGAAATAAAACCTGAGTACTTAACATACGAAACATTTAAAGAAAAAGTTTGGGATTTTGAGAAAAATCCAGAAGAATGGAAATACGAAGGTACAGTACCATGTGTTATAGATTTTTATGCCGACTGGTGTAAACCATGTAAGATGGTTGCTCCAATTATGGATGAACTAGCTAAAACATATGATGGCAAGGTTAAAATATATAAGATAGATACTGATAAGGAAAAGAAATTAGCTGGTGTATTTGGAATAAGAAGTATACCATCAGTCCTATTTTCGCCAATGGAAGGTAGACCTATGATGCAAACTGGAGCTTTACAGAAAGATGCTTATATTAAGATTATTGATGAAGAACTACTAAATAAAAAATAATAATAAATAACAATAAATAAAATGGAACATTTAACTAAAGAAACATTCCAAGCAAAAGTTTTTAACTACGAAAAAAACAAAGATTGGAAATTTGAAGGAGAACTTCCTTGTATAATTGACTTTTATGCTGATTGGTGTCAGCCATGTAAAATTGTAGCACCTATTCTTGAAGAATTAGCAAAAGAATACGAAGGGAAAATAAATATTTACAAAGTAAATACTGAAGAAGAAACTGAATTAGCCGCTGCTTTTGGCATTCGTAGTATTCCTTCAATACTATTTTGCCCAATGGATGTACAGCCACAAATGGCTCAGGGAGCTTTACCAAAAGAAACCTTGATTCAAGCTATTAATGATGTGCTACTAAAAGAAAAGAAATAGTATAATTAGCTTTTAACAATAACACAAAAACAGGTTTTTTTAATAAGAACCTGTTTTTTTTTGTGCTATTTTTGATGACATAAATAAAATCATGCATAAAGAATCTACAATTTTATTATCAACTGCATATTTACCTCCTGTTGAATACATGGCTATTTTCTTAAAGTATGAAAATATAATAATTGAGAAAGAAGAAACATATCCCAAACAAACATATAGAAATAGGTGTAAGATAATGACAGCTAATGGTATTATAAACCTACCAATACCAGTAAATAAAACTAATGGGAATAATACTAAAATTAAAGAAATAACTATTAGCAATACTGACTTGTGGTATATTAATCATTGGAGAGCAATAAATTCTGCATATAGTGGCTCACCATTCTTTTTATATTATAAGGATGATCTTATCAGATTCTACGATAAGAAATATAATAATTTATTAGAGTTTAATACAGAATTAACAAAAACACTACTTTCACTTATTGGTATTAAATACAATATTGAATTTTCTAATTCATTCGTAAAGCCTAATACTACCTCAAATGATCTTCGGTTTTCAATTAGTCCTAAAAAAGAAAACGAATTATATGCATTAAAAAAATACATTCAGGTTTTTTCCAATAAATTTAAATTTATTCCAAATCTAAGTATAATTGATTTATTATTTAATCTGGGACCAGAAACCAAAGATTACTTGACCGATCTAGCTAATCAACCTGAAACATGAAACCTAAGATCTGAAACTATATCTAATCTGGATAAGCTATTCTAACATGATGAATGTTCAGTAATTTCTTTTTAAGGACTTTCTTAGATGTATTTATTTCCTTCATGGTAATGTTAGAATTTAAAAACTGACCATTATCCATAAGCGACTGAAAAATATTATCAACCAAATCACTAATTTTTTGCTCATCAGGTTTTGAAATACTTCTGGATGCTGCTTCTACCGAGTCTGCCATCATAACAACAGCTGTTTCTTTTGAAAATGGAGGAGGTCCATGATAAGTAAATTCACTTTGATCAACTTCCATTCCTGGATTTAATTTACGTTCGAGTCGATAAAAATACTCAACTCGTCTTGTTCCATGATGAGTACGAATAAAATCAATAATTTGCTCAGGCAATCCAGCCTTACGAGCCATTTCAATTCCACTAAGCACATGGCCAATAATTATTTTAGCACTTTCCTCGTAACTAAGTTCATCATGCGGATTATAACCTGCCACCTGATTTTCAACAAAATACATTGGATTCTTCATTTTTCCAACATCATGATAAAGAGCTCCGGTACGAGCCAATAATGCATCACCTCCTATTTCGTACAACACCTCAGATGCCAAATTAGCAACCTGTAACGAATGCTGAAAAGTTCCTGGAGCCTTTATGCTCAAATCACGCAATAGAGTATTATTAGTATTTGAAAGTTCTAACAATGTTAATTGAGTTATCATCCCAAATAATTTCTCAAAAAGAAAAATCATTGGAAAAGCCAACAATATAAGAATAGAGTTGCCGGCATAGTATCCAAGTAGTCGCCATGAAAAACTATCCACTGAGCCTTCCTGAATAAGTAACATACTTATATAAACAACAAAATATGTTAAAAATACCATTAGGGTTGATCTAAACAAATCAGACCTTTTTGTGAACTGCTGGAGAGAAAAAATAGCAATTAACCCTGCTATTGCCTGAGTATAAAAAAACTCAAAACTATTTGGTGCATAAAAACCAAGCAACAAGAGTGTCATCAAATAGATAAAAATTGCTATTCCAGCATCTAGGAAAGCTGATATTATAATTGGTAAAAGTGCAAATGGTATCAAATATGCCCAATTTGGAAAAGTAATAAATACCAAATCAGCAACCACGATAAAAATTAGCTGTAAAAATATTGTCAATACAATATATTTAAGTTGATCGTAATACCTTTTTCGATAGAATTTCATAAACAGATACTGTACTAAAAACAATAATGCTATAAGCGAAATCATACCTGCAATTATTAAGTACTTAGAATCGGAGGAATTTAAATCCTTCTCATAATCATACTTTAACGAAATAAGAACCTGATACTTATCTGTTGTAACAAGCTCGCCGGTAGAAATTATTAGCTCACCCTTTTGAACCAAACCGCGGGTAACTGACACACCTTTTAGTAGCTCTTCCTGACTTACTTTGTTCTTACTTTCATCATAAATAACATTCTGTACAAGCGACTGAGAAATAATATTTTGCAAGAAAATACTATCAGGAACATTAAGTTTTTTTATACTCTCACTAGCATATTCAATTGCAGTTCTAATATCATAAAGTTGGCCTAAAGTAGTTTCGGCAACAACATTACCTTGAATTAACCTCAATTGAAAAAACTTATCTTTACCTTCAATTGCTTCATCATATCTTATTATACCACGACTTTCAAACCGTTTATACAGCTTTAGTAAAAACTTTTGGAATTTAGCTGAATCAGAAGCCAATGTATCAGACTTATGAAATTCCCAAGCAGCTTCAAAATTCTCTATAAGTTTAATTTCTCCATCCTCAGATATCTTATCATCATACGTGAAATAAGGGATAAAATTTAATAATAATTCGTCTCGCTCATCCTCAATCTGCTTATTTGTTTTAAGAACAGCAAAATCAAACGGCGCAATTAAGTCACTATGACTCCATGGCTTACCAACCTGAAATTCATATTTAAAGATACTATCTTTTGGGCTCACCCATAATACTATAACTATTGCCGTAATAAAAATGAGTACCTTTAGTATCTCATAATAATTATGTTGTATTTTTGAAAAAAGTGTATTCATTTGGATTACTTTAACTGACAAAATTAATCAAAACGTTAAATAGAACTGTAAAAACTTAAAATTAATGACTAAATATGGTATTTGTGAACAATCAATTGTTCCGGTAAGAAAGCTCCCATCTAACCAAAGCGAAATGGTTAATCAGCTGATATTTGGTGACTTAGTAACAATATTAGACATGAAAGATAGCTGGTGTTTAATAATTACCAAGCATGATTTATACGAAGGCTGGGTTGATATTAAACAAATTATGATTTTAGAACAGTTACAATTTAATGAAATAGCTAGAAGTATGCCTTTTTTTACGTCGGATATATACTCTTATGCATCAACAAAATCAGGAAAAACTAAACACCTTCTTTTAGGTAGTCGACTTCCTAAATATAATCAAAATTCATTTTTAATTTCAGGTGAAAAATATATATTTAAAGGAAATATTCAAACTAAACCATCAAAAATAACCGGAAATGATATTGTAAATATTGCTATGAAATATATTGGCTCTCCTTATTTATGGGGAGGCAGATCTCCTTTTGGTATTGACTGTTCAGGCTTTACCCAAATGGTTTTTAGCATGGTTGGAATAAAGCTAAAACGAGATGCTTCACTACAAGTTGAAAAAGGCGAAGTAATAGATTTTATAACTGAATCAGTAGCTGGTGATCTTGCTTTTTTTGATAATTCAGAAGAAAAAATCACCCATGTTGGTATTATCCTTAATAACAAAAAAATCATCCACGCATCAGGAGAAGTACGAATTGACAATCTGGATCATCAGGGTATTTACAATGAAGAACTTAAAAAATACACCCATAAATTACGGATAATAAAGAGGATTAGTTAGTTGCTAATTTAATATAGTCTAAGATTTGAAGGAATCATACCATTATTGTTAAGCTTTCTTTTAAATATTTCGTCAATAAAAATATTTCTAACTCCATACTCAACTCCAGTTGCCCAGTGCCCAACCATCCCGCTTCCTCCAGCTTCTCCAGTTGTAAGCACTGCAAAAACAATTTCTCTAGTTTTGATATCAAAAAAGGTAATCCATTGCATCGAATACTCTCTATCTTTATTAAAGTTAACCACATTTATAACCATTCCAATCCCTTGTGTCTCATTAATCACATATGAATTAATGATTTTTTGAAGATCTTCAAATGAAATGCAATAATTTCCATATTCAACAAAATTATTAAAATCACGCTTATAATAATTCTGAAAAATTGGAGTTCCCATCGTCATATAACGCTTACCCATCCACTTTTTAAGATTATTATATCCTACTTTGTCATTAATCTCGTTATTCCAATCATTAAAATAGGTTTGAATTAGCTGCATACTTTGCCCCATTTTTCTTGAGTTACTTAACTTTAAGTATGTCAAATCGTAGCCATAATAAACCAAATCCTGTCTGAAAAACACATCACTTGCATCATTTCCATATATTTTTGCACCCCTTTGTTTCTGAACCTGACAATTTGAATTGCCAATATTAGGATTATAAACAAACTCCTTAGGAGAACCTATATAAGCAGGTGTGTTA
>Ga0164318_10007964_pt1 | contig 10279 bp, 6 predicted proteins | sample GuaBasSedimGuay9_FD_113734 | JGI IMG/M metagenome (GOLD analysis project Ga0164318, IMG submission 113734) | Subseafloor sediment microbial communities from Guaymas Basin, Gulf of California, Mexico - Guay9, Core 4571-4, 0-3 cm | ecosystem: Environmental > Aquatic > Marine > Hydrothermal vents >...
AATCCTTGTAGTTATGGTTTTTAATCCTTTCTTATATACAATCCTTGTAGTTATGGTTTTTAATCCTTTCTTATATACAATCCTTGTAGTTATGGTTTTTAATCCTTTCTTATAAATAATCCTTACAATTATAGCAAAATTAATAATCAGCGGAAAATCAATTGACAGCTTCTACCATTTTACCCGCCAGTAAACCTAAAAAACCTTTAATAACAATCACTTGGCCTGATTTCAGGCCCGATAGGATTTCGATCCTATCAGCTAAACGTCGTCCACTGCGAACAGTTTGTCGTTGCACTTGCTTATCATCACCCTCTATTTCCTCTATTTTAAACACATATTCACCTTCTTGATCACGGCGTAATGCGCTATAGGGTACAGCGATGCGTTTTGAAAGATGGGTTTGTATCGTCACGCGACAAAATTGCCCTTCTCGTACCCCCTTAGGATAAGGGCGTAGGGTAATCTCGATTTGCCCTAAACGAGTTTGGGGATTGATGGTGGGATGAAGACGTGAAATCTGCCCCTTAAAAGTTTGGCTACCTAGCGCGTCAATACGCACAGAAACGCGGTGTTTCAGTTTCAGTTGAGATAATAGCCATTCCGACACGGCGACATCGATCACTAAAGAGGCCGGATCGATCAGCGTTAATAACGGCGTATTGGTATCAATGACATCACCCGGTTCGACTAAACGGGCCGTCACAAGGGCAGTAAAAGGGGCCTTGATTTGGGTATAGCTTAAACGGGTTCGCAAAATCCGTTCTTCAGCACGAGCGATAGCTTGTTCCGTTTCAGCGCGTAACAATTCATCGGCCGAAACTAATTTTCGTTTAGCCAGTTTTTGCAAACGTTGCACATTGACTCGGTTTTGCTTATGAACAGCGAGGGTTTTATCTAATTCCGCTTTTAACAGCGCATCGTCTAATTGAACTAATATCGTGCCACGTTTAACGGTATCGCTTGGATAATAGGGGAATAGGGTAATGCGCCCACTTTCTTGCGTGAAAATCCGCACAATGCGCTGTGCGCGTAAAGTACCCGTATAAACAGCCGAAGTGGTTAAAGGTTGGGCCGTCACGACAGCCGTTTCGACAAGATGAACAGCCGGTTTTTTTGCAGCGCGTGGTGTCGTAGATTGCTGCGGCTGACAAGCCGTTAATAATAAAAGAATAAAAATCAGAGTCCAATGCATTTATCAGTTATCAGTTTCAGGCAAAAGTTTTGCGCGCAAAACTTTTGCGTGGAAATCAGTTATCACCTTTCACTTATTAATTGTAGATTATCGAACAAACTCTATCAATGATCAATTAATTATCAATGTTGACTTGATTTTAGCTTTTCGAGTATCCTGCGTTCAATTTGAGGCTTAATGGCATTGATGTTGACAAAGGGATTCAATGCGATGTCAGACATCGCATTTGAAAAATGCTTTAGGGGCGGCCAAAGGCAAGGCCTAAAGTATAAAGTATCGTGCGATGCCCCATAAGCCTCAATCGCAAAACCCTAACGGGTTGTTTAAGCCTTTAAAAAAAGTAACAATATTAATTAAACGGGCGCATTTCTATTTTCTCGCTAGACGTTCCCAACCCAGAATGGGGCTTTTATTAAACCTGACAGGTTTTAAAAACCTGTCAGGTTTGGTTAACTTTACGGGTTTAAGATAGGGAATGGGCTTTTATTAAACCTGACAGGTTTTTTAAAACCTGTCAGGTTTGGTTGACTTTACGGGCTTTTATTGAATGTGAATAGCCCCAGATGGAACCCTCATCGTTAGACATAAATCAAAATGTAGGTGGGGTAGCAAAAAAAGTCTTGCGCGCAAAACTTTTGGCGCGAAACGTGTTTTTAAAGCCCACCTAAGCTTAAGGTAGGCTTGCCCACCTTACAAATCTCATTAAAATCAAATACTTAAAGACTTGTGCCTAACGATGAGGCCTCCACCTGGGGCTCCCAAAAAGTTCAGAATTTTTTGACAATGGCATTTGCATTGACAACAGAATGGGTGTATGATTTTTCGCGTTTTTTGCAAAACACTTTGAACTTGTGTTGATGCAAAAAAAAGCCCCGAGGCCATTTGGCCAAGAGGCTTTGTTTATCGTGGTTAGCGGTTATCAATAGCTAACTTAATTTAGCGCGGTAACAAACTGAACTTTTTTTTTAAAATGAGTGATCCACCCTACATGGATTGATTGGTGGGCAACAAAAACCCGTTACCCACCCTACATAAAAGCCTGCCCTTTTATTGTCCGCAACTCATCCTCTCACTTTTCCAAATCAATTTGCGCCTCAAGGCAGGGCATTTTGGATAATAGCCTCTTTTAATCCGTTTCTTTAATCCTGTTCAAATGCTTGGGTTCGACTAAGAAAGATGCCCAACAACCTCATGCAGCGACTGAACAAGTTTTAGCTGTCCCAACAAAAGCAATAGAGGTGTTCAGAACCTAAAAATTGGGCATTTTGAATTAGGAATTTTGAATTGAAGGCAACCCCAGGTTGCCACCTCAATGCCACCTTCGTTAAGGGCAGACACGCAGGTATGCCCCTACCAAACCCCACGTCATGACGGGGTTGTAGGGGCGAACCTGCGTGTTCGCCCAGGCTTAACTTAATGGCATTGGGTTGCCACCTGGGGCTATTCACATTCAACCCCTTCGGGGTTGTGCGAGTTAAAAATAGCATAATGAGGAAAAACCGTGCGAGTCTTACTTGTTTATCCCGAACCGGATACGGCCCCATTCTATCTTCAAGCGCCGATGGAATGCCTTTCTCTTGCGGCGGCCCTAGAAGGGAAACATGAAGTTCAAATCTACGATCAAAATGTAGATGAGCAACGGCTAGAAACGGTGATATCGGAGTTTGCGCCCGATGTGATTGCAGTGTTATTTACTCTGAGGTGTCTAGCGGCCTCGTACCGTATTGCTCAGCAATTCAAGCAAAATGATGCTATTCTGATGGCCGGTGGAAAATATCCGACTTTTAAACCGCGAGACTGTATTGAAGCAGGCTTTGATATTGTACTCCAAGGCAACGTTGAGGAGACGCTATCTGATTTCCTAGACAATCTGAGTTTGAAATCTGTGGACGCCACACTGACACAGCCACCAGGGTACTTTTTTAAAGATGCTCATGGAAATCATGTAGACACGGGCATAGCGCATTCTTTAGACTCGAATCATTATGCGTTAGCACGTCACTTGATACCTCAAAAATATCAGCCTCGTTATTCCCACGGTTTCTTAATAGGTTCAAGGGGTTGCCTTTATACTTGCCTGTTTTGTACCTCATCAGGCACGGGTTATAAAGAACGAGAACCATCGCTAGTTGTGGACGAAGTTGAGTATATTGTCAAAGTTGAAGGGCATAGCGCAATCCATTTTGGTGACGATCTGTTTACGCATAACCCGGCCTGGGTGATTGAAGTTTGTCGTGAAATTATCGCGCGCAAAATAGTGTGTAACTGGTCCGTCAATTCCAGAAGTGATGTGCCACCGAAACATTGGCATATGTTTGACTGGATGTCTCAAGCCGGATGTAAAATAGTCGCTTTTGGGATCGAATCTGCCGATCAGAAAATCCTGAAAAACGTTAGAAAAGGTTTGAAAGTTGAGAAAATTCTACCCGTAGTCAGCCAAGCTAGAGAAGCCAAGATCGGGATTCGATGTAATCTCATGATTGGTTTACCGGGGGCGACTTATCAAGATCATCTCTCAAGCATTGATTTAATGGAAGCCATTCAACCGAGTCAAATTGTCGCCAGTCTCTGTATTCCGTATCCTGGTTCCAAGATGGGTAATAATCCAGAACAATTTGGTATTCGGTTTAAAACGCAAAATTGGGGCGCATTATTAGAAAAAGATTATTGCGATCCTAATTTATTAGGTAATATTGTCGAATATGAACACATCACGACTGAAGAAATCATCCAATTTGCAGAGACTCTTGTACAACGATTGGCACCTTATGGCTATATCAGCATTAGCCAAGACGATAAACGTTCTGAATGTCCTGAAAAAATCATAAAGACTTTCATGGATCGACCTAAATTACCGATGGTGCGAGACGAAGGCGGACGACGTGATCATTATCACCGTGCTTTGGAACCTGATTGGGTACTATAAAAGGAGAGTACAACAGATGACGGGCCGATAAACGAATAAGGCATAATGATTTTTTATTATTTTTCAAATAGCTACGAAAGATAAGTTTGCTTTTTGATGGGATATATCAATAAATGAGAAACACGTTGGTTAAGCTGGATTTTAATTCGTTTAGCAACAAAATTCGTTGTACTTGACATCATCAAAAAATATTTATAAACTTAATTTTTGAATCTATTTTGTTATATTAATTTAAGTAAATGACATAATGAAAGTATTACTTCTCTATCCAAATCTGAGAGGCATGTATGTAATGCCCACAGCAATGGCCATATTTTCTGCCTTATTGAAACAAGATAACCATGAGGTGAGGCTTTTTGATACTACTTATTGGGAATTCCCAGAAGAAGGGATAGTTAACCAAGACAAATATAAGGCTGCCACTTTACAAGTTTTGCCTTGTAATAAAGCCAAGAAAGAAGTGCCATTATATACGACTAACGTATATGAAGAATTTAACCAAGAAGTGGCTGCTTACGAACCTGATTTGATCGCATGTTCCGCAACAGAAGACATGTTTCCGTATGCTATGAAAATGTTGCGAAATTTACGCACTAAAGGTAAAGCTAAAACCATTCTTGGTGGTATGTTTGCCACCTTTGCACCGGATAAAGCGATTCAACCCCCTGAAATTGATATAATTTGTTTGGGAGAAGGCGAATATCCTTTACTGGAACTTTGTAAAAGAATTGATAAAGGGCAAAGTTATACTGATATACCCAACCTTTGGGTAAAACAAGAGGGTACTATCGTTAAAAACAAAATGACCAGCTTAACCGATGTTGATCATTTACCTTTATTGGATTTAGAACTATTTGATGAATCACGTTATTATCGTCCTTTTGCGGGCACAATTTACCGGTCTTTTCCGGTAGAAACTCACCGAGGTTGCCCGTATAGTTGTGCTTACTGTAATTCGCCTGCCAAAGAAAAGCTCTATAAAGAGGCAAATTTACGCTATTCTAGGCTCAAGTCTATAGAAAATATTCGGCGTGATCTACTGTTTTATAAAAATGAGGGACAAGCTGAATACTTATTCTTTTGGGCTGATACTTTCCTAGCTTTATCCAATCAATACCTTGAAGAATTGGCTGAAATGTATATCAGTGAAATTGGTTTGCCTTTTTTCTGCCAAACTCGCCCGGAAACATTATCTGACAAACGGGTACGAATCCTTAAAAACATGGGGATTGATACAATTACTTTGGGTATTGAACATGGTAATCAGCAATTCAGAGAAAAATTAGGTCGGAAGAACAGTAATAAACTTATAATAGATTCTGCACAACTGTTGGCCGATTATGACATCAAATGTTATGTGGATAATATTATTGGATTTCCGACAGAAACCCGCGAACTGGCATTTGATACCATACGTTTAAATCGACAACTGCCAGTAATGAGTCGGACTATGTACACTTTTTCCCCTTTTCATGGTACAGTGTTACGAAATTTATCGGAAAAATTGGGATATATAGACTCTGATACCATTGCAAGCTCTCTTAGTCAAATGAGTGTGCTTAACATGCCACAGTTTTCTAGGGAAGCCATTGAAGGTGTGCGACGTTGTTTTACCCTTTATTTGCTTTTAGAGGAGAAAAGATGGCCTGAAATTGAATTAGCTGAGTCGTTAACACCAGAGGGAGATAAGATTTGGGAAAATCTTATTGCTGAGTGTCGAGAGCGGTTTTTATCTCCCTCCGCAACCAAGAATGATTGAGTTTTTGTTAGACAAATAATCGTGTAGGTTGGGTTAGAGAAGCGTAACCTAACATGATTTGACAAATTTAATTTAAAATACTATTACTTCCCGTAATTCTCGTCTATATTGTTTTTTCGATAATATGGATAATTTATGTCGGGTTATGCTTCGCTAATCCGACTTACATAGCCAATTTGTATAAACTAAAATTGCACAATGAAAGTATTACTTCTCTATCCAAGTATTAGAGGCATGTACGTAATGCCCATGGCGATGGCCCTATTTTCTGCCTTATTGAAACAAGATAACCATGAAGTGAGGCTTTTTGATACCACTTATTGGGAATTTCCAGAGGATGGAACGATTAATCATGATAAATACAAGGTTGCCAATTTACAAGTTCATCAGCCTTCTCAAAAAGCCAAGAAAGAAGTGCCATTATATACGACTAACGTGTATGATGACTTTAACCAAGAAGTGGCCGATTATGAGCCCGATTTAATCGCCTGTTCAGCAACAGAAGACTTGTTCCCGTATGCTATAAAGCTGTTGCGGAATTTACGCACTAAAGGCAAAGCGAAAACCATTCTGGGTGGTGTATTTGCCACCTTTGCACCGGCGAAAGCGATTCAACCTCCTGAAATTGATATTATTTGTTTGGGGGAAGGAGAATATCCTCTACTTGAGCTTTGTAAAAGAATAGACAAAGGTCAAAGTTATACAGATATACCTAACCTTTGGGTCAAACAAGATGGCGTTATTGTTAAAAACAAAATGACGAGTATAACCGACATTGATCATTTACCTTTATTGGATTTAGAGATATTTGATGAATCGCGTTATTATCGTCCTATGGTTGGCAAAATTTACCGGACTGTTCCGGTAGAAACTCACCGCGGTTGCCCATATAACTGTGCTTATTGTAATTCGCCTGCCCAAACAAAGCTTTATAAAGAGGCAAATTTGCGATATTCTAGGCTCAAGTCTATTGAAAGTATTCGTCGTGAACTGTTGTTTTATAAAAATGAGATTCAAGCTGAATACTTATTCTTTTTTGCTGATACATTCCTAGCCTTATCAGACCAATATCTTGAGAAATTTGCTGAAATGTATGCCAGTGAAATTGGCTTACCTTTTTGGTGCCAAACTCGACCTGAAACATTAACCGAAAAACGGGTACAAATCCTTAAAAAAATGGGAATTCATTCAGTCACTTTGGGTATTGAACATGGTAACCCGCAGTTCAGAGAAACTTTATTAGATCGAAAGGTCAGTAATAAAGTTATTATTGATTCTGTACACCTGTTAGCCGATTGCGACATCAATTTTTATGTGAACAATATTATTGGACTTCCTACCGAAACCCGCGAACTGGCGTTTGATACAATACGTTTGAATCGACAGTTGCCGGCAGTCAGTCGAAATATATACACATATTCCCCTTTTCATGGCACACCATTACGGCAGTTAGCGGAAAAGATGGGATATATAGACTCTGATATCATTGCAAGCTCTATTATTGGAATGAGTATGCTTAATATGCCACAGTTTTCTGCGGAAGCTATTGAAGGGGTGCGACGTTGTTTTGCACCTTATTTGCTTTTAGAAGAGAAAAGGTGGCCTGAAATTGAGTTAGCAGAGCAGTTAACACCAAAGGGAGATAAGATTTGGGAAAATCTTATTGCTGAATGTCGAGAACGGTTTTTTTCCATTTTCAACCAAGAATGATTGAGGGCTGTCCTGAAATCTGGGTGATAAGAAGAATGGGTTTGGTATTATAATTGTGTTGATATATTGGCTATGAAGAAAACCAAACCTGTAGATGAGCTAAAATAAAGGGAACTACTAGCCTGCTAACGATTTGATGATCTATAGACTTTCAAAAAAATATCGAGCGATAAAAACCTGACAGGTTTTCAAAACCTGTCAGGTTTGGGCCAAAATATTTATCTGAACTCCTATACATAGAATTAACAGTAGTGTTGGGATTTACGCATTTATCAATGCGTAAACTGTATGTCTGTCCGAATTGTGGTTCTCGTAACACACTGGACAGTTATGTTCACAATAAATAAGGAGGTGATGACAAATCTGTGAGACAAGAAAGAAGTCATAAATAGTACTTTATGGTAGTCCCAAGTTCTACCTATTTTGGAAAGTGGGGGGCACCTATGAGTATTATGGTATAGCAAGCTTGATTAACTTTCACTTATGAGAAAAGTAAGTAAATTATGATGACGACAAAAAAGTATCGGCTTTTACCGAGATTTTCTATTATTCTGGGCAGCTGCTTACTGGTGAGTAGCTCTGCATTCGCCCGTCCCCCCGTAGATATTCCGGTCGATTACAAGACCGGTCAGTGGCCGACAGACCCTATCACGCACCCAGTGCTTCCTAATAAAAACACTATGTTGCTGGTGGGTGAGCCTAAAGTCACTATGGTTGACGATTGGAAAGTCCGAATAGACTTTAGTACAGCCATTCCTACTCGGGCGGTAACGATATATTACGGCATGTATGAACCTGATGCCTTGCTACCTTGGCCACGTTTTCGTTACGGGGCCAAAGAGGACTTAGATGGGAATAGTACTCAGCATAGCGTGGTGCTTAACCTCGGCAAATTGAAAAAAAGCAGTGTCGATATCAACCAGATGGCCAAAAAAGGTGGTGGGCTAGTTGCTTACCGACTTGAGATATATAGTCCTGGGACTCGTCCTTATGAAACCGCCGCGGCACGTCTTTATGATCGGCGTTTTGAGTTCTACAATGGCAAGTTAGTCCCTACAGTCACTGAAGGGCCTTTTGTCGATCAGATCACCGAGACCAGTGCCATCATTTCATGGGACACAGACAAGCCTGTTAATGGAACTGTGAAAGTAGAAGGCTTCGATGACATTCCTGCCAACACTGGCAACGCTACCCATTTTGAGGTAGCTCTAACGGAACTCACGGCTGGCACTACTTACAATTACTCAGTTCAAGTCACTAATGGTAAAGATACGACAAATACACGGCAGTATTATTTTCGTACTCCAGTCAAAAATGCGACCCAATTGACATTTGCCGTATTAGGTGACAGTCGAGAAAGCTATGGTGGTGGCGAATTTCAATTTAACGGTGTCAACGCTCGTGTTGTGAGAGCTTTAGCCACTAATGCTTTTGTCAAAGGGGCTGAATTTATCATCCACACCGGTGATATGATCAACGGTTATACTGACATTGTCTTAGATTTTGAAATGCAGTTAGAGTCTTACAAAGATGCTGTTGAAAGTGTAGGACACTACATTCCTATATACGAAATGATGGGCAACCACGAAGTGGTAGTCAATGCATACACAGACAAGGAAGATGCCAACGCCCTTGCTTATGGTTCTATGCTCATGTTTGACAAAGAAGGGCTGGAAAGTGCTGAAGCCATCATTGCTAATGAATTTGTCAATCCAACCAACGGGCCGGAACCTGACAATAAAGCTGCCAATACCCCAGAAGGCAAATCACTTCCTCCTTATAAGGAAAATGTGTACTACTTTGACTATGGTAATAGCCGCTTCGTGGTGATGAATAATAACTACTGGTATAGTGGGTTACCGGAAAAATTCGGTGGTAACTTAGAAGGCTACGTTCTGGATGATCAAATGGCATGGTTAACTGAGGTGTTCAGTCAAACTAAGGCTGATGATTCAATTGACCACCTCTTCCTCTTTGCTCAAGAACCGTTGTTCCCCAATGGTAGCCAAATCAAGAGCGGGATGTGGTATCAAGGTGGTGATCCGGCTAAGAATGGCGGTTTTGACCGTAGTTATGTGGTTAAACGTCGTGACGAAATATGGCGGGCTTTTGTCGGTACGGGTAAGGCAGTGGCGGCTAGTTTTGGTGACGAACATAATTACAGCCGTACATTCATCACCCAAGATAAAGAGGGTAATGATTTTGAGCATCCCATTTGGCAAGTGATCTCTGGCGGTGCTGGTGCACCTTACTCCGCCGAACTAAGAACGGATCTGCCTTGGAGTGGAAACGTGAAAAAGTTCAGCACCCAGATGAGCTACACTTTGCTCAAGGTTAATGGAGACAAGGTGATGCTTGAGGCCTATAACATTGACGGCATTTTGTTTGACCGTGTTGAACTGACTAAAGATATTCGGTAGTTCGAGTGGTGTAATGCACGTAAAAGAAACCCCGTTTTTGTCAAAAACTGGGTTTATCATCGCTACTTTATACAAAATCTATCCAAAAAGTAAGTATTTTGGTGGGCAGTTGCTGGGGTGTTAAATATAAACACATTTCTGGGTTGATTTTTCACCCTATTTTTATTCGGAAAAGGATGAATGGTGGGCAAACGGGCGGTGACATAAGGGTTTATATATGAGTTCATTGCCGCCCGTTTACCCACCCTACAAATCTTGGGTGAAAAAAA
>Ga0164318_10007965_pt1 | contig 10278 bp, 2 predicted proteins | sample GuaBasSedimGuay9_FD_113734 | JGI IMG/M metagenome (GOLD analysis project Ga0164318, IMG submission 113734) | Subseafloor sediment microbial communities from Guaymas Basin, Gulf of California, Mexico - Guay9, Core 4571-4, 0-3 cm | ecosystem: Environmental > Aquatic > Marine > Hydrothermal vents >...
GACTGGACACCGGATTTCACTCAATTTGGAAGTTACAATGTTATGTTTTATGCTTCCGATGGCGTAGAAATTGATAGTGAGCTGGTAAGCATAACAGTAATTGATGCCGGTAATCAAGTTCCTGTTTGGACAACGATCGGTCCTCAGTCAATTTCCGAGAACGTTCTTCTGTCGTTTGCAGTAACAGCAATTGATGGTGATGGAACTATACCTACTCTTACAACTTCAGTTTTGCCTACCGGTGCGATTTTTACTGATAATGGCGACGGAACAGGTCAGTTTGATTGGACTCCGGATTTCATTCAATCCGGTTCTTACGATATTACTTTTTCAGCATCCGATGGAGCATTGCAGGCAGATGAAATTGTTACAATTACTGTAATCGAAGTAGGTAATCAGGCTCCTGTTCTTGATTCAATTTTAGATATAGTTACTGCTGAAGGAGTTTTAGTTAATTTTGTTGTAACTGCAAGCGATGCCGAAAGCATTCCTATTTTAACGACTTCAGCTTTGCCTACTGGTGCAACTTTCATTGATAATGCCGATGGAACCGGAACGTTTGACTGGACCCCTGATTTTACTCAAGCCGGTTCATATGACATTACATTTTTTGCCGATGATGATTCTCTGGTTCAGGTCAGCCAGTTAATGAATATCTTAGTAAATGAATCCGGTGCTCAGGCACCAATCATAACAGTTGCAACTGATACAAGTGTTGTTGAAGGTGATGTAATCAATATAGATATTAGTGCATCTGATCCCGATGGCGGTATGGTAGTTATGTCAGTAAATACTTCGCTTAATAATTATACTTTTGTCGATAATGGCGATGGTACAGCGTTGTTGACTTATTCACCTGATTTCTATGACGCCGGAGTTGACACAGTAGTGTTCTTGGCAACTGATAATGATACTCCTCAGCAAACCGGCTCAGCAGTATTGGTAATGCAAACAATAGAATTCAATCAAGCACCAATTTTTGATACTGCCAGTGCAGGACCATTTGCGGTTGATGTCAACGAAACATTAGATTTTGATGTTATCGCATACGATTCAACAGATGGCAACCCAACCCATTTCTTGATTTTAACTGCAATTGGAGTACCTTCAAATGCTACTTTTACCGATAATAATAATGGTAGTGGTAGTTTTAGCTTTTCACCTCTTCCGGGGCAGGAAGGTGTGGATACGGTTACTTTCCTTGCGACCGATATGGGCAATCCTCAATTATCTGCAACTATTCAAGTTGAAATAACGGTTGTGCCGGTAAATAACATTCCTGAACTTGACCCTATCGGACCGCAAACAATTTTGGAAGGTCAAACCTTAACAATAAATCTCTCTGCAACAGATGCTGATTTAACTATTCCATATTTTACAGCTGACTTGACAAACCTTGGTGGTAATGGCAGTTTAGTGGATAATGGTGACGGCACCGCTGTCTTTACCTTTAGCCCAAATTTTGTTCAAGCCGGATTAGTTTATGTGACCTTTAAGGCACATGATGGATTAGATTCTGATAAAGAAGTTGTATTGATACAGGTTTATGAAGCTGGTGACCAAGTTCCTCAGTTTAACCCTATGCCTGATACTAATGTTACTGAAGGTGATACGGGAATTGTTGTAATTTCCGCTTACGATCCGGATGAACTTCCAGTATTTATTACAGTATTCGACAGTACTATGCCACCGAACTTCATTTTTGAAGATAGCGGTAATGGTTCAGGTATTTTAACTATAATGCCGGATTATATACAAGCTGGTATTTATATTATAAGTTTCGAAGTTAGTGATTCTGTTTTAGCTGATACAACTGATATTATCATTACCATTGACGATGCCGGTAACCAATCACCGGTTATTGGTATGGTAACAGATGCAACAATTCAAGAAAATTCAATTCTTACCTTTGATGTCGTTGCGGCAGATCTTGATGGTACCCCTGTTATGTCGTTAGCCAGTCCTGATCTTCCAGTAGCTGCAATCAACGGGTTTGTTGATAATGGTGACAGTACCGGTACTTTTAATTGGACTCCCGGATATTTTGATGAAGGTGTTTATACTGCTATATTCTATGCTACTGATGATACTGATCCAGCCCTATACGATTCAACAATAGCAACGATTACAGTTACTGACCTCAATCGGACTCCTTGGTCTGATTCCGAGATTCCTCCAGATTCCTTGTTTGAAGGTGATACTCTCTATTTCACTATTGTAGCCTGGGATCTGGATTCAACCATTCCGGTTATTACAGCTTTCTTGGATGGAACTGATACCCTTGCAACAAATATGAATTTAGATTCAACTTATATAGATTATGTTAATGGTTGGAGATATAGCACTCTCAGGTTTACACCAGATTTTACTCAAGGTAGTGAACCGGTTGCAACATTTTATAATGTTAAATTTAAAGTATGTGATGAATTTGATGACACTCTTTGTGTTACAACAAATCCTCAAACATTTAGAGTTTACAACAAAAACCAACTACCTCAGATGCTGTTTAATCCTGTTGTAAGTAGCCCAATTACAATTAATGAAGGAGAATCTGTACAATTCCAGATTACTTCAATTGATGATTCCGGATTACCTGATTCTCTGGTTGTTCGCGGTTTGCCGGCAACTAATGCTACGTTTACCGGTGCTATGCAAAACCAGAAAATATTTACTTTCAATCCTGATTTCACTCAATCCGGTTTATATCCTCTGATATTTGTTGCTTATGATAACGCCGGTGATTCTGCGACTGTGAATATTGATATAAATGTTGTTGAAGCTGGTAATCAGACACCAACTATTACTACTGCTCTTGACGATACAATAGCGGTTTTAATAAGCAATCCAACTTCAACGATAATCGATGCAGTCGATTTAGATATGGATTCAATCACGCTTTCTGCAGTATATACCGCGGCTAACATGAGCTTTACATGGACAGGAGCACCCGGTTCAGCAACCGGAACACTCAACTTCTTCCCTGATGCAATTCAAGCTAACTCAGATTTTCCAGTTTCATTTATTGCCACAGATATTCCAACCGGAGCCGCAGATACTGTAAATGTATTCTATCATGTTTGGCCATTCCTGAGAGGTGATTCAGATTCTGATAGCCAATATACAATGAATGATATTGTTTATTTGATAAGTTACCTATTTAAAGGAGGACCGGCACCTAATCCAATCAGTGTTGGTGATGTCAATAAAGATGGAAATGTTGGCATAAATGACATATCATATCTTGTCAATTATCTATATAATGGAGGACCAGTCCCGCCGCAATAATTGCGACGGGATTTCCCCATAAATAGCTGAAAAGAGTGGTGTTTACAGCATTTTTTGTGGGTTTTTAAAGATGAATTTAGGAACAATTTTATACATTAATGTCTTGACAAAAGTTTGTAATAATATATCTTAATAGCATATCTGTCCTTATAAGACAGATTGTGGTTTGTGGTCTTACGTTTTTACTCGCTAAATGCTATGCAATTAGCATCAATTAAGGTCGAAGCGGCTTGGTTTGGGCATTATGTAAGGGAATTTTTGGCGAAATTTTTTTGAGGAAAGCTTCAACGATAGAAAAGTTTAGAAACAATCTAAAATGAAATTGCGCTTTGACCAAACTCATGAAAAATGAGAATGTACGAAAGGAGGTGAATCCATAAGATAGAGTAATGTTTATTGTATATACAATAAATAGATTGCGAATCCTGCAATCGATTATCTTATTGATTTGCAGATTAAAGTTGGTAACATTAAACTTTTTTGAAAGGAGCATCGAATGATAAGAAGAACTTCTATAATTCTTATCCTCACTGCACTCCTTTTTACTCTGATGACACTTTCTGCTTTTGCTACCAAAACAGCGGATGAAAATCGCTTGGTAAATAAAGCCGCTATCAGAGTAGTGGATTATGCATTCCCTGATGAACATCTGGGATTCTCTGATGAAGGCGTAACAGCCGAGAGAGTTTCTCTTGATCGTTCCAAAAATTCGAATGCTGTTGGTGAATTAGTTGGTCAATCCTACTATGAATGGCAGCATAATAGTTCTATGCACCGTCAGATTGCTATTGGTACAAGTGCTGCATGTCCTTGGACACTGCACGTTGACTATATGTTTCTGCCGAGTGGTGTATTAGAAAATCGTGAAATCGAAGCTTATGGTTATGATGGTGCTTCCAGCCCAGGTGCACCGGTTTATTTTTATTCCGGATTCCAGGCTGCTGGTATGTACGCCGGTTATCCGTCACTTGATGTAACTTACGATGGTGACTATCTTGGTAACCGTTCAATTATTACAGCTCACAACCGTTTAGCCGCTGGTGGACGTTATCGTATTCAATATTGGTTCCAATTTGAATGTAACCTGTCCTTCTATGGCGCTTCTGACCGTATTCCGGATACATTAAATGATTGTGGTACTTTGTACCCATCAACTCCGGATGAAGCTGAAGTTGTCTGGCCGGATATCCAATATCAGGATCCTCCGGACGGACCTCCGGTACTTCACCTTGTAGGTTCTGCCTTTGGTGGTGGTTCCGGTGCTTCTAACTTGAACTATTTCCAGAAAATTGACCCGGAAGGTTCCGGAGATGACCCTGATGGTGGTTCTTGGACTTATGGTTGTGCAATAGATACCGTATTTAATGGTGAAGGTTATGAATTAGCCGCCAGTAATAATGGTGTTGTTGTAATCAGTTGGGTAGCCCTTTTACCGGATGAAGCTGGTTGTGATACCTGTTCCCAGAACACACCAACTGCTTCTGCCGGTCGTGACCGTTGGGATAATGACTTCTATTATCAGAAGAATGTCAACTTTGGTCGCGGTTGGCTTGGTGACCCATATGATGGTACAACAAACTTCTGGGAAAACAGAGTTAACGTCACTAAAAACGAACCTGGTTCAAATGGCTGGCGTCCATATGCTGATATTATTTCTATGATAACAGCTAATGGCGATTTCCATGCCGCTTGGATTGCAATGGAATGGGATGATGCTGCTCCTGGTACTTACAGATCCCGTGTTTTCCATTGGGGTGAAAACCTTGGATTCAATGCTACTACCGGTAAAGGTAATATTCGTACTGTTTCTGCTGCTCAGTGGGATCCTGAAAACTGTAACTCTGGTTCCTTTAACCAGAACCAGGCTAAATTATCTATCGCCGAATGTAATAGCAATCTATATATTATGTGGGTTGAAATGAACTCACCGATGACAACCGGTAATGGACTTGGAACTGGTGATGGTGGTGCAAGAGATGACTGTGCCCAGCGTGCCTTTGATGGTGATGTACAGGGTGCCGCTAATGGTGACCTGTTTATTTCTGTCTCCAGTGATGCTGGTCTGACTTGGGATGCCGCTCGTCCGTTAACAGACACATACGGTGGTCCTACCGGTACAGGTTCTGGCTTAGGCTGTGATCCTGAAGGTGTTGAAGGTGACTGTCCGTCAGAACATTGGCCATCAATGGTTGAATTTGGTTCTGACTATACTGTCAATCCTCCAACCGGTTTATCTCCCGATTGGAATACTTCAACCGCTTTGGTTGGTACTGGTGATAATGGTTATTACCTTGATATAGCTTATTTTAATGATACTGATCCAGGTGGTGCTGTTATGGCACAAGGTTCCTGGACAAACAACGATTATCTCTGGATGCGTTTCCCATGTGTACAACCGATTGACGCTCCGGGATTTGCTTATAGCCCGACTGACTTTTTATTCCCGAATTGTGTGAAACATTGTGAAGACACAGTTATTAATGTTATTATTGAAAACATTGGTAACGCCGCCTTAACATATGATTATACAATTGAAGAAGATCAAGCTTCTCCTTCTGGTTGGTTAACTGCCGCAAATATCAGTGGGGACGATTATTCAGTTCCTTCTGGATTTGACAATGCAGACACAATTCTGGTAACTCTTAATGGCAACCACGGTATTTGTACTCCTGGTTCTATTATTAAAGTTACAGGTCGTGTAACTATAACTCATGATGCTGATAAGCCAACCGGTATTTACGAAGTTGAATTAGTTGTTGCTGATACTTGTGTACTCCCGATTTGGGATACCGTAGCAACTTCCTGTACAGAACTTATTGTTGGTACCAACGGTAATGCCGGTAACTCCGGTAGCCCTGGCGATGTCAATATGGACTATGATGGTGCTACAGAAGAACCTGATCCAGAAAATGCTACAGCCTATCTTTATGATTCAGGTGATATCATTGGTTGGATGACCGGTTCTGGTGCTTATATGAACTGGGGAATGTTCCAGGCTACTATAGCTGATTCTGTTGCATTTATGCCACAGGCTGATCCAGCTCATATTCCTGGTTCCTATACAGCTCCGTATAGTGTACCGGCTGATTATTTCTATACAGGTGTTTACTCTACCAATGATACTTCTGTGATGTTTGAATCAGAATGGTATGCCCCGACAGATCCTGGTTATTCATGTGGCTTTGTTATTAAACATATCAAAGTTTATGTGAATGGTGCTCCTAAAACAGGAGTAACCTTAGGTCTTGCCTCTGACTGGGATATTCCTACAGACTCAAGCTCATATAATAGTCATGGTTTTGGTCCTGCCACTAATTTGGTTTGGCAAAGAGGTATAGACTGGGATCCTGACGTTCCTGAAGACGAAGATGATTGGTATGACAGCTTACGCTACGGTGGTATAATGTACCTCGGTGGTTATAACTGCTCATCTGAGGCTTATGCTCCTGGTGGTGACCCTGATGAATCATTTGACAATCCTTATGGTATGTACACTGGTACTAACGACCGGTTAGTATATCCATATGATCTCGGATTTGATTCAGATACTCTGTATATGATGCACTCCCTTGCTGGTCAAACTCTTTCCAGTTGGGATGATCCTGATGATCCGAAGGGTTATTATGATATGCATTGCGGAATGACCTATCTGCATAATCGTGACATGGCTTCTAATGATACATTGCACTTCTTTGTTGCATACATGTCTAATGTAGATGATGATTATCCGACAGCTGGTGGCCTTGATGCTATTGCTGCTGACGCCAAAGACTTCTATGATGAATATCTTAAGATGGCTGGTGGTTGTTGCGTAACTCCTGGTGACTTTAATCATGATGGATCTTCTGGTGTTACTGACTTGACTCTCTTTGTTGATTTTATGTTCAACAATGGTCCAGCTCCTGTGTGTGCTAACGAATTTGATGTCAATGCTGACTGCTCACTTGGTGTTTCTGACTTGACCTTCTTTGTTGACTATATGTTCAACAATGGTCAAGCTCCTGTGTGTGGTTGTGTTCCGTAAAGAGTAGTTTATAGCTCTTTAATATAATATTCAGCCACTCCCATTTGGGAGTGGCTGTTTTTTTGTAATTTATTGTTCCTGTTTTGTGTGTTTTGTACATTTTGTACGTAATCATTTAAAATTGCCATCGGCAGAGAGATTCTTTTGTATGGAAAGTCTCGAAGAGACTTGCCTTTTCATACTTCAAAACCTCTTCAATTTGCGCATAATCGCAATTCGTAATTGAAAATTTTCAATTTTTTTGCTTGGATATAATTGGAAATTTGTTATATTTCAGGCGAAAAGAAGAGATATATAACTGATTGTATACCTATTAGATACCTCACCGCCAATTAGTTAAATTGTTGTAAAAATATTTAATTGGTGATTTACTATTAAATTACATTGAAGAAATAAATTTTTTTGACGTTATATATATTAATGAGAGAGATATAACAATTATAAATGATGGAGAGTATTTATGATTTTAACGGGAAAACTCAAATTTTCAGTCTTGTGCATGGTACTGCTTTTTTTGTTTAGTTCTGTTTCGCTGGCTGTTGTTAATCAAAATGGTAAATCACCTAAACCTTATGTTATTAAGGGATTAGTAACAATTCAGTTTGAAGATAATGTTAGCCCTAATAATTTTCAAAAAGGGTTTGGAAATGTTCGATTTGGAATGCCGAGTCTGGACAGGGTAATGGATGATTATCAAGTATCAGATGCTAAAAAATTATTCCCATGGAGAAAAGACAGGCCTCCCATTAATTCCGGTTTGCATGATTTATCACGATTCTATGAATTAAGATTTCCTGAAAATGTTGATGTGAATCATGTTATTGATGCTCTTCAACAAAACCCGAATATCAGAATGGCTGAACCGGTTATGGCTTTTCCTCTTCTTGCAATTCCAAATGATGCTGAATATTACTCTCAGTGGCATATGGCTCCGGCAGGTTTGGATCCTCATGTTTATGATGCCTGGGATTTAGAGACCGGTTCTGATTCCATTAAATTGGGAATGATTGATTCAGGTGTAAATTATAAACATCGCGACCTCGAAGGAAATATCTGGGTTAATCCGGGTGAAGATATTGATGGTGATGGTGTTGTTTATGATATTGATGATTTAAATGGCGTAGATGATGATGGCAATGGTGTTGTCGATGATTTGATTGGCTATGACTTTTTTACCGGTATCAGTGGAGGAGTTTACCCAGGCGAAGATGGGGGTGGGCTTGATACTGACCCGAATGATTTTAGTGGTCATGGCACTCATTGTGCCGGTATTGCTGCGGCTATGGTTAACAATGGTTATGATGTTACTGGTGTTGCCGGTGGCTGGTATGGCGGTAGTCGCTCTTTTGGTGGAGCCAGAATTGTGTGTTTGAGGGTTGGTGCTACTGGTACAGATGGTAACGGGTATGTAAACTCTAATAACTGTGGAACCGCTATTGATTATGCCGCTAATAATGGTGTAAATGTAGTTAGTTGTAGTTGGGGATCTTCGAATACTACGACCATGCAAGTTGCTATGGCAAATGCCGCAGTCAATGGTGTTACTGTTGTTCATGCGTCGGGTAATGATGATTGTGATTGCCCCGATTATCTTGATTATGACCCCGAAACAAATGTTTTATCTGTTGCTTCTACTACAAGCAGTGACTTGAAATCAGGTTTTTCAAATTTTGGTTCATGGATTGATGTAAGTGCTCCCGGGTCATCTATTTTTTCTACTGTTTCTTACGAGTATGTTCCTGATGTCGGTTATATGTCCGGTACTTCTATGGCGGCACCTATGGTTGCCGGCCAGGCATTGCTTATCAGGTCAGCTATGCCGTCGTTGACAAAAGAACAAGTTGACTCTCTTATTATAAATACTGCAGATACAATAGACCATCTTCAGAGTGACCCGCTTTTGGCTGGACGGCTTGGGTCTGGGCGAATCAATGTATATAATTCTATTAAAGATTTACCGTTTGCAAAATTTGAGGGCGACGTCACCGAAGGCAATGCACCGCTTGAAGTTAACTTTATGGACTTGTCTCCTGCGTCACCAGATTTACCTACTGCTTGGACATGGACTTTTGGAACGGGAGATGGCTCATCTGTGCAAAATCCAACTTATACTTATAATGACCCGGGTATTTATGACGTATCTTTACTGGTTGACGTAAATAATCCGCTTGGGATTGGTGAAGAACATCTAAAAAAATATATTTGGGTCAAAGCTGATACCTTGCGTGGTGATTCCATTGAGGCTGATTTGGGCGACCATGTAATGGTTCCTATCAATATAACAAATACTTCGCCTTTGAAAGAATTCACTTTTGCTTTCTTTCTTAATACAGACATAAATGTTGAGCTGGATTCATTCTCAGTTGTTGGAACCAGAGCGGAATATATGTATGATGTGTCTTACATTGCCAACATTCCTTCAATGGACAGGTTTGCTATTCGTTTTAGACCGGATAACTTATCCGCAGGAACCTCAAATTATCTTCCTTCCGGCTCCGGCTCGATTTTGAATCTTTTTGTATCAGTTAAAACCGGCGGTGCCACGGGTGGCATGATATTGATTGATACCATGAACGTTAACGGTAAAATCACTAATGCTACATCAATCTATGGTGAATTTATTCCTGAATTTACCCCGGGTAAAATATATGTTCAACTTTGTCTCCATGGCGACGCCAACTGTGATGGAAGTATTGGAATATCAGACCTATCCTTAATTGTTGATTATATGTTTAACGGAGGATCAGTTGATAGCTATGGTGGTGATGTAAATGGGGACGGATTTATTTTAATTACAGATATTACCTATATTATTGATTATATGTTTAACGAAGGTCCTCCTCCGCCAAATTAAAAAGAATAAGAGATAAATTTTATCACATATAACAGAAAGCCCGTTTTGGCGGGCTTTTTTTATTGATAAAACTATAAAATTTGTCAATTGTTTGAAGTGGTTTGCCCAACTAAGC
>Ga0164318_10007966_pt1 | contig 10278 bp, 8 predicted proteins | sample GuaBasSedimGuay9_FD_113734 | JGI IMG/M metagenome (GOLD analysis project Ga0164318, IMG submission 113734) | Subseafloor sediment microbial communities from Guaymas Basin, Gulf of California, Mexico - Guay9, Core 4571-4, 0-3 cm | ecosystem: Environmental > Aquatic > Marine > Hydrothermal vents >...
GTTACCCCTGACGGGCTGCTTGATTTGCCTGCGTATAGCCAATTATTAGAGCGAAAACCCAAGCTAGTTGCCTTTACGCACATGTCGAACGTTTTGGGAACAATCAACCCCGCCAAAAAAATTATCCAAATGGCACGTCAAACTGGCGCGGTTACATTAGTAGATGGCGCCCAATCTGCTCCGCATATTCCCGTTGATGTCGTAGACCTAAACGCGGATTTCTTCGTCTTCTCGGCACATAAAATGTGCGGCCCAACCGGTATTGGCGCGTTATACGGGCGTCTCAATTTGCTTGAAGCCATGCCGCCTTACATGGGCGGCGGAGACATGATCAAAAGCGTGCATCTGCGCTCATTCCGCCCCAATGACCTGCCGCACAAATTTGAGGCGGGGACACCGGCCATAGCAGAAGCCATAGGATTTGGCGCTGCTGTAGACTATTTGACAGATTTAGGCATGGATACGGTCGCCAAACACGAACGCCAAATTATTACCTACGCTCTAAAACGTTTGACTGAAACCCCTGGGGTAACAATATTTGGGCCTGATGCCGTTCTGAAAGGTGGGGTGGCCTCTTTCACCGTAGAGGGAATTCATCCCCATGACGTGGCTCAGATCCTAGACCATGAAGGCGTAGCCGTTCGAGCCGGGCATCACTGCGCTCAACCCCTCCACGAAAAATTTGACATCATCGCCACCACTAGAGCGAGCTTTTACCTATACAACACTTTTGAAGACGTTGATCGTTTAATAAAAGGCATCCACCGCGTCAAAGAGATTTTTGGCTAACAAGCGACAGGAAAGACAATATGCAAGATTTTTATCGAGAATTGATCGTAGAACGCTATAAATCCCCACGAAACAAAGGAAAACTAGAGCCGAACGACTTCACTTTTGAGGATGACAACCCTACTTGCGGAGACCATATTCGCATAGACGTTCGCCTTGATAAAGATGGGCGTGTTTCAGAAGCCGTTTTTGATGGCGCGGGATGTGCCATTTCTCAGGCCTCAGCAGATTTGCTTGTCGAGTCGATTATTGGTAAAACCGTGGCGGAAGTCCAGTCGCTTTCCAAACAAGATATTTTAGATATGCTAGGAATAGAACTTGGCCCGGTGCGACTCAAGTGCGCCTTACTTTCGCTGAAAGTGCTTAAATCTGGAGCCTATGGCCTGAGTGCAGACAGCGAGTAGTTCGCTTGCCTAATAACGTTCCGTAAGAACAAAAAATTAACTAGTTCCCCGACACTTATGCTGAAAGACTTTTTTCGGACACGGATAAACACGGAAAGCGCGGATTTTTCTGTAAAAAAAACAAAAAAGAATCCGTGAAAATCAGTGTCAATCTGTGTCCAAATTAAAACTGCCGGATAGCTAGAAAATTAAATAATTTACTCAAAGACTCTAAAGCTTTTCCGAAGCGAAAAACTTTAGAGTCTGGTTTTTAAAGAACATGGCTCATCCAAGTAGCCATGTTTTTAGAGTGGCGAAAACCACAAAGCTAAATGGACAACCGTAAGTGGAAAAATCGTCATTGCTTAAAATATTAATGGCGCATTGCAGCTGTTTTTGGATGCATTGCATCACGAGTCTACCTATCTGCCCCGAGCTGCAACGCACTTTTAGAAGTGCAATGCAGTTCTGCCAACATGATTTTACAAAGAATTTTCAACTGTTTGTTCCAGAATTTACTTTGGTACGGTATAATCGTGAGAAGTTAAAGGAGAAAAAATATGCCCTTCATGTTAGGAGAAAACGTCGGTCCTTACCGGCTCATAGAACAACTTGGTCAGGGAGGAATGGCAACCGTCTTCAAAGCCTACCACGCTCGCTTAGACCGTTATGTAGCCATAAAGGCTTTGCACCCCGCCTTTATGACAGACCCCAACTTTGAGGCGCGGTTCCAGCGTGAAGCTCGCGTAGTCGCCAGGTTAGAACACCCCAACATTGTCCCTATTTATGATTTTGCTGAACATGAGGGACGCCCTTACCTGGTGCTGAAATACGTGGAAGGAGAAACCCTAAAAGCGCGTCTGACTCACAGTAATTTGCTAGATAAAGATATTGAGAACGTTTTTAACGCGGTTAGCTCTGCGCTTGCTTACGCTCACCAAGAAGGGGTTTTACATCGTGATGTAAAGCCCTCAAATGTTTTGATGGCTAATGATGGGCGTATTTACCTGGCCGACTTCGGGTTGGCACGCATTGCTCAGGCGGGAGAATCCACGCTTTCTACAGATATGATGCTTGGCACACCTCAGTATATTTCGCCAGAGCAAGCTAAGGGCACCAGCTCTCTTGATGAAGGTACAGATATTTATTCTTTGGGCGTTATGCTCTATGAGCTGTTGGTGGGGAAAGTCCCCTTTAGCGCGGATACGCCATTTTCTGTCATTCACGACCATATTTACAGCCCTTTGCCATTGCCCCGTGAAGTCAACCCGGCTATTTCAGAGAGTTTGGAGCGTGCTTTGCTAAAATCCCTAGCCAAAGACCGCGAAGACCGATACCAGGATGTCCCTGAGATGGCAAAGGCGTTTCAGGTAATTTTTGATAACCCCGAAGAGAAAATTTCTATCCCGTCCAAACATGCCGAAAGAACCAAGCCCGGAGATGTGGAGACCGTTCCGCCTGTTCTAGGCGTTAGGGAAGAGCACCTCCCCCAACCAGCGGTTGAGCCAACCCCTCAGCCTTCCCCTGTTGTCAAGGAAGACGCCCCCACTCAGGCGCGGAAACGCTCTATTCCCAAATGGGTGTGGTGGATGGGTTTACCTGCACTTTGTATATTGTGTCTGGTGGGGTTGGTCATCGCCAGAGCTGTGCAAAATCCAGGCCCCAGCCAAATGGAAGACACCGTTTTTGAAGTGAGAAGTATTCATGAGATAGAAGATGACTTGAACGCCGAACAAGATAATCCTTACCTGCTCTTGGAGCTAGCAATAGCGCATTTGGAAGATGGGCAGTTTCAGAATGCCGAAGACGAAATACTTGATATTTTGGATTTGGCACAAGATGAGCCTTATCTTTACTGCGAGATGGGCGATATGCTAGCGGCACATGGCGTTTGGATTTATGCCGCCCCTTTCTATGTTTTAGCTGAACAGAATATACCGAATCCTCCCGAAGGAATAGGTGATCAAGTTCATCAGGCGGTCTATTTGGCGGCTTTTAACCCCAAAGCTGTGGAGATATTGCAGGACCCCAGACTAAACATTGAACCGTTAATGCTTGAATTGGTAAAGGCTAGAGACGCATTGATGCGCGGTGATTTTAATCAAGCGGAGGATCTTTATTATTCTGTTTTAGAACAACAACCAGATATGCCAGAAGCTCTTTTATTTGAAGTGGATTTACGAAGAGAAAGCGGAGACATGGAGCTTGCCCGGGAAATTTTACAAGAATTGAAAGGTAGAGACTATTTGCCAGAATGGGTTTCGGAAGAAGTTGCCCAAGCTTTAGATGAATTTTCTTGGGATGTGGGCGAAAAAAATGATGAAGATGACGGCCTTGATGATCCTTATGAATGTGTGGATTTGTCAATAAAGTACTGGAAAGAGAATCAGCGGCAGAATGCGACAGAAGCGGCATTTAGGGCTTTTAAGTTGGCAGATGGTGACGCTGACCTTTACTGGGAATTAGGTGATATGTTCGCGCAACAAAATATTTGGCTTTATGCTGCCCCTGCTTATCTCTTAGCCGATAAATATAATGGAGGTGCTGAGGAAGACATCCTGTATGGCGTGGTTGGGGAGGCAGTATACTTCGCGGCTTTTGAGGACGAGGCCATAGGTATACTAACTAGACCAGAATTGGAGCTTAATCATCTTTTACGGGAGTTAATAGAAGCCCGACACGAGATGGTGATGGATAACTTAGACGAGGCAGAAGAAAAACTTAACTCTATACTTGACCGCAAACCTGATATGCTGATGGCGAAATTACTTAAAGCCGAGTTATTAGGAGAGCGAGGAGAAATAGAAGCAGCCAGGGGAATACTTTTAGAATTGCAAAGAAAAGAAAACTTACCGGAATGGATGCGTATTCAAACGCAGGAACTTTGGAAAAAATTGGATGAACAGCAGTAGATGTAATTAGTAAAACGCAAAACCTGAATAGAGAATGTGCTCTTCACTCATCATCACGATTATTTTTTATGGAGGCAAGTATGCGTAAACCTTGTGTAGCAGGAAATTGGAAATTGCATAAAACAGTAGCTAACGCTAGTCAATTAATAGTGGCTATGCGCCCCGGCTTAGAGGCTATTAAGGGCATTGAGAAGGTGGTGTGCCCGCCCTTTACGGCTTTGTCTCCTATCTCAAATTTACTTGCCTATTCTGATATTGGCGTTGGTGGGCAAAACATGTACTGGGAAGAAGAAGGCGCGTATACGGGAGAAATTTCTCCCCTCATGTTGGCAGAATTGGCCCAATACGTAATCCTGGGGCACTCTGAGCGGCGGGCCTACTTTGGTGAGACAGATGCCACTGTCAATCGCCGTGTGAAAGCGGCATTGGCACATAAAATAGTGCCTATTGTATGTGTGGGCGAAACGCTAAAGGAAAACGAAGCCGGCCAAACGGCTAAGATTGTTTCTCGTCAGGTCAAAGAAGGCTTGGTTGGGATTGACCTCAAAGATGGCGAAAAACTCATGGTCGCTTACGAACCCATTTGGGCTATTGGAACTGGTAAAGCCGCTACTGCCGCTGGCGCTAACGCTGTTATTGCCGATGTTATCCGCCCCGCGCTGGCCGAGTTACTTGGCCCCGCCATGGCGCAGGAGATTCGCGTCCTTTACGGGGGATCGGTGAAACCTAACAACGCGGCAGAATATTTCGCGCAGCCAGATATTGATGGCGCATTAGTAGGGGGAGCAAGCCTCAAAGCGGATGCTTTTGTAGCTATTGCTCAAGCGGCGGCGGAATAAAAGTACCGAGTGAAACATGAGAACGTGATTCATTTTTGCTCGGCACGCTTCACGCCAAAGGAAAGTTTCCGCCTTTATGGAACTTCTCACGCAATTAGACGGATTAGGATGGCTAATTCTTAGTTTGGCCTTGTTGCTTCTTAGTCAGCGAGCATTACATTCTCAACTTCAAACTTTATTCTTGTTGCTGACAAGACGAGAAAAAATATCGTTCATTATCTTTTCGCTGCTCTTTTTTCCTGGCGTATTTTTGCACGAGACCAGCCATTACCTAACCGCCAGATTATTGCGAGTGCGGACAGGTCGTTTTTCTCTGACTCCACAAACCACTGCCGAGGGACGTTTACAACTAGGTTATGTAGAAACCGAGAACACAGGTTTTTTCAGAGACGCCTTAATAGGAATAGCCCCGCTTTTTTTCGGCGGGGCTTTTGTGGCTTATGCCGGCTTACATCAATTACATGCCCTCACTTTGTGGGAGCAGTTCGCCTCTTGGAATTGGGTATCTATCCAAGCGGCACTGACTGATTTCTATCTTCAACCCGACTTTTGGTTGTGGTTTTATCTAATTTTCGCCGTTAGCAGCACCATGTTGCCTTCTGCTTCTGATCGTAAGGCCTGGCTTCCCGTGGGGGGGATTGTGCTTGGATTGATGGTGGTGAGCATTTTTGCGGGCGCGGGGCCTTGGCTGAAGGCTAATCTGCTCCCACGCCTGAATGACCTCTTTCGGGGGTTATCGCTCATTTTGGCGATCAGCCTAGCCGTACACGTGGTTGTCCTTCTCCCCGTTTGGGGGTTGACTGCGCTGGTTTCACGGGCAACCGGCCTAAAAGTGGTTAAATGAACGCCTGAGAGCAGTTATCCCGTTCCAAATTGGCGATCCCCAGCGTCTCCCAACCCCGGCACGATATATCCATCCCCGTTTAAATGGTCATCAATAGCTGCTAGGTGAAGAGGTACGTCTGGATGGGCGTCTTGCATGGCTTTTACGCCCTCTGGGGCGGCGATAATTCCCACAAATTTGATATTGACCACTCCCCATTTTTTGAGAATATCCACAGTGGCTACCGCAGAACCTCCTGTTGCCAGCATGGGGTCAAGAACCAAGCAAACTGAAACAGTAGGCTCTAGGGGAAGTTTGTTGTAATACTCTACCGGCTGCAAGGTGCGCTCGTCTCTATAGAGACCGATGTGCCAGACCTGAGCGGCGGGCATTAAGCTCCAAATGCCCTCTACCATTCCCAACCCCGAACGCAAAATAGGAATGAGGCCAATGGGCTGCTTCAACTCGGCTCCTGTGGTGGTGGCCAAGGGAGTTTCTATCTCGCGGGGGGCAATGTCTAAATCGGCGGTGGCTTCGTAGGCCAGAAGCGCCGATATTTCTCGAACAAGCTCCCGAAATTTCTTGGATTTTGTCTCTTTATTGCGTAACCGCGTGACTTTGTGCGCTACTAGCGGATGTTGTGATGGAAATACGTTGGACATGAGAATACCTCCTTTGGCGGGTTGGTAGATTGGTAAGTTGATAGATTGGTAGATCGGTACCATTGTACCAGCATCCCAGTATCCCAATATACCATTCCCCGATTTTCCAATGTACCAATCTGCTAACCAATACGGTATAATTTAGCCTATGACAAACAAACAAAAGGACAACATTATTGACCCCGGCCAAAAACCTGGAGACGGCTTGGATTATGCTCTAAGACCAAAATATCTTCAAGACATGGTGGGGCAAGAGCAAATTCGAGAAAATATAGAAATACTGATCTCTGCCGCTCAACACCGTGAAGAGGCATTAGACCACGTTATGTTTTATGGCCCCCCCGGGCTTGGCAAAACCACGCTGGCGCATGTTCTAGCTAACGAGATGGACGTGAACATAAAAGTGACCGCCGGCCCGGCCATTGAACGCGCGGGAGATTTAGCAGCCATTCTCACCAACCTGCGGGCAGGAGACATCCTGTTTGTAGACGAGATACATCGCTTAGGGCGTGCGGTAGAAGAAGTTCTCTACCCAGCCATGGAAGATTACGCCCTAGATATAATTATCGGTAAAGGCCCATCGGCGCGTTCTGTGCGTCTGAAACTGCCCCGTTTCACAGTGGTAGGAGCGACCACCCGCCTGGCGTTGGTCACAGCTCCCCTGCGGGCACGTTTTGGCGCGGTTTACCGTTTAGAATATTATTCTTTGGATGCCATGGAGCAAATCATCCAGCAGGCGGCCACGAAATTAAGCGTTTCCGCCGACCAAGAGGGCGTGCGCGAAATTGCCCTTCGAGCGCGGGGAACGCCCCGCGTAGCACTTCGCCTCCTGCGCCGAGTCCGCGACTACGCCCAAGTCCGCGCCGATGGAGTGATTACCACCAAAATTGCCCAACAAGCCCTTGAGCTATTAAACATTGACGCCCAAGGTTTAGACAACATGGACAGGCGGGTTTTACAGGCTATCACGATAAAATTCAGCGGTGGGCCAGTGGGATTAAAAACCATCGCTGCTTCTATTGGCGAAGACCCAGACACAATTATGGACGTTGTAGAGCCTTATTTGCTGCAAATGGGATTTTTGCAACGCACTTCCCAAGGGCGTGTTGCCACCCGGCAAGCCTACGTTCATCTTGGCCTAGAGCCTCCTAAAAACCTCTCTCAACCGCGTTTGATTCCGTAATGCTGCGTCTTCTCTATGAAAACATCTGACTTTAACTACGACCTTCCCCAAGAATACATTGCCCAATTTCCGGCGGATCCTCGCGATTCATCACGGCTTTTGGTATTCAACCGTCAAACCGGAGCTGTCCAACATACGCGTTTTCACCAGTTGGGCGAATTCCTGAAACCAAACGATTTGCTAGTCCTCAACCAAACCCGCGTCATCCCTGCCCGTCTTTTCGGACACAAAATTCCCACAGGCGGAAAAGTTGAACTTCTGCTTCTAACCAAAGAAGACGAACGCACCTGGAAAGCTTTTGGCGGAGGGAGCGGACTACGCGCGGGAAAAAAGATTCAAATCACAGATGGCCCGCAAGCCGAAATCGTCCAAGTTCTTAATGGCCCCTTGCGCCTAGTGCGATTCTCAGAGCCAATTGAGCCATTTTTCGAGCAAGCCGGGCATGTCCCTCTTCCACCATATATTCATGAGAAACTTAAAGACCCTGAGCGGTACCAAACTGTCTACGCCGAAGAAGTTGGCTCGGCGGCTGCACCCACGGCGGGGTTGCACTTCACCCCTCCCCTGTTGGAGCGTTTACGCCAGATGGGGGTTCAATTCGCTCACGTCACCCTTCACGTTGGGTTAGACACCTTCGCCCCCGTCCACGAAGAGACACCCCAAGAACACAAAATCCACACCGAATGGTGCCAAGTCACACCCCTGGCGGCGCAAAAGATCAACCAGGCCCACAACGCGGGAGGGCGCGTAATAGCGGTGGGAACCACTAGCGTTCGCACCCTGGAATCTGCGGCCCAACATGCTAAAAACGGCCAAATTATCGCTCCTTTTGAAGGACCGACAAGTTTGTTCATTCTTCCCGGCTACCAATTCCAAGCCGTAGATGCTATGGTGACCAATTTCCACTTGCCAGAATCCACGCTGCTGATGTTGGTCAGCGCTTTTGTCGGTCGGGAGCGCATCTTAGAAATTTACGAAACCGCCAAACAAGAAAAATATCGCTTCTATTCCTTTGGAGACGCCATGTTGTTGGAGTAAAGAGTAAAACCTATTGCCTCATCCCCTAATTCCTAACCAAACACCCAGAAACGGAGAAATTATGCGAGCTGTTGACATCATCATCAAAAAACGAGAAAAGCAAGAACTCACAAAAGAAGAAATTCAATTTTTCATCAAAGGCTACACCGCCGGCGATATTCCCGATTACCAGGCCTCCGCGTGGGCAATGGCGGTGCTGCTCAACGGCATGACCCCCCGCGAAACCACTGATCTCACTTTAGCAATGGCACATTCTGGCGACATGCTAGATTTATCCCCCGTGGTTCCCATTGCTATAGATAAGCACTCCACGGGCGGCGTGGGAGACAAAACTTCCCTAGTCGTGGCCCCCATAGCCGCTGCTTGCGGCCTCCCCGTTGGAAAAATGTCAGGGCGCGGATTAGGCTTCAGCGGCGGTACGCTCGATAAAATGGAATCTATCCCCGGCTATCGCTGCGACCTGACCACCGAAGAATTCTTGCATCAATTGGATGAAATAGGAATTGTTCTCACCGGCCAAACAGGAGACCTAGCCCCCGCCGATGGCAAGTTTTACGCCCTCCGAGACGTGACCGGCACGGTTGAAGCCATCCCCCTCATTGCCTCCTCAATTATGAGCAAGAAACTTGCCTCAGGAGCCACTGCCATTGTCCTAGACGTGAAAATTGGTCTGGGCGCATTCATGCAAACGCAAGCAGAGGCTCATGCTCTGGCCTCCGCGATGGTGAAAATTGCCCATCTGGCGGATCGCAAAGCCGTGGCCCTCATCTCAGACATGAACCAACCCCTGGGTTGCGCCGTGGGCAATGCCCTGGAACTTAAGGAAGCTATTGCCACCTTGCAAGGGGAAGGTCCGGCGGATTTCCTAACCCATTGCCTCGATGTGGTGGAGCAAATGCTCGTGTTGGGGGAAGTGGCAAAAACCGAAGCGGAGGCCCGCTCCCTGGCGTTAGATGCCCTCTCCGGGGGGCAGGCGTGGGAGCGTTTCCTGGCCCTGGTCTCGTCCCAAGGCGGAGACGTGGCCTACGTTAAAGACCCCTCCCGCCTGCCGACCGCCTCCTTAATAGAAACCATCCCCGCCCCGCGCTCTGGTTATCTGAGCCAAATCAACGCCAAAACGGTAGGCGTGACAGCCGTTTTTTTGGGGGCTGGCCGTGCTACAAAAGAAGATGCAATTGACTACGCCGTGGGGGTTGAAATTCATCGCCGCGTTGGCGACTACGTTGAAAAAGGTGATCCACTTTTCACCATCCACGCTAACGACCGGCAAAAACTAGAAGAAGCCCGCATCAGTCTCCTAGGCGCCCACCTCTGGAGCGATGCCCCCGTTGACCCTCTGCCTCTGGTCTATGATATTGTGCGCTGAATGTGGTTGAGTGAGAGAAAGTTGAGAAAAATATAAACCCCAGGTTGTAATGCCTGGGGTTTTTGTGTGAATCAGCCCTAATCTGCCAACTTACCATTCTCTCAACAACTTCTCCGGCTGGCGCGCATAGGTTTCCAGCGGAATCTCCCCTCGCGTTAGCCCCTGCAGCGTCTCATTAAGGAGGCGGTTCACCGGTGTGGGGATGCCGAATCTCTTTCCAAAGCGCACCACAGCCCCGTTGAGGTAATCCACCTCGCTCCGCCCTCTCCCGCTATGGAGGTCA
>Ga0164318_10007967_pt1 | contig 10277 bp, 14 predicted proteins | sample GuaBasSedimGuay9_FD_113734 | JGI IMG/M metagenome (GOLD analysis project Ga0164318, IMG submission 113734) | Subseafloor sediment microbial communities from Guaymas Basin, Gulf of California, Mexico - Guay9, Core 4571-4, 0-3 cm | ecosystem: Environmental > Aquatic > Marine > Hydrothermal vents...
AATAATTACAAACTTAAATTTTTAATTCTATTCTATATTCCACAGATAAAATGATAGATTTAGCTATAAAAAATATCTTACGCCAAAAAACTAGAACAATTATAACTCTTGTAGGTATTGCAATTGGCATAGGGGCTATAGTTTCTTTAGGATCTATATCATCTGGCCTTAGAGTTATGATATCAGAGCAGCTAGAACAGGTTAGTGGCCAAATAACAGTTATTCAAAAATCAAACGCAGCTCTTTTTATGGCAATGTCTGAAAGCAGAATATCAGAATCGACATTACAAGAAATAGAAAATATAAATGGAGTTAAAGAAGTAGCACCAATAATAATGAAATCTGGATATTTAGAAGGAACAAAAATGTTTGGTCAGCCAAATATGTATGAGATAGGTTTAGATCCAGGAAAAGAAGAACTTTATGCTGCAGGATCAATAGAATATGAAGACGGAGAAGGTCTAGAAGAAGGAGATACTTATGTTGCTGTGCTTGGTCATAACATTGCTGATTCTTTGGATTTGGATGTTGGGGATACAATAGAAGTTGAAGGAACAGAATTAGAAATAAAAGGAATAATTGAAAAATTTGATAATCCTGCTGTAGATTATGGAATTATGATACCAATGCAAACAGCAAAAGAACTCTTAGATAGAGAAGATTATTCCATTATAATGGTTTATCCTGAAGATGTTAAAGATGTAGCAGATGTAGCAGATGCAATAGAAGATTCTATTGATGGTGTGACTACTGTTACTACAGAAGAATTTACAAAACAAATTGGAAAAATAATTGACCAGATACAATTTTTTACATTAGGAATTGCTGGTATATCAGCTATAGTTGGTGGACTAGGCGTTATGAACACAATGATAATGTCAATAATGGAAAGGAGAAGAGAAATTGGAATTATGAAAGCAATTGGTGCAACTAGAAAATTCATTTTGTCTCAGATAATAACCGAGTCAATTATAATAGCACTTATAGGTGGAATTATAGGAGTATTGTTAGGGTCAACAGGAAGTTTTGGTTTAAGAACATTTTCTCAAGGATTAGCATCAGCAAGAGTAACACCTGATTTAATTATAGGTTCTTTAGGATTTGCTATGCTTCTAGGTGTAATAGGTGGATTATACCCGGCATGGAAGGCAGCAAATTTAGATCCAGTTCAGACTTTGAGGTATGAGTGATAAAAATGAATTTAATAGAAACAAAAAATTTAGTAAAAGTATATAACAAAGGAAAGGAAAATGAACTAGAAGTGCTACATGGAATAAATTTGAAAATAAAAGAAGGAGAATTTACAACTATAACAGGTCCATCTGGTTCTGGAAAATCAACTCTATTACATATTTTAGGATGCTTAGATACACCAACTTCTGGAAAAGTATTTTTTGAAGGAAAGGATATTTCTAAGTTATCAAGTGAGCAATTAGCAAAAATAAGAAGAGAAAAAATAGGATTTGTATTTCAACAATTTAATTTAATTCCTGCTTTGACATGCTTAGAAAATGTCGAGATTGCATTAAGAATTGCTGGAAAAAGCAAATCGCAATCAAGACAAAGAGCAGCAGAACTTTTACAAATGGTTGGACTAGGAAAAAGACTAAATCATTCGCCATCTCAATTAAGTGGTGGGGAAATGCAAAGAGTTGCTATTGCAAGAGCATTAGCAAACAAACCAAAATTAATTTTAGCAGACGAACCTACAGGAAATCTTGATAGTAAAAGTGGTCAGGAAATTATAAGAATGATGAAGCATTTAAATGTTAAGGGCTATACTTTTGTTATAATAACACATGACAAATCAATTGCAAAAGTTGCTAAAAGAAATATAAATATAAAGGATGGTAGGATAATATGAAAAAACAAATTATAATTTTAATTTTGGCTTTACTTATAATTCCTTTTACAGTGAAATCTGTAGAAATTATAGGACCTGATGTAACAGCTCAAGTTATTTATACAGATCCATATCCAGTTGAACCTGGTAATGAAGTTACAATATCTATAGAAATTTCTAATTCAGGAAATGAACAAATATCTAATTTGGTTTTAGATCTAAAACCCTCAGAGCCATTTTCACTTTTAGAAAGTCCAACAAAAAAGATAAACATAATAAATAGCGGATCAAGCAGAATTGTTAAATACAAATTATTTGTTGATAGTTCTGCAACTTCAGGTACATATAAAATCCCATTATATATTTTTTGTGAAGGAACATCAGCAGGAATGATAAAAGATTTGGATGTAGTGGTTCAAGGTGTTCCAGAATTGAGAATATTAAATGTTTCTACTAATATCAAAATAAATCCTGGGAGTCAATCAAAACTTTTAGTAACTGTAAAAAATGTTGGGACAGGAAAAGCAAAAAAAGTAACTGCAACTTTTTCATCAGAATCAGAAGACATAAAGCCAATTTTTTCACAAGGTATTGCATATCTTGATTCTATAGAACCTGGTCAAGAAAAACAATTTGAATTTACAATTTTTGTTGATTCATCTACAGAATTTGGGTCTTATGACAGTGATATAGAAATTACATATGATGATGAGGCAGGAAATTCTTTATCAGAAAATTTTAATATAGGAGTTTTAGTTAGTGGCGCTCCAGATTTACAAATTATAAAATCAGAGGTAGACTCAGATAATAAAGAATTAAAAATAGAAATCATAAATTCTGGATCAGCAAAAGCAATAGGTGTACAAGCAACTCTTATCATAAATAATAAAACATTTGATATTGATTACATAACACAAATAAAAATCGACAAGCATGCAACAATAAAATTTAATTTACCTTCTGGAAATAAAGGACAATTAAAATTAGAATATAAAGGCCCAGACAATCAAGAATTTGTAGAATTAGAAGATGTTGTATGGTCTAATCCATTTATATTTCCTTCATGGTTGAAAGGAATAATAATTTTATTAATATTATACATTATATATAGGAAAAAACTTTGGACAAAATTTATAAACAAAAAGAAAAAATAAATTAATATTCTCTCCAAGAATGCCCACATTTGGTACATCTATAAAATTTTGTTTGAGGCTCATCAGCACCTCTTGTCTGTTGCATATACCAATATGCTTTATTATTTCCACATTTAGGACAAATAACTTTTGTTTTTGGATATTGTTCCCATTCCTTTTTTTCATCAAAAACTAGTATTTTTTCATTTTCATGTTCTATTTTTTCTGATATGTTTGTTGATTCTACTCTTTTAGTCCTTACTATATGTCCACATTTACTACAGACATATCTATGCTTTCCTTTATGTTCTTCTGCTATTAACAAATTTCCACATTTAGGACAAAATTGCATTTGAAATCACACCTAAAACTTCTACTAATATAAGTTTTGGCCATCCTAAAAATGGAATAACACCAATAACTTTTCCATGAATTTTTGTTGGTTGCCATGGATCATAAATAGGATTATGATCACCTTTTGTTATTATATAATCTTTATCAATTTTAATAATTCTGTGAACTATAGGCACTTTTTGTCCATATATATTATATACTATAACATCTCCAACTTTCAATTTTTCAGTCCCTTTTACAATTAAAATATCTCCTTTCAGAAAACCATTTTTTATCGGCCATGAATCTATTTGCTCTTTTGTAAACCCAAGATTTTTTTCAAGATACTCATAATGATTTATTGGAGTTAATTCGTCATGTGTCATTGAATCAGAAACAACAGCAACTACAGGCATATCTGTTTTTAATGCTTTGCCCAGACTGAAATTTAATAAATATGCTACAATAATTCCTAATATAATATATTTTAATGTATCAAATGCTTCTTTTTCAATTGCTTGCATTATGCTCTACCTTTGCTTTCTCCTTTTACAATAGCACCTGCAATTAAATGCGCAACTCTTATTGGTTCTGGAATTAAACCATGAATACAAGATATTTTTAGTATTTTTTTAACATCTTGTGTTTTTAATCCTATAGATTGGTAGTAAATCTTTTTATTCTTTTCTATTCTGAAACATTTAATTTCTCCAGCATTTTTTATACATTTTATTCTTTTTTCAAAATTATCTAGTCTTTTAAGTGCATCTTCTATTTCTTTTAAATCTGGTTTTTTTCTAATAATAACAATTACTGGCAAGTTTGTCTTTTCATATAATTTAGAAATATCTACTATATTAAATCCGCCTATTGTTATTCCATCAAGCATAATGATTCTTAATTGTTTTTTATGTCTAGAAGAATTGATCGCTTTTATTAATTTCTGTGTTGCATCCAGTCCATCTACTTCTATTTCTGTTTTTAATATTCCATCTAAATAATTTCCACCCCTATAAATAACTCCTATAACTGGAACTTTTGCTTTTTTTCTTGGAATAAACGGACCATCATCAAATCCTATAATTCTTATTTCTTTTTTGACAGATCTCAACATACGAAAAATAGTTAAATTTTTAACCTAATATGTATTATTTAACTTAAGGTGATTGTAATTCCAAAGAAATTATTCAAAGAAGTAGCAGATAGGTTATTCCATAGAATATTTGTTTGTAGAAAATGTAAAAGTAAAATAAGAGCTGACTATTCTAAAGTTAAGGCCGGAAAAGTAAAATGTAGAAAGTGTGGGAGTAAATCTTTAAGGCCAAAACGTAAAGAAAAGAAGGCATAAATATGGAAAGTAAGCTTGTTAAAGAATGGATGAGTAAGAATTTGACACCATCTAAAGATTTTGAATTTTTTACAAGAAGAGAAAATTTAGTTATTGGCAAATTAAAAGACCAAGAAGCACAAGTAGAATATATATGTCCATATTGTAAATTCTATGAAATAAAATACATTCATATGGAAAAAGATAAATCTGGTAAAAAATTCAAGAGACCTAAATTTAAATGCTCTAATTGTGGTAAAACTATACTTGTTGAGTCCCTAAAGAAAAATAAATAAAAAATTATACAACTTTGATTTCTCCTTTTCTAGGGACGTTAAGTTGTAAATCTCCTCTAAATTCAGTTATATATCCACCTTTTATTTCTACGATATCTCCAATATTCACTTCCTTTATTTTGTTTCCCCATAATGGGAGCAGTATTTTACCTGAATCGTCTTCTAAAGTTGCAGTAGCAACTCTTGTTGTATATCCAAACTTAGTTCTTACATCTCTAGGTTCACTCATATCAACTATTTCTCCCTTTACTTCAACATCAGTCATTCCTAATTTCAATTCATTTATTTTCTTCAATATCTTCACCCAAATCTTCTTTTTCAGGTTTTTTTTCAACATTTTTTTCTTGTTTAGACTCTTCTTCAATTACTTTTTCTTCAGGTGTCTCTTTATTTGTTACTGCGCCAACTTTTTCAGCAACTGCAAATTTTGCTCTTACTTCTTTTATTTTTATTCTACATTTTTCTCCTTCTTTTGTATTAGGGATGAAAATAACAAAATTTTTAATTCTTGCTATTCCATCTCCTTTAGATCCAACTTGTGTTATTTCGACATCATATTCTTTACCAACAATTACAGGTTTTTCAATATTTTCATTTCTTCTGTCGAATCTTCTTTTCTCCCCAAATCTAGTAAACTTGGAAAATCTTTCTATCATTTACATAACCTCCTTAAATTAAGTTAGAATTAGTTTCCTATTCTACCTCCAATTATTCACTTACTATATATCTATAAATATTTATCTTATCCTACATATCCCAGTTGTTTTTCTCCATCACTCAAAATATTTTTTTGATATCTTTCTTCAAATTTTTTATAAAATTTAATTATATTTTCATCTAAACTATTTTTCATAGATTTCAATGCTTTCATAAAATGTTCCATTTTTACTGCATTTGCCTTTTTGTTTTTTCTTAATGCAATTAATGCAGCTTCTCTACATAACGCTTCCAAATCTGCACCAGAGAAATTTTCTGTTATTTTAGCTATTTTTTTCAAATTAACATCTTTTAGTGGCATTTTTTTAGTTTTTATTTCCAAAATCTTTAATCTTGCCTTTTCATCTGGTGCTGGAACTAAAATTTGTCTGTCAAATCTTCCTGGTCTTAATAAAGCAGGATCTATTATATCTGGTCTGTTTGTTGCTGCAATTACAATAACATCATGTAAATCTTCTAATCCAGATAATTCTGTTAATAATTGTGATACAACCCTTTCTGTTACCTCTTCACCTCTGCTTAATCCTCTCATCGGAGCTATTGCATCAATTTCATCAAAAAATATAATACATGGTGAAACTTGTTTTGCTCTTCTAAATAATTCTCTTATTTTTCTTTCAGACTCACCAACCCACATACTTAATAGTTGTGGCCCTTTTACTGATATGAAATTTGCACCAGATTCTGTTGCTACAGCTTTTGCTAATAATGTCTTACCACAACCAGGAGGTCCATATAACAAAACTCCTTTAGGAGGTTCAATACCCATTCTTTCAAAACTTTCAGGCATTGTTAGTGGCCATTCAACACTTTCTTTTAATTGTTGTTTTACATTTTCTAATCCACCAACATCATCCCATTTTACATTAGGAACTTCTATAAGAACTTCTCTCATTGCTGATGGCTCAACAATCTTTAATGCATTTTCAAAATCTTTTTTGGTTACTTTTAATTTTTCTATGATTTCCTTTGGAAGTTCCTCTTCTTCTTTCCATTTTATTTTTGGAAGAATTCTTCTTAATGCAAGCATTGCAGCTTCTTTACATAATGCCTCCAAATCAGCACCAACATAACCATAGGTAATTTCTGCTAGTTCATCTATATTTACATTTTTTGCTAAAGGCATATCTCTACTATGGATTTCTAGAATCTCCTTTCTTCCTTTTTTGTCTGGAACTCCAATTTCAATTTCTCTATCAAATCTACCAGGTCTTCTTAGTGCAGGATCTAATGCATTCTCTCTGTTAGTTGCAGCTATAACTATAACTTTACCTCTTTTCTTTAAGCCGTCCATTAATGTCAATAATTGTGAGACAACTCTTCTTTCAACTTCTCCTTTTGTTTCTTCTCTTTTTGGAGCAATTGAGTCTATTTCGTCTATGAATATAATAGATGGAGCATTTTTTTCAGCTTCTTCAAATATTTTTCTAAGGTTTTCTTCTGACTTACCATACCACATTGACATGACTTCTGGTCCTGCAATTGTATAGAAATTTGCTCCTGATTCATTTGCAACTGCTCTAGCTAAAAGTGTCTTACCAGTTCCAGGAGGTCCATATAACAAAACTCCTTTAGGAGGTTCAATACCCATTTTTGTAAACAATTCAGGATGTCTTAATGGAAGTTCGATCATTTCTCTTACTTTTTGTATTGCATGAGATATTCCGCCAATATCCTCATAAGTAACAGATGGAATATTTCTAGTTTCTAATCCAAATCCTTTTGGTAATTGTGGTAATATTTCTATTTCAGTTTCTTCAGTAACTCTAACAATACCTTTAGGATCTGTATTTGTTACAACAAATCTAGTTTCTCCAGTTGGCGTAAAAAAGAATTCCTCAAAATCCATTCCAAAAAATTCTTGAAATATACTTGGAGCTCTATCATTTCTTCTTTTAACAACAGGTGAAGGAACTATGATGTCGCCTTTTGTTAAAGGTCTATAATAAATATTATTTTTTATTAAACTAGGACTTATTTGTACTATAACACCTTTTTGTGCAGGAGCTAGTGTTACTCTTTTTGCATCTTTAAAGTCAGCTTTTTTTATTTTGACTGTATCACCAACACCGACACCAGCATTTTTTCTAACAAGACCATCAATTCTTATTATATTTAGACCAGCATCTGATGGATAAGAACGAACAGCGATTGCACCAGTTTTTTTAGAACCCTCAATCTCTACTATATCACCTTCTTTTACTCTCATTTTTTGCATACTTTTAGAATCTATCCTAGCAATGCCTCTACCAAACTCTTCTCTTTGAGTTAACTCCCCAACTTTTAATTCAACTACATCTTCATTATCTTTCTTAATCATCAAAACACCTCTTTAACATTTCTTCTTGCTCTTTATCTAAAAGAACATTAAATTTATTCCATCTAATTTTATCTTCCCAATCTTCTAAGAATTCTATCATTTTTTGCATATGTTTTTCTAATATAATAAACATTGACTGATCAACTTTTAGATGTGGTATTTCATCTAGCAACCCACTTCTTTTATATGTATATCTTTTTTCTTCTTTTTTAATGATTTGTTTCCATCCATAAAGTTCTCTAAAGAATTTATTTCTTTCATAGTTACTGCTAAATTTTTTAGATTCAACACTAAATGTTATCAAAATTGCTTTTTTTTCCATTGAATTCACATCTATTCAATTTTTATTTTTTTCATTTTCTTTTTTTCTGCCTTTGGCATCACTATCTCTAAAATACCATTCTTGTATGATGCCTTTACTTGATCTGGAATTATTTTGCATGGCAAATCTATTGATCTGTAAAATCCTTTATAAGACCTTTCTGCTCTTAGATAATTTTCTTTTTGTATCTTTGCTTCAGCTTTCTTTTCTACTTTTACTGAAAGAGTATTTTCTGTTACACTAAGTTGAATATCATCTTTTTCAACTCCTGGTATTTCTATTGATGCTATTAGTTCTTTTTCTGTTTCTCTCAAGTCAGATAAAGGTTCTCTAAAGAAATGAAAATCATCTCTTTTTTCAGATAAATATCTATTAAATTCTGAAGATTCCCAAAATGTATTAAAAAATCTATTCATTTCTCTTTGAAATCTTTTTATTTCTTCAAATGGGTCTCTCCACATAATTATCACCTATTTAGTGTTTATTTACACTATAAAATAGAATTAATTATTTATAAAGTTTTCGGTCTAGAATAATTTTATTTAATGAAAGGGAATATCTTTTTAAACAAGAAAATTAAAAAAACTAATATGCAGATTAGATTTTCATATTTAATTTTAGTTTTGACTTTATTTTTATTTCTGCCAGTTTTTGTTATTGCAGATGATATAACACTATCAGGATATACACTTTACACAAATGGGACAGCAATTAACAATACTAATATTACTGTAGAAGTATATGAAATGGGAGCTCAAGGGCCACAACTTGTTGCTGGAAAAAGTAATTGGACATCAAGTGATTCTAATGGTTTTTTTAATTTAACAGTAGAGGGTAATATTAACTATATGTATAAACCAATTTTAATAAAATATAAAACACATCCAGATACTGATGCAGAATATATAGGGCAATCTTTACCAATGTTTCCTTATAATCAATTTTCTCAATTAAATGGAGATACTATCAGATTTTATTTAAAACCTGCAGCTACTTTATTTATAAATGCAACTAAAAATGGATCTCCTGTAAATTTCACTTATTCTATTAAAGATACATCATTAGGTTATGAAATAACCTCAGAACATAGCACACGAGTAGATAATGTAACAGTATATGTTCCTGCTGATAGAAACTATTCAATTGAGTTATTTCCATTTCAAGCAATACCAGCTTCTTATGAATTAAATAATATATCAGATTATTCAGGAACATCACCACATATAGATCTTACCTTGAATGTAACAGATGTAAATAAATGGGTTTCTGGATATGTTGGAAGTGGTGGATATGATGATTTAGATATAATAGCATATTTAGTAGAACCTGGTAATATAGTTTTTTTTGATTATCCTATGCCATATAATATGAGTGCTTTTAGAGGTCCTAATTATACTGATACATATAATGTAACATCAGGATTTTATAACATAACAATTCCTGGCTCAGCTCTAAATACAAGCGTCATATTGTTTGCTATTGCACATAATGCTAGTGGATATTATGGAGGATTCAAAAACTTAACATTAAATGATGCTTCTTCAGACGTAGAAATTAATTTCACATCAGTATATAAATTAGCAGGAAATGCAACAAATATAACATTAGATAATGCAAATGGTGGTCAAATCAATGTAACTTGTCCATTAAAGATATTTAATGTAACAGGCGAAGATGGTGCTCCAGGGAATGCACTCATTCAATTAGAAGCAAATTATACAGACTATGGTTATAGTGGTTCAAGCTTCATATGGACAACTGATATTGATAGCAATGATAATGGCATTTTTAGATTACCTCTTTTTGTTAATCAAACAGATGATATTAAAATAACTATTTTTAGCCAGGAATATACTCCAAAAAAAGATAGTTTGGGTTCAGGAGATCTAGGAGACTCGACAGATACAGTAATTATTGATTTAGATCCATTTAGTCCACGCGAACCTAATAGTGATACAGGTTTTTCTGATATAGCGATTACAATGT
>Ga0164318_10007968_pt1 | contig 10277 bp, 6 predicted proteins | sample GuaBasSedimGuay9_FD_113734 | JGI IMG/M metagenome (GOLD analysis project Ga0164318, IMG submission 113734) | Subseafloor sediment microbial communities from Guaymas Basin, Gulf of California, Mexico - Guay9, Core 4571-4, 0-3 cm | ecosystem: Environmental > Aquatic > Marine > Hydrothermal vents >...
AGTCTCTGAAAACAGCGGGATTATGCAAGAGGTTTTACTGGAGTTATCTATTTTTCTGAAAGAGCAAGACCGGATTAACAAACAGGTTAAGGGTGCTTTCGCCTATCCCTCTTTTATTATTATTGTTTCCTTGTTTATGGTGACATTTATGATTACGTTCGTTGTCCCGAAAATTACAGGCATTTTCGATCAATTGGGTCAGGAATTACCGGGTATTACACAGTTTGTTATCGATTTGGGTGATTTTTTTACTGCTTATTGGATGGCAATGGCAGTGGTGATTACTGTCTCTGTGACATTTTTTGTTTTGACGATGAAGTTTTATCCTCCGTTTAAGTTTGGAGTCCATCTATTCCAACTTAAAATTCCTTTCTTTGGCAATGTAATCCAAACATCTGAACTGGGCCGTTTTTCCTATATTGCTTCTGTTTTACTGCGATCAGGGGTACCCTTTGTCCAAACAGCCAACCTTTCGGCAAAAATTTTAAATAATGTTGTTTTACAGCAAAAATTTATGACAGCTGCTGAACGGGTGGTTGAGGGATCAAAGTTTTCAAACGCACTGTTGAAAGATGGCTTTGAGATAGAGAGTTCCTTTGTTCAGGCGATTGCCCTGGGGGAAGAGACCAGTGAAGTGCCGGCGATATTAAACAATCTGTCTGAACTCTATTTTGAAGAGAACAAAGATAAAATTGATGTACTGCTCTCTCTGCTTGAACCGGTACTGATGCTCTTTGTCGGTGGTATGATCGGTTTTATCGTCACTGCGATGTTACTGCCGATTTTTTCGATGAATATCGGTTAATATGATGACACCGGCCATTCTACCGGTATGACGTTGATCTGCCCGATAAGAAAAAAATGTCTTAAGCTGGCATGAAGTGCATAGATTAATATCTTCGATATGTTCTGGAAGAACGGATGCTGTTTCTAGTTGACGTTTGATAATAGAGTTCACATCGAGATACAAGCTTTCATCTTTCGTGCTAACAGCATACCCAAACCCTTTTTCATCTGCAACTATAATAATTTTCTCAGAGTGAATCTGACGCATATGGACAAGACGGGTCAGATCATAGTCGAGTTTCTGTGCAAGATGAAGATGGTTTTTTCTGACATCTTCTGAATCATCACCGACATGAAATGCCAAATTATAGCTATTGTACGGTGCACTGCTTACGTCACCATGCCGTGTTGTAAATATGTGGCGTATGGTGCTGTATGAAGAAAGAAGTTGGCTCTGCATCTTTGGATTATAGCGTATTGATAACGATTTTGTTAGAATGGCGTGATATTACTCTTTTAAGGATTTTTCATGCATCATCTCCTTCCTCCAACATTGACTGGCGACAATCCCGAATTACGTCGTGAAGAGATACGCACTTATTTCCATAATGTTTACGACCTGTTTGAAAGTGTATTTGATGTTCTAAAAGATGATACGGTCTTCTACCGAAAATCAGAGCCTACCCGTCATCCGATGATCTTCTATTTTGGACATACGGCAACCTTTTATGTTAATAAACTTATTTTAGGCAAAGTGATCGATAGAAGGATCAATCCGGAGTTTGAATCGATGTTCGCTATCGGTGTCGATGAGATGAGCTGGGATGATCTGAACGCCAATCACTATCGGTGGCCTGAAGTAGAGAAAGTACGGACTTATCGGGAACAGGTACGCAAACTTGTAGATGATCTAATCACAACACTGCCTTTAACACTGCCGATAACACAAGAGAGTCCGTGGTGGATCATTTTGATGGGGATTGAGCATGATAATATCCATATTGAGACGTCTAGTGTCCTGCACCGACAGATGCCGCTTGAATTTATAAAAGAGAGTCCAAAATTTCCAATATGTGAAGTATTAGGCAAGGCTCCTGAAAATCGAATGATCGATATCGCATCCGGTAAAATTGAATTGGGTAAAGAGAGGGACCATCATCTTTACGGCTGGGATAATGAGTATGGTCACGCGGTGTATGACATCCAGCCATTTAAAGCTGCATCCTATTTGACGAGCAACGGTGAGTTTATGGCGTTTGTCAACGACGGTGGATATACCAATAATACTTATTGGGACAAGGAGGGTGCTAAGTTTTTAAAGATAAAAAAAGCAACGCATCCTGTTTTCTGGATCCCTCAGCAAGATGGAAGTTATCGCTACCGAACACTTAGCCGTGAGATAGAGATGCCGCTGAACTGGCCGGTGGATGTGAACGCCCTTGAAGCGGAGGCTTTTTGCAGATGGAAAAGTGAAAAAGAGGGCAAAAACTATCGGCTGCCTTCTGAAGCAGAGTGGTATAGGCTGTATGAATATAGCGGTATTAAGGATGTTCCCGATTTTGATGATGCCAAGGCAAATATCAATCTGCGTCATTTCGCCTCATCCTGCCCGGTAGACAAATTTAGTTTTGGTGACCTTTATGATGTCGTTGGGAATGTCTGGCAGTGGACACAGACGCCGATAGATGGATTTCAAGGATTTGCACCGCATCCTATCTATGATGATTTCTCTGTACCGACGTTTGATGGCAAACATAACCTAATGAAAGGTGGTTCCTGGAGCAGTACGGGGAATGCGTTGATGAAATACTCTCGTTATGCCTTTAGACGCCATTTCTATCAACATGCCGGGTTTCGTTATATTGAAGCCGATTCGGAAGAGATGCATGATGAGGATGTATATGAAAGTGATGCCCTTGTTGCCCAGTATTGTGAATTTCAGTATGGCGAAGAGTACTTTGGCGTACGAAATTTTGCACAAAAATGTGCTGAATTTGCTATAGAATATACGAAAGGTACTGAGCAGAAATTTGCGTTGGATCTTGGGTGTGCTACCGGACGAGCAACGTTTGAACTTGCACGGGCGTTTGACCATGTGACAGGTGTGGATTTTTCTGCCCGTTTTATTCAGGTAGGCGTGCAGATGAAGCAGCAGGGAAAGATTCGCTATCAACGCATGGAAGAGGGTGATTTGGTGTCGTTGCAAGCGCACACTTTAGCAGAATTAAATCTCGAAGATGTGCAAAATAATGTTACGTTTTGGCAAGGGGATGCCTGCAATCTCAAATCCCATTTTCAAGGTTATGATCTTGTTATGGCCACCAATTTGATTGATAGGCTGTATGAGCCAATACTGTTCTTACAAGATGTCCATCAACGGATCAATGAAGGTGGTATATTAATCTTGACGTCGCCGTACACCTGGATGGAAGCGTATACGGCAAAAGCCTTATGGCTGGGTGGTTATACAGATGAATCTGGAAGAGAAGTACATACCTTCGATACACTTCAAACAATCCTTGGTGAATGGTTCGACCTGATTGATACCGTTGATATTCCATTTGTGATCCGTGAGACACCGCGTAAATTTCAACATACTATCTCTCAGATGAGTGTTTGGAAAAAACGATGAGAGAAGAGCTGTTTGTACAAAGACGGCAGAAATTTGCCGAATTGATGCAAGAAGGGGTTGCTGTTATTGCGGCAGCATCTCAAAAGATCCGCAGCAACGATACAGAGCACCCCTACCGTCAAAACAGTGATTTTTATTATCTTTGTGGTTTTGAGGAGGATAATGCGCTTTTATGTGTTGTCAAAGAGAAAGATAAGAGCAAAACAGTTCTCTTTGTTCAGGGTAAAGAGGAAAAAATGGAACTGTGGACCGGTGTTCGTTTGGGCGTTGAGACGGCTGAACAATATTTCCAGCTTGATGAGGTTCATAATATTGATGAACTTGATATAAAGATGAGAGAGATCCTCAAAGAGCATAACACCCTTTTTCTGGAGCTTTTTTGTGAGGATGAACGCTATAGAAGAATAAAACAGATAGCTGCTGAGCTTAGGTACTCCCGCGGAGTGAAGCGCTCTCCAAGAACCTTTAAAGATGTTTCACTTTTGACTCAGCAGATGCGTCTGATCAAGGATGAACATGAAATTGCACTGATTAAAAAGGCTGTTTCCATTACAACGGATGCACACCATAGGGCAATACGTGAGTGTCAAACCGGTATGATGGAATATGCACTGCAGGCGGAATATGAGTACTGTTTTCGTAAAAACGGTGCCCACGGTAATGCCTATATGACGATCATCGCCGGCGGAAACAGTGCCAATACCCTCCATTACATCAAAAATGATCAACAGCTTAAAGATGGCGATCTGGTACTCATTGATGCGGGATGTGAATTTCAAATGTACGCCAGTGATATTACACGCACCTTCCCTGTAAGCGGGAAATTCACACTGCCGCAAAAAGAGCTCTATGACATGGTGTTGGATGTACAGTTAAAGGTGATCGCTGTTATTGCTCCGGGTATGACTAAAAACAGACTGCAGACTTTTGCCGAAGAGCTCTTATGTGAAGGAATGCTTCGTCTGGGGATTTTACACGGTGAGAAAACAAAACTGATAGAGGACAAAGCCCATAAAAAGTATTTTCCGCATGGCATCGGCCACTGGATGGGACTGGATGTACATGATCCATTGCCTTATGTGGATGAAGAGGGAGAAGAAATCGTGTTCCAACCCGGGATGATCCTTACGGTTGAACCGGGTATTTATATACGAAAAGATGATGAAAATGTTCCAATAAAGTACCGTGGTATCGGCATCCGAATCGAAGATAATATTTTAGTGACGGCAGATGGAAATGAAAACCTGAGTGCAGGCATCGCTAAAACTGTTGAAGAGATAGAATCAATGTGTGCAAGTAAGACGTAGGGCACTGTACCCTACTTAACCTGCATCGTCTTATAAAGAATTCCCTTAATATCGTCTAGGGTGAGGTTATAAGACTGCAGTAGCACCTGCGCAGTTGTATAATCATTACTTTCAAGTGCGAGGGCTATCGCATAGATGCGTCCGAGTTTTCCAGACTTTGAGAGCAGAGCTTCTTCGATGATATTATCGATATCCATCGATTGGACAATCGTGGACATCGGTACGTTGAAGACACTTTCTAACAGTGAGAGCAGAGCGATAAAACGTGCCTGCTCTTTCAGTATTTCAAGTTCAGGCGGATTGACCAGCTCTAAAATACCGTGCATAATGTCAATGCGGTTCTGTACCATCAAAGAGAGTGGACTTTTATCAGTCTGGATGTCTTTTCCGGATTTGGAGTAGATGATCATCAGCAGCCATTGAAGCAGTTTCTTTTTACCGACGAGTTCAATGATCTCACGTATGGAAGCGGCATCATTAAGCTGAAACAGTGAGGTTGAATTTAGGTATTGCAGCAATTGCATGGAAAGTTCATTGTGGCGTGCAAACTCCTGAGAGACCTGTTCAATAGGGGTGTCGGACTGAAGCATGTTAAAAAGTCGAATGACACCAAGGTGTTTCGGATCAAGACGGTTATGTTGAATGATATGCGGTTTGGCAAAGAAGTAGCCTTGAAAAAAGGAGAAATCATGGGCTTTATAGGCCTCATAAACTTCTGGTATTTCTACTTTTTGTGCAATGAGTTTCATCTGTTTGTAAGGCTCAATTTTTTGGGGAAGCTGTTCGATGTCAATGGCAGTCGTATCAAACTTTGCATAGGTGATATAGGGCAGTACCGGGGTAAAATTTTCCAGATAAATTTCAGAGAAAGAGACATTATCCAGTGCAAATACATATCCCATTTCATAAAATTCCCTAATAGCCTCACGCTCTCTTTGGGTAATGATGATCTTTTCAGACAGTTCAAAGACAAACCGTTCTTTTGGCATGGTAGGGATAATATCGGTTAACAGCAGATCCCCACTGACATTGACAAACGCTTTGGAAGAGCCGACACTGTTTTGAAGTCCTATTTGGTTAAGCAGGCTGACCAGAACAGAAGATGTGGCTGAACGCGGATCGTCAAAATCACTGCTGCCATCATCGTTTCGGTAGAAAAATTCATATCCAAAAATATGTTTTTCTTTATCCAGAATAGGTTGGCGAGCCAATTGTAGTTGATGTATCATTTTAATACCGTCCTTATAGATAAATCATACTCGTTTATTAATAAGATTTATATAAAATGGAGTGCATATAGATAACGACACGTACTATGATATGATTTTGGCACTATTTTTAGGATGGAAGAAAATATGAATGAACCGAAAACGATTTACCTAAGTGATTATCAGCCCCCGGCTTACCACATTACACATTGTGAACTGACCTTTGATATTTTTGATGATAAAACAGTGGTGACGAATGAGATGAAGATCGTTATAAACGATCCAGCAGATAACGATCCGGTAGATACGGCACTCATCCTCGATGGCGAAGATCTTCAACTGCACTCTCTCTCCCGTGATGGCATCGAACTCGGCGCGCATCAGTATGCCCTGCACGCAACACATCTTGAAGTGTATGGGATGGCTTCTAACTCTTCCGTGCGAATTGTCACCGAGATCTATCCTCAGGACAATACTTTTCTCGAAGGCCTCTATCGTTCCGGTGATATCTATTGCACCCAAAATGAGCCAGAGGGGTTTCGCCGTATCACTTATTTTATTGACCGTCCGGACAACATGTCTGTTTTTACGACAAAAGTCATTGCCGATCGGGTAAAATTTCCTGTTTTGCTCTCAAACGGGAACCTGATGGAAGAGGGCAGTAGTGAACAGGGCCGCCATTTTTCCATTTGGCATGATCCTTTTCCAAAATCCAGCTATCTCTTTGCCCTGGTAGCCGGTGATTTAGGTGTGGTCAGTGATACGTTTACCACCATGAATGCAGATGAAGTGGCACTGAATATCTACGTCGATAAAGGCAACGAATCCAAATGCCAACATGCGATGCGTTCGCTCAAAGCCGCGATGCAGTGGGATGAAGAGCAGTATGGCCGAGCCTATGATTTAAGCGTCTATAATATTGTTGCGGTGGATAGCTTTAATATGGGAGCGATGGAAAACAAAGGGCTCAATATTTTTAACTCGCATTATGTCCTCGCCGATGAAGAACGTGCAACCGACCAGGACTTTTTAGGCATAGAGAGTGTGATCGCCCATGAGTATTTTCATAACTGGACCGGAAATCGTATCACCTGCCGTGACTGGTTCCAACTGACTCTCAAAGAGGGATTGACGGTGTTTCGCGACCAATGCTTCAGTGCCGATATAAATTCAGAAGTTGTTCAGCGTATTCGTGATGTCAAAGCACTGCATGAACGTCAGTTTATCGAAGATGACGGTCCTACAGCCCACCCTATTAAACCGCAATCGTACATCGAGATCAATAATTTCTATACGGCAACTGTTTATGAAAAAGGGGCAGAAGTGATTCGTATGCTGCATACCCTTCTGGGAGCGGAAAAATTTCGTGCGGGCATGGACCGCTATTTTGAAACATTTGATGCTCAGGCGGTGCGTACTGAAGACTTTTTGTGGGCATTGGCGCAAGAGTGTGATCTTGATCTGACCCAGTTTGAACACTGGTATACACAAGAGCGGACACCGCACCTGATCGTCCGTGAGACGTATGATGCGATACGCCAGGAGTATCATCTTCACCTGACACAGAAGATTCCGGACTCCCTCAAGCATGAAAAGCAGAAGCCTTACTTCTACCCTTTGCGGCTGGCACTGCTTGATGGGAAGGGGAAAGTGATTCCTCAAGAGCGAAAGATGCTGATCGTCAGTCAGGTGGAGGAGACGTATGTTTTTGAAAATATTGCAGCGCGACCAACGGTATCCCTTAACCGAGGCTACAGTGCGCCGGTCAAACTGGAATATCCTGAAGGAGATTACAGTTTTTTAATGCGCCATGACAGTGATGGATTTAACCGTTATGAAGCGGCGCAGTCTCTTGCTGTTAAGACAATGCTGGATGGAGACAGTGCAGAGTATAAAGAGGCTTTTGGCGCTGTTTTGGCAGATGAGGGCATTGAGCTTCAGTTGAAAGCACAGTTATTGGAACTGCCATCCATCCATGTTGTAATGCAAGAGCAGACGCCAATGGACGCAAAGAGGGCAGTGGATGTGCATGAACAGATGATCATAGTGCTGGCAAAGCGCTATAAATCTGAAATGCTCTCTCTGTATGAACAGCTTCATGATCCGAAAAATAGCCATCTTGATGCCTTCAGTATGGGATCGCGTGCGCTGAAAAACAGGATGCTGGCTTTCTTGATGCCGTTGAAAGATATGAAAATCACAGAGATCTGTGTCCGACAGTATTATGAAAGTGCCACCATGACGGATCGGATTACGGCACTTGACCTGTTGGAAAACTATGCGCCGGATGCGGCAGAAGGCGCATTGCATGATTTTTATCAGAAATACCGGGACGATACACTGGTGATGAACAAATATCTTTCGGTTCTGGCCGCCTCGCAGCGTGAAGGAACAATTGACCGGGTACAAGCCTTGCAAAATGATCCGGTCTATGATGTTAAAGTTCCCAACCTAGTCCGAGCACTGATCGGCGTCTTTGCCCGCAACGCAAAATATTTTCATGCAAGATCCGGATACGGATACGCTTTTATTGCCGATAAAATCATAGAACTCGATGCCATTAATCCTCAGATTGCATCCGGACTTTCGAGGGCATTTAAAAGCTATCCCAAGCTAAATGAATATAATAAAAAATTAATAAAAAAAGAACTTAAACGAATACTTGAACAGCAGTCAATATCGAAAAATGTTTATGAGATAGTAGAAAAGATACTCTTGGCAGATGTTTAGTAAAATATACCAAGAATTAATCGAAAATTAATTAAAATTTGTACATACTGCATACTTGTAGAATATAAGTACGCATGATTAATGTCTGAGAGTTTTCAGAGATATTCAAAATTTCAAGGAGAAGAAATGGCAAGATTAATTGTTCTTGGTGGTGGTGTAGCAGGGCATACAACAGCAACTTTCGCAGCAAAATGGCTTGGAAGTGAGCATGAAGTCGTCGTGGTAACACCAAACGCAAAATGGAACTGGATTCCGTCAAATATCTGGGTCGGTGTGGGTCAGATGACAAAAGATGAGGTGACATTTGATCTGGCGCCGGTTTATGAAAAAGCGGGGATTACGTATAAGCAGGCAAAAGCAGTCTCTTTAAATCCAGAAGGCAATGCGGACAGCGATAAACCATTTGTTACTATCGAATACACTGGTCAGGGTAAAGAAGGTCAATCAGAAGATGTGACATACGATTATGTTGTTAATGCAACGGGTCCAAAACTGAACTTTGGGGCAACTCCTGGTCTGGGTGAAGGTTCAAACCTCGGAGATCATACTGTTTCTGTTTGTACGGCGGATCATGCGGTACATGCAAACGACGAGTTGAAAAAATCGATTGAAAAAATGAAAGCAGGCGAACGCCAGAAATTCTTAGTCGGTACGGGTCACGGTATGTGTACGTGTCAAGGTGCGGCATTTGAGTATATCTTCAATATCGAGCATGAGTTGAATAAAGCCGGTGTCCGTGATATGGCAGATATGAAATGGATCTCTAATGAAGCCTTCCTTGGTGACTTCGGTATGGGCGGACTTCACATGAAAGTCGGCGGATACGTTGTGAGTTCCAAGATCTTTGCAGAGTCTCTTTATGCAGAGCGTGGGGTAGAGTGGCTTATCGGAGCACACGTTGAAAAAGTAGAAGCGGGTAAAATTTCTTACGAACTTCTTGATGGCTCTAAAGGTGAGGAAGAGTTTGACTTCTCTATGCTGATTCCTCCATTCGCCGGTGTCGGTCTGAAAGCTTATGATAAAGCGGGTGAAGATATTACCAGTACGGTATTTGCACCAAATGGCTTTATGAAAGTTGATGCAAAATATGATGCGGGTGCTTACGAAAATTGGAAAGCATCTGACTGGCCTCGCACCTATCAAAATCCTACGTACAGCAACATGTTCGCAGCAGGTATCGCATTTGCACCGCCGCATATCATCTCCAAACCGATGAAATCGCCAAACGGAACGCCGATCAACCCGACACCTCCGCGTACAGGTATGCCTTCAGGTATCATCGGTAAAGCAGTGGCACACAGTGTGACGTCACTGATGAAAGACGGTGCAAATGCACATCTTCACGAAGCGTCTATGGCAGAGATGGGTGCAGCGTGTGTTGCATCGGCAGGTAAAGGTCTGACAGACGGTACAGCAGCTGCAATGACGGTTTATCCAGTTGTTCCTGACTTTGAAACTTATCCTGGTACGGGACGTGACACTGATTATACATTTGGTGAGATCGGTCTTGCAGGTCACTGGATTAAGCATTTACTTTGTACTGACACTTGTGTTGTTCATCGGTAGTTATCTCTTCATAAAGTCCTAGTCGTATTCATTGGAAGTGGAACTTTA
>Ga0164318_10007969_pt1 | contig 10276 bp, 5 predicted proteins | sample GuaBasSedimGuay9_FD_113734 | JGI IMG/M metagenome (GOLD analysis project Ga0164318, IMG submission 113734) | Subseafloor sediment microbial communities from Guaymas Basin, Gulf of California, Mexico - Guay9, Core 4571-4, 0-3 cm | ecosystem: Environmental > Aquatic > Marine > Hydrothermal vents >...
AGGCAGCATGAAGGGGCTAAAGTTTTCTGGACACGAAACGTTTATTTGTAAGCAATTATGGCTAAAAAAAGGATATGATTTTTTGCAGAAAGGTTATAACTTCAATGATCCCGATGCTGTTGTGAAGCTTGGCGTTGGTAAAAATATGGTGAGTTCAATCCGTTTTTGGTTGAAAGCTATGAATCTTATTGATGGAGATAATAAAAACACAAAAATAGCGCAGCTTATACTGGACGATGAGGGATATGATCCTTTTATAGAAGATATTGGGACAATTTGGTTGTTACATTATTTACTGGTAACCACTAATTATGCTTCATTATATCAAATCATATTTAATGATTTCTTAAAGGGTAAAAGAGAGTTTTCGAAAGATACGCTACAGAATTACATCAAAAGACTTTCTACAAATAAAAACGGATCACAGTATAATGGAAAGACTGTTCAAAATGACATAAAAGTATTTGTAAGAAATTACCTGCAGTCTGAAAATGAATTAAAAGACTTTAATATTGAAGATGATCACGCCGGTTTGTTTCAAGAGTTAGGATTAATTAAACAACTTAATCAATTAGGGCCGGATAATAAAGTGATTAAGTATTATATTATTGAACGAGAAGAAAGAACAGCAATACCAAAGGAAATATTTCTTTACTCCATTTTGGCCAATAAAGAAATAACAGATAGTGTTTCACTTAATGAATTAGTTTCAGGTAACAATTCTGTGGGAAGTGTTTTTTTAATGAATAGAAGCGGGGTTTATCAAAAAATTGAAGAATTGCTTCATGAATATAGTTATATTTCTTTCAATCAAACAGCCGGAGTGCCTGTTCTTCAATTTGACAAAAAGCCTGATCCAATAGAAGTTTTAAAAAATTATTATGAAAACGCGAATATACACGCCCTCAATTAATATAAATCGAGACTTTGCGCAAGATATAAACTATGTATTAACTCCAAACGCAAAGCGGGTTTATAACCAGATCGTTACAAATTACCAAAAAGGTAGTCGGTCATTTAACATTGTTGGTGCTTACGGAACAGGAAAATCAGCTTTTATTGTAGCTCTTGAACAATCATTTTATGGTAAGGGCAATATATTTGATAAGGCTTCTATATTTGAGCACATAAATGGATTTGATTTTATAAATATTGTTGGTGAAAACAAATCGTTAATTACTGAGTTTGCAAAACAATTTCATGTAAATGATTCGAGTGCTGCACCCCAAGAAATAATTAAAAGGATAGATTATTATTATAAGAACTTAAGCGGCAAATCTTTAATAATTGTCATTGATGAATTTGGGAAGTTTCTTGAATTTGCTTCAAAAAATAACCCTGAAACGGAGCTTTATTTTATTCAACAGTTGGCAGAATATGTAAATGATAAGTCAAAAGAAATTCTTTTTATAACGATCTTACACAAAAACTTTAATGCATATTCACTTGATTTGTCTAAAACACAAATTGATGAGTGGAATAAAGTAAAAGGAAGGTTGATAGAAATTCCTTACAATGAACCTGTTGAACAACTACTTTTTTTGGTTTCTGAAAAAATAGAACAATCAGGATTGAATAACGCTAAAGGCGTTCGCAAGTCTCTTGTTTACAATACAATATCAGAATCAAAACTTTTTCCTTTACGTGATTATAACTCATTTACATTTTCAGAAAAAATATACCCTCTTGAGTTGTTATCTGCTTCTGTTTTAACACTTGCACTACAGGAATATGCACAAAATGAAAGATCACTTTTTTCATTTATTGAAAATGATGATGAGCTTGGCATTAAAAAGTTTAATAATCAAACCGACCCATTTTACAACATTGCCTGTGTGTATGACTATTTGATGTTTTATCATTTCTCATTTTTAACTACGAAATACAACCCTCATCTTAACCAATGGAATTCAATAAAAGATGCAGTTGAAAGAGTTGAGTATTTGTTTGAAAACCGAACCGAAGAAGCCATTAAAATCGTTAAAACCATTGGTCTGTTAAATATTTTTGCCCATAAAGGAGGGAAAATAGACAATAACTTTTTTAATATTTATGGAAAATATGCATTAGGTGTTGAAAACCCTCAAAACGTTCTCGAAGGATTGATAAAAAATAAGGTTATACATTTTACAAAATATGATAATCGTTATAAAATACTTAAAGGAACAGACCTTGATTTTGAACTTGCTATTAACGAGGCTGGCAATTTAATCGAAAGAATTAAAGATATCGTTTTATACCTAAATAAGTATTTCGATTTTCCAACCATTCTTGCAAAACGTATCTCATATAAACGAGGGACCCCAAGATTATTCACATTCATTTTAAGTGAGGAACCTGTTTGTAAAAAACCGGAAAACGAAATTGACGGATATATCAATCTAATATTCAATGATAAGATAAATGAAACACTTGTCAGAGAAGCTTCAGAGAATTGTGAGGAAGCCATTTTATTTGGTTTCTATACTAAAACTGATAAAATAGAAGAAACACTATTTGAAATAGAAAAAATAAATAAGGTAATAGAAAAAAACACAGATGACAAGGTAGCTGTACAGGAGTTAAAAACAATATTAAATCATTATAAAACTTTGTTGAATTACTACGTTTTGGATAGTTTATATGATTCAAATAATTCAATAAAATGGTATTTTAAAGGAGAAGAAAAAAGAATAAATAATCAAAAAGAATTTAACATTCTTTTATCGAATATTTGTGAAATAGTTTATTCATCCACACCAGTCTTCAAGAATGAGTTGGTAAACAAAACAAAGATTTCCGGTACGATTTCTTTTGCCAGAAGGAATTTATTTTCAAGATTATTAAATGAAGGAATTAAGCAAGATTTTGGATTTGAAGAGGGGAAATATCCTCCTGAAAAAACGATTTATCTTTCGCTAATTAAAACTACCGGGATTTACCGATTCCAAAATGGAAGATCTGTTTTAGGAATACCTAAAGAGCCTTCGTTAAAGACACTTTGGAAAGCGTGCAATAATTTTCTTGAGCAAACAGTTGAGGTAAAAAAATCAGTTTATGAGTTTAGTTCATTCTTGAAAAGCAAACCTTTTAAATTAAAACAGGGGTTTATTGATTTTTGGCTCCCGATATATCTTATTGCTCATAAAAATAATTTTGCTCTTTTTCAGCAAGAAAGAATTACAAGTAATTTAACTTATATCCCTGAGCTAAATGAAGAAGTATTGGATCTGTTGAATAAATCACCCGAAGACTTTTTAGTAAGAAAGTTTAATTTTACCCAACAACGTTTAACCCTGTTTAATAGGTATCGGGAGATATTAAACCAGGTTGATAAGACATCATTTTCAAATACCAGCTTCATTGAGACATTTCGACCTTTTCTCGTCTTCTACAAAAATTTACCTTCCTTTTCAAAGAATACAAAACGTATTAGTGATAAAGCTTTAAGATTACGAGAAGCGATTAAAAAATCTATAGATCCTGAAGAAGTATTCTTCAAAGATTTTCCGGAAGCGTTGGGGTTCAATATTAATAATCTGGAAAATAATGAAAAACAAGTTGAGAATTTTGTTATTGCCATTAAGGATAGTATTAACGAAATTAATTCAGCTTATGAGCTATTAATTAGCGAAATCGAAAAATATATTAATGAGGAAATATTAGGAGAAAGATTAATTTTTCCTGATAATAAAGAAAAGCTAAGGAAAAGATACCGGGACTTAAAAAAGGAATTGTTAAAACCAAAATTAATGGTGTTTTACAATAGAATTGATTCTGTTCTGGATGATAGATACTCTTGGATAAATTCAATTAGCCATGCATGCATTGGCAAAACACTTGAAAATATTACAGATGATGAAATACCGGTATTAAAAAACAAGATATTAGAAAATATAAGAGAGCTTGACAATTACACAGAACTTTCTCAGGAAACTGTTGATTTGGAGAAAGAAGAAATAATAAAACTGGAAATAACTTCTTTTATTAAAGGGCTTTCAAAAAAACATATTAGAATTCCAAAATCTAAAATGAAAAAAATAAATAACTTTGAAAAATTGATCAAAGAACAACTTAAAGAAAATGACAAAACTTTTAATATTGCTCTTTTAACTAAACTATTGCAAGACGAATTAAATGACGAAAAAAGTTAGGCATCTTCTGGGAATTTCAGGTGGCAAGGATAGCGCAGCATTAGCTATCTATATGAAGACACATTATCCTGAAATTGATATGGAGTATTATTTTAGTGATACGGGAAAAGAACTTACTGATACTTATGATTTAATTAATGAACTTGAAGCGTTCTTAGGGAAAAAAATAATAAGACTTAAAGCTGCAAAAAATAGTCCTGAAAAACCATTTGACCATTTTTTAAGTTTATACGGAGGATATCTCCCCTCAAGCCAGGCACGTTGGTGTACTAAAAAGCTCAAATTAGAACCGTTTGAGGAATATGTCAAGGATGATTTTGTAATTTCTTATGTAGCTATCAGAGGAGATGAAAACAGAGAAGGATATGTTTCCACCAAACCAAATATCCAGACAGTTTTCCCATTCCGAAAAAATATCTGGAGCGTTGAAATTTTGAATGATGTGTTGAACAATAAGAATATTCCAAAAATCTTAGAGATATATAATAAAGTTGCATTAAAAGATACTGTTAAAAAAGTAAATGAAACCATATTGACTTTTCTTTCTTCAAAATCTTTTCTTTCAAAAAAGGTCAACACATTGTTAGAAATTGATACACCTGCATTTAATAAAGTTGTTTTTAAATTTTTAAAGGACTCAAAATATCCTATTGGGATGTTGAAGGAATTTCCAGTAGTTAATAATAATGATGTAATTGTAAAAGATGATGTTATAAATCTTTTTAAAGAGCATGGAATTACTTATCCCAAGTATTACCGGGAGGTTGAATATGAAGTAAATGGTGAAAAAGGGAAATATGCACGGAGTCGTTCAGGTTGTTTCTTCTGTTTTTATCAGCAAAAAATCGAGTGGGTTTGGCTTTATGAACAACATCCTGATTTGTTTCGGCAAGCTATGGAGTATGAAAAAGACGGATATACCTGGAATGAACATGAAAGTCTTACGGAGTTAATAAAACCGGAACGGATTCAACAAATCAAAGAAGAGCATTTAAAGAAAACCAATAATAAACCTCTTAACAAATCCAATAAACTGATTGACGTTTTGGATGGAGAAGAGGGGATTAGTTGTGTTAATTGTTTTATATAAAATATTATGAAATATAAAATTGAAATTTGGCCTATTATAAAATTAATAGACCTGTACAATAATGATAATTTAAATTTAAATCCACCATATCAAAGAAATTCTATTTGGTCTATTAATGCTCAAAAATTACTAATTGACACTATAAAAAGTGCTTTGCCATTACCTGTCTTTTTCCTTCAAGAAAAGGAAAACGGTAAATATGAAATGGTTGATGGACAACAAAGAACTAGAGCAATTCTAGGTTTTGAAAAAGGACTTTTTAATGATAAAGAAGATAAATACTTTGAAAAAAATGATTTTAGTAATTATGATATTCCAATATGTGTTTTGTCAAAAACATTAACTATTGAAGAAGTGCGGGAGTTTTATGTTAGAGTCAATAAAACTGGTTTAAAATTGGAACGACCAGAATTAAATAAAGCAGAATATTATGATACAACTTTTTTAAAACTTGTAACAGAGTTAACAAACTCAGATTCATTTCAAGAATTGAGGTTATTTCGTAAGTCTGATATTAAAAGAATGTTTGACAGGGACTTTGTCGAAGAATTAGTTTCATTACTAATTAACGGAATTACTGATAAAAAGAAAGCCGTTGATCGTCTTTTTGAAACGGATATAGACCAAATACAATATGAAGAAATTATAGAGAATTTTAATAATATTTTGGGAAAGATATCTTTATTAAATGACCTTCACCCTATAGCTGAAACGAGATACTCACAAAAAAATGACTTCTATACTTTATTTGGTTTAATCAATGATATTTCAAATTTCTCCCCAAAAGAACTTGAGTACGCGTATAAAGTCTTAATTAAAATACAAGATGGTATAAGACCATCAAATGATGATTGTGAACCTCTACAAGAATATGCAATTAATTGTGTAACACAATCTAATTCAAAAAAAGCGAGGGAGAAAAGGCTAAATATTTTAAGGTCAATTCTTCTAAATGAGAGCAAAGTTCCGAATAAAATACAAAAACAAGTAGCTAAGTATTATAAACTGGAAGAGCCTATTCTTATTGAATTAAATAAATATTACACATTAAGAATAATATAATTATGTATGTTTATCGTGGCAATATTTATTGTTCTGATGATTCTAAAAAGAATATTTTAGAGAGGGGTTCGCATTTTTACCAAATTAAACCATTATCTAATAAATCTATTAAATCAAAAGGTGGTAACTCAAATGTTTTTCAATTAATTGACCCGAATGATGATATAAATCCATGCGTAATAAAATTTAATAAATTTAAACTTGAAAGTAAAGAGGATTGGAAAAAGCAAAGAATTGAAAGATTTGAAAGAGAAATACGTTCTTTAGAACAAGCAAGAGAGGCTGGATTTGAAAATGTTATCCAAATTATTTTTGATGGAAGTTTAAAAATAGGTAGTGGTCATTATTGTTATTATGTCATGGAAAAAGCTGATTATGACCTCACAGAATATTTGGAAGAAAATGAAATAAGCGTTCAACAAAAGATTCTTTTATGTTATGAAATATTGAAAGGAATAGTCCAGCTCCACTCACTTAATATTTACCATCGGGACATTAAACCAGACAATATTTTTATCGTTAATGACAAATGGAAAATTGGTGATTTGGGATTGATTGATTTTCAAAATAGTGATTTGAGTATAGACATAATAAGAGAAAAGATAGGTCCTTATGGATGGTTATCACCTGAAGCTATGAACAAAGTTTTATGTGAAGGAACTTCTCGTGAAGGAACATTTAATTGTGAAATAAAGAGTTACTCTGATATTTTTCAGCTCGGGAAACTTTTTTGGTATATTTTTCAGGGAAATATTCCTATTGGTCAAATAATTAAAAAAGACTTTCTGTTGGGCGATGAAAATATTTTTGAAATATTGTTTTCCATGTTGCAATATTTGGATTCTAGAAGGCCCATATTAAACAATATCTCTTCTGAATTTGAGAGATCTTTTAAAAAGTATGCTGTTTGATTAATCCCCCAATCCAGCCATCAACTCTTCTGCCCCGCCAAAATTCAAAATAAATTCGGAATAATAGGATTCGAAAATGTCTTTCAAATAACTACCAAGTTCCACCTCATTTTCGTCATTGTTTTCTCTTTGCTGGTATATCCTGTATTTACGATTTTTTGTTATGGAGTACAGAAAAAGCGTGTGAAAATAAACGGAAGAAATATATTTCCGGTCGGCAAGTGCCAATTGTTCTTCGTTGGCATTTCTGTATTTTGATTTGAAAGACTTCAATACGCTGCTATCCATATTGATATAAATCCTTTCCAAATTATCACCGCTAACCATGGGATACATCACAGTATGAAATTCCATTGAATCGCCGGTTGCATCCTCTACTTCCGCCCAAGTGACGAAGTTTTCTTTTTTATCTTGATAAGCAAGTATATATTCCGGTAAACCCAATAAATCCGGCTCTTCCGTTTTCTTTGGTTTATCTTCTTTCCTCTGTTCTTTCTTTGCTATTTTAACCCAAAAAATCTCATCAAAATCAAAGCCACCGGGATTTTTAAGAGTAACCTTCATCTGAATTGCATCCCCGACATTAACCGTTTCTTTTGGGTTTAAACTTATTTTAATAGTTCCGTCTTTAGGGCTGCTTTTTGTTACGTTAAATACATCTTCTATTTTATCAGGTTTTCCGGGCTGGTCACCGCCTTTCTGTTCATTTGATTTAATTTTTAATAAGGCAATTTCCATGTCTCCCGGTTCTTCAACACGATCAAAGTAATGATTTTCAACATCTGTTTCAAACCGAATGGTTCTTTCACCACTTAATGGTATTTTTGCAACTTCCTTGTCTCCGTCATTTTTTCCTTTTATTTTGAATTTTGAAGGAAACCGTTGAGGATTAAATGGAGCTTGCTCCTTTTTATTTTTAGTTTCTTTTTTCCCTTCTTGATTTTTGGATTTATCTTTTTTTAAATCAAGTTTAAACGTTTGGTTTAAAAGCTTTAATAAATCACTATTAATCGGTAGGTTTTTTGTAAACGATTTTAAAATCTCCGAAGTGTCACCGCCTTCAACTGCAATGGAATCTTTTCTTTTTTTAACTATTTCAGCTAATCTGCCTCCCGGTGCACCTAGTTTTTTGGCAAGATAATTCCTTAATTCACGAGTTTCCGTCCCGTCTTTTAGCCTGTCGCGGGATGCCATAAAAAGTTCCTTGCGGAAATTATAATCCATTGTAGTACAATCAACGTGAATTAACAAATGGTTCTTTAAAAGATTCATTTTTAAAGAACGGGTTATAAACTCTGAAGAATAATATCCATGTACTTGTCCATTTAGCGAGAATATTACGGACATGTTATTTTTAAAAAACTCTCTTTGGATTGTTTCTTTAGTTTCTTTGACAGTTTTTCCTTCAATTTTGTTTTTGAAAACATAACTTGTAACTCTTGTATGTCCGAATAGATCATCCGTGTAGGTTTCAGAAAAGAAATCATCAATATACTTATTTTCATCTTGTTCTAATCTCCTTTTCAATCCATATAATTCTCTTTCAAGATTACGGTCTTCCGGATATCTTTCCTTTCTGTCAACAGTTAATATTGGGAGGGCAGGTTCAAATAAATATTCATTAATACTTTGATTTAAATCTCTCGAAATTACAGAACGACTGCCTGCCGGTAAATCATAAGAATATAATTTAATAATAGTTCCCGTTTCGAATAAACGATTATGGAGCTTCAAATCTATTTTATCAATAGGAAATGATGGGATCTTATTTTCATATATAAAATATTCATACCAGGTTTCTTTTTGTTTTATTAATCCGGCTTCATCAATTGGATGTTCGCGGATAAGTGTGAATCCGAAATCGCCATCATTGGTAAATCTTTTTGAACCGATGAGTTGATATCGTTTTTTTCCACAAAAAACAATAGAACCACTACCTCCCATGTTGTACTTTCCTTGTACAAATTTGATTTTATTTTTATTCCCTCTTAGCAAAGACAAAAAAGTATTCTCAAAATCTTCAGGATGCTGTCCTTCACCATCATCAAAAACAGTTAAACTCGTATTCATTCTGGGGCCATCTGCTAAAATCTGTATTCTTTCAGCTTGTTTTTTTCTGAATGTAGGCAAATCCCAATTGTTAGACTCAGGAAAGAATCTTTCAATAGCTTTCTCCATGGATTTTGGCGCTTCATCTGTTTCAGGATCAATACCAACTTCATAACATTTTCTCGTCAGGATTGCGTCAATTGAGTTTGTTATTTTTTCTATTAATGCAGCTATGGGGTTTGATTGTTGGTTTTTGACAACACCATAATTGGACATATTTTCTCCTAAAGGTTTCCAATTCTCATTACTAAAAATGCTAGGATGTTCGTTAATGATTTTATCTATTTCTTCTTCAGTATGTGAACGAAATAGCTGCTTAAAAATTAGTTCAGGTTCAAATTCTTGGGCGAATAAATTCATCTTCTTAAACCATTTAAATATTGGTTTATACTATAAATTAATAAGGTAAAGCAAACTTAAATATATTTTTTTGATAATCTTGTTTTTTATTGGTGGATGATAAAAATGATATAAGTAAAAATAAGAACAAGCCCTACAACAACTAAATAGGATTGGAGTAAATGGTTTTTTGAAACTTAACTTATTTTATTTCTCTCCCTTTCCTTTTACCTTGTAAAGGTAATGAGAAGCATCCCCGAATTTTTCAGCGGGAATGTTGATAAACAAACCTTCGGAAGAAGAAAAAACTTTTTCACCGGCATATATTTTTCCTTTGGTCGTCACTTTGCGACCTTTTACCGATTCTACCCATGCTTCAACGGTAACAACCGAACCGGTTGGAAGCATCTTAAAATACTCCACCGTTATTTTGGCAGCTACCACCGTTTGTCCTGAAATCCAGGCAGCAAACCCCATGGCTTCGTCCAGTACGGCAGCCATGCTTCCGCCGTGGGCATGATCAGGAGGGCCCTGGGTGGCTTTCCCGAAGTACACTTTGCCGAAAAACCGTTTGTCACTTTCCCGTATAAAATACCTGACAGCAAGCCTGTCTTTTGAGGGGTCTCCAATAA
>Ga0164318_10007970_pt1 | contig 10276 bp, 6 predicted proteins | sample GuaBasSedimGuay9_FD_113734 | JGI IMG/M metagenome (GOLD analysis project Ga0164318, IMG submission 113734) | Subseafloor sediment microbial communities from Guaymas Basin, Gulf of California, Mexico - Guay9, Core 4571-4, 0-3 cm | ecosystem: Environmental > Aquatic > Marine > Hydrothermal vents >...
CTGCTGTTGGGCTTTTTCGGTACATTAGATGTAGATTCTCTTTACGGAAATTTTTCAAACCATTATCAAGGGCATATGAAAGGTCAAATTTCAGTTTTGCAGATGCCGAAATACTGCTTTTTGTAACATATTGAACCTGCCAAAAGCGGTTTGCTAATTTATATTCATTTGTGCTTATGTTCTTATTTTTAGGCGATATCCAGTGGTGGGTGATTCTGAAAAATGCTGAATCTGTTAAATATTTAACATCCAAACTGAAAAACTCTTCCGCAAATTCAATTTGTCCTTTTTTTCGAAGAATTCTGTATTCATCTGTTGTTGCATCAGCCATTTTTTCATCGGGGTCAATCAAAAGCATAACGGGTTTGTAATTCAGTTTTTTGCTTATTATTTCTGATTTTCCTGAAAAAGGAATTGTTAATTTATGAATTTTCCAGTTTTTATCAAGAAATCCTATTTCAAGTGGTGTATTTAAATAGGTTTTACTTGCTAGTTGTTGCTGAATAATTTTAAAATTCACCTGGTATTTTTTCCCTGATTTTATTACTTTAAACGTTTCAAATGAAAAATGAGGAAATCCTTCACCAAAAACCCAGAAGTCAAAGAAATCTGTTAAGTCAATATTCGTTTTTTCTGAAAAATATTCACGGAATTCTTTAGTGTCAATATCTTTAAAAGCATAATCTGTAAAATATTGCTTTAAGGTGTTGAAAAATAAGCTGTCTCCCAAGTATCCTCTCAGAGTTTGAGCTACATCTGCACCCTTGTCATAAACTGTTGAACCATAAGTGTATTCATGAGGAATTCCATATACTGCTCTGTAAGCCCTGTCGCGTAAATGAGTAAATTGTAGAACTTTTTTGTGATTTTTACGGTTATAATCTTTATAGGCTTTTTCTCCATAAAAATATTCTGTAAAAATAGCTTCGCTATAACTTGCCCAGCCTTCGTTTAACCACATATCCTTTTCGGTACGGCAAGTTACCAAATTCCCAAACCAGTGATGTGAAAGTTCATGTGCTAAAGTTGATTCGCAACGTAATGATCCGTTACAATTAGAACTATAAGCAATATTTGTTGCATGTTCCATTGCACCGCCCGCAAAGGGTGTCGATACATATCCAATTTTCTCCCAAACATATGGACCAAATGCATTTTCAAACGAATGTAAGAACTCTTTTACATGAACAAATGATTTTTTCCCGGCCTCAAATTCATTTTTATTAATATAAATTTCTATTGGGATATTTTTTTTGACACCTTTAACGGTGTCTTTCAGTGCTTTATAGTCTGAAACTGCAATTGACGACAGATATGTGGGAATTGTTTGATGAAGTTTCCAATAGTAGGTTTTGGTTTTATCTTCGTTTTGTTTAACTAATCGCAGAGTTCCCGGACAAGCAGCTGTATGTTCGCTTTTTGTTGTGATTATATATTCATAGGTCGCCCGGTCAGTAAAATTATCAATACACGGATACCAAACCCTACCAAAATTTGGTGGCGAGGCAGCCATGCCTACTCCATAATTAAAGGCATGTGTTGATGTAATAAAAAAGCCACCCCATGCTCTGTCTTTTTCCGGGACACCATGGTAGTGCACGGTAAGTTCAACCGTGTCTTTTTTTGTAATGGGTTTGCTTAAATTCACCCTTATTATTGATGTTTTATGCGTAAAATCTATACTTTTTCCATTCAAATCTACTTTGTCAACTGTTAAGCCCATTAAATCCAGACCAATACTATTTAATTCAGCCTTCTGTGCGGTAATTTTTAAAGTTGTTTCACCTTTTAACTGTCCTAATGATAAATCAGATAAGTCCAGTTTGATTTGATAATGGATAACATCAACAGAATCGCGGTGATTTAAATTTTGAGATTTTACAGTTTGGTTTACATGTAAAATGAGTAATATTAATAAGAAAGTGTTTTTTGTCCACATGATTTTAAATTTAAATGCAAACAAATTTAACTAAATATAATGATTCCTGGAAAAAAGGAAATAAATCACAGATAAGGTGCATAGCAACTTTGCTGATTTTTTTTGTAATTTGAGAAATAGTTGCTTTGCACCTTTTTTTATTTATCAATATTGAGTCTGCTCCGAAAAGTGTAATTCTCTGCATTCAGCCGCTAAGCGGGTTTTTAATAAGCAGATATACAGACTAATACATTTTTACTTTTAATAGAATTACCCGCTAAGCGGCTTTTCGGAGTGCCGTCAATATTATAGTAATGAATTTTCTATCAAATATTCTGCTATCTGAACCGTATTAGTTGCTGCACCTTTTCGTAAATTATCCGCAACAATCCATAAGTTTAGGCTTTTCGGATTTGAAAAATCCCTGCGGATTCGACCAACAAAGACTTCGTCTTTATCCTTTGCATTTATAGGCATTGGGTAAATGTTATTGTCAATATCATCCTGAACAATTACTCCACTGGTTTTTAATAATAACTCTTTAATTTCGTTTAGCTCAAATTCATTTTTAAATTCTAAATTTACAGATTCTGAATGTCCACCAACAACCGGGACACGTACTGCCGTTGCAGTTAGTCTGATAGATTCATCATCAAGGATTTTTCGAGTTTCATTTACCAGTTTCATTTCCTCTTTTGTGTAGCCATTATCAGTAAAGTCATCACAATGAGCTAAACAGTTTTTGTCAATAGGGTAGGGATATGCCATTTCGGCCTTTTTACCTATTCGTTCGTTGTTCATTTGCTCAACTGCCTTAACTCCTGTTCCTGAAATTGATTGATAGGTTGATACCACAACCCTGTTTATTTGATATTTTTTATGCAATGGGGCAAGTACCATTAGCATTTGTATGGTAGAACAATTTGGATTGGCAATTATTTTATCGTTTCTTGTTAAAATATGAGCATTAATTTCAGGTATGATAAGCTTTTTTGTTTTGTCCATTCTCCAGGCCGAAGAATTGTCAATAACCGTAGTGCCCACTGATTCAAATTTAGATGCCCATTCTAATGAAGTCTCACCACCTGCTGAAAATAATGCTATATCAGGCTTTAGCTCAACCGCATCTTTTAGTCCAATAATTTTATATGTTTTACCATTGAATTTAATCTCTTTCCCTATGGATTTCTCAGATGCAACAGGAATTAATTCATCTATAGGGAGTTTTCTTTCTGCTAAAACTTTTAACATTACATTGCCAACCATACCGGTGGCACCAACAAGTGCAATTTTCATAATAATATCGTTAAAAAACAGCGAGCAAAATTAATATATTCTATCAGAACTTTGAATTATTTTGAGGTAAATGTGCGAAAATAGTTTTTGTGGTTTGTTTTTGCTGTTATTTTATTAGTAATTTACCAGTTTTTAAACTGATTTCAATTGTGTCCTTATGTGTTGATAATTGTACAATGTCGTTTTTCTGCAATTCATTAATTTCGTATACTAAACAATTTTCGAGGAGTTTTACATTATTCATAAGTGGTAGGAAACTCTTCCTTATTTTAATATATGTGCTTGGTTTAACAGATCCAGTATCGTAAAGATAAATTGTCGTATTGTGTTTTGGGTAATTGTATTCTTTTTTAAGTGTAGATCCCATAAAACCCTGTCCAAAACTAAGAGAAGTGATTATGAATAAAAAGAGAATACTAAAAGTGAAAAATATTGTAGTAAATCCTGTTAGGATAAGGCCGTGTTTTTTTGAAAAGTGGGAGAAGAAATATTTCTGGCTTCGCCGGATAATAATATAGATAAATACGATACTGAAAATGTAGGTAATTTCAACTATAATTTTTTGAGCTATTTCCCAGGATGGGATGACTTGAGGAATGACTGCTATGAAACCAAAAGCAATGAATACAATAAGTGCAAATATATAGTATATTGTTTTGATAGCTAAAAACTTTAGGGAAACATATTTTCCAAATTATCATCTACAGCAATCACTTCTTTTACTTCAGGAACAACATTTTTAATCGCTTTCTCTACACCCAATTTAAGAGTTTGTATACTCATGGGGCAAGAGTTGCATGCACCAAGAAGTTTTACTTTTACTATGTTATCATCAGTAAATTCAACAAAAGAAATATCACCACCGTCTGTTTGTAAATATGGACGTATGCTATCTAATGCCTGATGTATTTTTTCTATTAAGTTGTTATTTGTGTTGTTTGTCATAAACTAGTAATTAGTTGGTTCGTTTAGTCATGGCTCTGGTTTAAATATTCTGGGGTACCGATAATTATCTTCTATGTTTTAATTTGCAGGCATCGCCTACGGCAAGCCTTTGGCGACCGTAGGTAATTAGTCATTAAGTCATAGGTAATTAAAAACAAATGTTATTTGTTGTCAATTACTAATAACCAGCACATTAACCACTTCCTAGATATATGCATTGTAGATATTAAAAATATCCCAGACCCGCTTTCCATAGTGTAAAGTACGGCGGACAGGCAATCTAAACTTGAGCGTTAGTCATTAGCAATTAATATGTTTATCAGGGTCTTATAAAACGTCAAATTAAACTAATTACCAATGACTAATGAACTAGTGACTTATAGCTGCTTTAATAAAAAAATAAATTCTTATTTTTTTACAGCTTATGTATATTTAATTCGTTGCACAACTTGCATTAGGGTCAATTTCAACCTTAACTGTTGGTGCCATTTTCGTATTTCGTTCTTCAACTTTTTGAGCAATATTTTCACCAAGCTCAATAAACGATGTACCCAAAGTTGTGTCTTCAAGTACCGCTGGAGTACCATTATCACCACCTTCTCTGATAGATTGTACAATAGGTATTTGACCAATTAGTGGAATGTCCATTTTTTCAGCAAGTCTTTTCACTCCATCTTTACCAAAGATATAATATTTATTTTCGGGTAGTTCTTCAGGTGTAAACCAAGCCATATTTTCAATCAGACCAATTACCGGAACATTAATAGCTTCTGTTTTAAACATGTTTAAACCTTTAATCGCATCAGCTAAAGCTACGTCCTGTGGTGTGCTTACAATAACTGCAGCAGTTACCGGAACGGTTTGAACCAAGGTAAGGTGAATGTCACTGGTTCCTGGAGGTAAATCAATAAGCAAATAATCTAATTCGCCCCATGATCCATCATTAATTAATTGTTTTAAAGCACCGGTAGCCATAGCACCACGCCATATAAGAGCATCTTCTGCTTTAACAAAGAATCCAATTGATAGCATTTTTACACCATATTTTTCAACCGGTATAATACGATCTTTTCCATTAATCTTTTTAATACCTGGAACAGTCCCTTCTACACCAAACATTTTAGGAACAGATGGGCCAAAAATATCCGCATCAATTAAACCAACCTTTGAACCTAATTTTGCTAGTGAAATAGCAAGGTTAACTGCAATTGTAGATTTCCCTACGCCACCTTTACCGGAAGCGATAGCCAAAATGTTTTTAACACCTGGAAGAACAGCTTCATGTTCTTTGGTTTTGTCAACCCTGCCAATAGTAACTTTTGATGTGATGGTTGCAGTAACAGTAATACTATCATCTAATTTGCTGTGAATAGCCTTTGTACATGCCTTTTCAATTGATTTTTTAAAAGGACTGTTAAATGTAGGTAGATAAACAGCAAATTTTATTGAATTTTCTTCAATTATAATGGACTCAACCATTTTTAGGCTTACAATATCCTGATTTTTTTCAGGATATTGATCTTCTTTCAGGGCATCAAGTACCTGATCTATAGAATAGTTCATATTAATTTATTGTTTTATTGACCTGAAATGTATGAAGATATAAGTATAAGTAATATCTGTTTAATCTCAAATCTCTTATTTTTATTTAGTTTAAATTAAAATACAAAGATGAAATTATTTTTCAGAATTGGCAAATGTTTTAAGAAAGCTTTTTGTACTGCTAATGGTACTGTTCTGATACAAATTATAATGTGTACTTATAAAAAGTGTGTTAAATGTAGAGTATTTGTATGTGGTTTTAATTTTGTATGAAAATTAGTTAATCCATAAACCTTGATAATATTTCTTTATCAGGAATCATACATGAGTCTTTTTTTCCAAAAATATGATACCTGTTTTTTGCAATTATATTGTAGAGTGCGTCTCTAATTATTTTTGGTATGATGATGAAAATGTATAAAACAGGCCACAAACTACTTAATTGTTTGAATACTTTTAATATTGCGCTTGATTTTATAGTGTAAGAATTTCCTTCAATTAATATGAATGTGTCATAAATGCTTGTGGGTAGTTTGTTCTTCTTTAAAAATAACTGTCCATAGTTAGATTGAAGTGATGCAAACTTAAAGTAGTGTTTTTTATCTCGTTTAAGCACAAATTGAATCGTGCTGTTACACAAATTACAAACTCCATCAAATAATAAAATTGGTTTTTCCATGTTTAATAAGCACTAAGTGCTATTTAATGTTGCTTACGCACTAGTGCGAGTTTCTGTAAATTAGCAAATTATCAAAAAATAAATATACAATTAATTTTGTGAAGGTACTTATAGATATTCTTGGCTCTGGTTTAAATATTCTGTGATGCCGATAATTATCTTCTATGTTTTAATTTACAGGCATCGCCTACGGCAAGCCTTTGGCGACCGTAGGTAATTAGTCATTAAGTCATTGGTCATTAAAAATAGATGTTAGTTACTAATTGCTAATGGCCAGTATACTAATCACTTGCCAAATATATGGATTGTAGATATTAAAAATATCCCAGACCCGCCTTCCATAGTGCAAAGTACGGCGGACAGGCAAACTAAACTTGAGCGATATTCTTTTACTATTATTTTGATACCATGAAAAATGCGCAAAGGATTGTCGTTTTATTTGTTATCATAGATTCTCTTTTCTTGTGCTTATTAGTAAAAGGGGTGAAGCTTAAATATGCAAGTTTAAAAAAGTTTTTTTATATCTTATAAAAGTGTAATTTTAAATCAGTTATTTTAGTTTACTTAAGGTGGTAAAATGAATAAATTTCTTACAATCATATTCTTATTTATGGCATGCTCAATAGCAATGCTTTCGCAGCAAAGTGTTGCTGATAGCTTAATGCATGAAATGTTAGTTTTGAAAGAAGATACGTCTAAAATTATTATTCTTAACAAACTTGCAATGATGCTTTATAACAATAACCCGGAAAAAAGTTTGGAATACTCAGAAGAGGCCTTAAAAATATCAGTAGAAAATGATTATTTAAAATATTTACCCGAAACTTATAGTGCCTTAGCAGCTGCAAATTGGGCTTTAAGTAATTATTCTATTGGCTTAGATTATTTGTTTAAGAAATTAAAAATTCATGAAACGAAAAATGAATACACCGATGTTGCTAAAACATATAAACGCATTGCCATAATTCTAAATGATAATGATAAAGACAGTTTAGCATTAACTTATATACACAAATCCCTGACTATTTGTATCGAACATGAGAATAATGTTGGTATAGCAGATGCCTACAATATAATTGCAAACATTCATTTTGAGGGAAACCAATATCAGGGAGTCGAGGATTATTGGCAAAAAGCATTACGAATCTATACCGCAGAAAATAAAATTCTAAAAGCGGCTTCAATTGAGCATAATCTTGGAATGCTCTATTATGATAATCAAAATTATGAAAAAGCATTGAAATCATTTAATTACCTTTTGAATACTTGTGAAGATTATCATAATAAATTGTGTGTAGTTACGGCATTAGAGAATATTGGAAGTGTATATGTGAAAACAAAAAAATACCAATTGGCTGAAACCTGCTTTTTACAACAGTTGGATACAGCAAAAAAATATGGTTTTTCAAATATGGAAATGAAGGCATATTCATTATTAGCTGAATTAGATACAATAAAGAAAAACTATAAATCAGCTTTTGATCATTATACTAAATATACGCAATTGAAGGATAGTATTTTTACCCGGGAAAAGGAAAAACAAATATCAGAACTTCAAATACAGTACGAAACCGAAAAAACCGAAAAAGAAAATATATCTCTTCGGAGAAAAAAGAAAATAAATAGCCTCGTGGTTTTGGCTCTTGGAATTAGCTTGATTTCAGTAATTTTAATACTTTCCATTATGTGGAAACTCATTCGGATAAAACAGGCCAACAACGTAGTTCTTAAGAAAAAAAATGAAAAGATTATATTTCAAAAATATCAAATCTCTGAACAAAATGAGGAATTAAAAATACAATCAGAAGAGCTTATCTTGCATGAAGAACATCTGATGGAACTAGTAAATAAAAGGACAAAGGAGCTTGTAAAGGCAAAAGAAAAAGCAGAAGAGAGTGATAAGTTAAAATCAGCCTTTTTGACAAATGTATCACATGAGATTAGAACGCCTATGAATGCTATTATAGGGTTTTCTGATCTTATTGCATTACCAGACATAAGTGATAATGAAAGAGATAAGTACCTTGGAATAATCCAAAAAAGTAGTAGTAAACTATTGAATTTGATTGATGATATTCTTGATTTATCAAAAATTGAAGTAGAAAAGGTAAATCTTCACAAAGTGGAGTTTGAATTGAAAGAGGCTATGCTTGATTTTTTATCAAGATTCTCGAGTCAAAAAAAAATGAATATTAAGTTAATGTATGATAATGAGGGGAGTAATGATCAAATTAGTATTTATACTGATCAGGCTAGGTTTAGGCAAATAATGGATAACTTATTAAATAATGCATTTAAATTTACTGATTCGGGATTTGTTAATTTTGGTTTCAATATTAGAGATGACCAAAAAATTGAATTTTATGTTAAAGATACTGGAATTGGAATCTCTAAGGATATGCAAGAGAAAATATTTGACCGTTTTAGAAAAATTGAAGATAAGAATTCCAAACTGTATCAGGGAACAGGTCTTGGACTTGCTATATCTAAAAGCTTAACGGAAATGTTAGGAGGAGAAATATGGCTGGATTCTAAGTATGGAAATGGTTCTTTTTTCAAGTTTACATTGCCATATAACAAGAAATAATATCCGTATTTGTAAAAATACTATGATCAACCGAACTACCACCCACCACCTAAAGCTTTGTAAAGTTTTACATAAGCAAATAGGTATTCATCTAATGTTTGTGCTATAATTAATTCAGCATCAAACATTTGTCGATTAGATTCTAAGACTTCCAAATAACTTGTAACACCTTTATCATAACGTGCTTTTGACAACATAGCAGCATTGGTGGCAGCAGTAACCTGCCTTTGTCTTGCTTCCAATTCTTTTTTGTAAGTTCTTATTTCAACCAAAGCATCTTCTACTTCTTTAAATGCAATTAAAACAGTTTGTTCATAGCTTAAAAGCATTTGCTCGGTACGGTGTCGTTCAATATCTACTCTCCGTTTATTTTTATTGAAATTAAAAATGGGCCCTAATAATTGTCCTCCGGCTGACCAGATAATAGCTTCCGGTGATACAAGTGTACTTAAGTCATCACTTCCAATTCCTAATAAACCCGTGAGGCTAATTGATGGAAACCGCATAGCTTGTGCAACACCAATCCGTGCATTTTGCGCTGCCAATAATTGTTCTGCTTCCCGAACGTCGGGTCTACGCTCCAAAAGTTGTGATGGGAGTCCTGGTGGTATTTCCGGTGGTACAATTTGATCTTTTAATTTGTTTGCTCCTACAATATCGTTGGGGTTTTGACCTAATAAAATACTCAGAGTATATTCCGTTTGTTTTACCAATCGTTCAAAAAGGTAAATAGCTGACTCAGCCTGAGCTTCCTGTATTTGTGCTTGGTTCAAATCAATCTCAGGGACAATGCCTTTATCAAACCTTGCCTGAATAATATATGAATAATCCTTTCGGGTATTGTATGTTTTTTCAGAAATATCATATCTTGCTTTATAATCAATTAGTAAAAAGTATGTGCCAATTACTTCTGAAATTAAACTGGTCATAATTTTTTGTTTGCCATATTCACTTGCGAGAAGTTCTGCCCGTGCAGCTTCTGTTGAACGCCTTATTTTACCCCAAAAATCAATTTCCCATGACATGGTTGGGCTAATTGAAAAGGCATTTATTGCATCGGTCGAACCCAACAGGTTTAATTTTGCGCGTTTTGCATCAGCCTTAATTCCAAATACAGGGTATAAATCAGCTTTGGTATAACCTAAAGTTGCTCTTGCCTCTTCAATTCTGGAAATGGCAATTAGGTAATCTTTATTATTCTCAACCGTTTTTTTGATCAGTGCTTGCAAAGTATTATCCTCAAAGAGTTCCCACCAAACCAAATTCATTAAAGAGTCATTATAGGTGCTGTCATAAACTATGGTATCTC
>Ga0164318_10007971_pt1 | contig 10276 bp, 9 predicted proteins | sample GuaBasSedimGuay9_FD_113734 | JGI IMG/M metagenome (GOLD analysis project Ga0164318, IMG submission 113734) | Subseafloor sediment microbial communities from Guaymas Basin, Gulf of California, Mexico - Guay9, Core 4571-4, 0-3 cm | ecosystem: Environmental > Aquatic > Marine > Hydrothermal vents >...
AAGCAGGTGAAATTAAACGGCTTTTGCGCATCAAGAGATATTGGGTCAAGTCTACTATTGACCCTTATTAATACTGAGGATTGTAAGTTCTCAATAAATTAGGGTATTTTATTCTAAGTGGACATGACATGTTATAAACATATAGCACTTTATCTTCCATGGGTCAATAGTAGATTTGACCCCATAAATTCTTTTACAACAGACAATCCAAAAAACAATGGCCGGTCCAAGCTCGTGCTCTGGGACTGCCAGAAAAAAGATATGAAAAATCTTATGGCTGATTTAAGGATGTATAACATGCATAAACAACCAGAAAACCATATTGTCCTCTTTAATGTGACCACCGACCTGGAGTTTGAAAAGAAATTTTTATCAGAGGGAATACATGGTTTTTTTTATGAGCATGACCCATTGGACGTTTTTCTTAAAGGAGTAAAAACCGTCATTGATGGAAAATTGTGGCTTTCCAGAGATATAATGACCAAATGCATTTTTGAAGATACCGGCAAGGACAAATCTGCAAAAAGCCCCGTGGAAAACCTCAGCCAAAGACAAATCGAAGTACTTGCGCTGGTTGCCGTGGGGGCTACCAATGATGAAATTGCTGACAAACTTTGCATCAGTCCTCATACGGTGAAAAACCATCTGTATAGCATCTTCAAAAAGATCAACGTTCCCAATCGAGTCCAGGCAGCCCTCTGGGCCGTCAGCAATTTGTAGTGACATTGTAAAATCACAAGGCGATTTTATACAATGCGGCCGCTTTTCATCGCTCTTAAGTCCCAGGAATCAATTCAACAAGTTACCCTTCAACACGCTCGATTTTTCAGATTCTTCGATCCTTAAAATTCCTGAATTTTTGCTTTTAGAGATAACACAAGACAACAGCAATTCTCATTTTGAAAAGATATCCCTGTGAGAGCGGCTTTCCGGCCGCGAAAAATCGTGGCAAGATGCCACTCACACAGTATCTGGAAATGAACTTGGCGCCATAATGAGAGTTGCTAACAAGACAGCTTATCATTTGCATTTTATTAAAAAATATTATACGTTTATTACTAAAATTTGAGGAAAAACTTCCCAATCCCTAAGAATGGATAAACTCAGATAAATTTTGGATTATAATAATGATTAATAATGATATAAAAGAAATTAAAGATTCTTTATTTTCAATCGCTCCGTATATTTTTAGCAACCGTCCTGTATTATTTGCTTACCTTTATGGCAGTTATGCCACTGGAAATGTGCATCCCTTCAGCGATCTCGATATCGGTGTATATATTGATGACGTGCCGGATCTAAAATATTTAGAACTCGAATTATCTCTATCTTTGGAAATTGACGCAAAAATTGAAAGTGACGTAAGAACAGAGGTAAGGATTATCAACAACCTGCCCCTTGTGGTCATAGGAAATATTATTACGGAAGGCAGTCTAATCTACTCAATAAACGAAAATATTCGGGTCGATTTTGAGGTTTACGTTCGAAAAGCATATTTTGACTTTTTGCCAGTTATTAGAAGATATCAAAATACATACACAGATAGTGCTGTTTGTTGAGGAAAATCCTCTGGTGAACAATATGGTTTCTTTTGAAAAAGTTATATATAAGTTTCAACAGTTAGATGAATATCTGGGACTTTTACATATAATTTCCAGGACACCTAAAGAAAATTTTTTGAAAGATAAAATATTGATAGGAAGTGCAAAATATTATCTTCAAGTAAGTATTGAGTGCTGCCTGGATGTAGCGAATCATATCATCGCTTCTGAAAAGTTTCGAGCACCAAGGGATTATGCTGATTCGTTTCTTGTTATTCAAGAACAGGGGATTATTTCTTCTGAACTTGGAGATCGATTACGCCGGATGGCAAAGTTTAGGAACCGGCTGGTTCATCTATACGGGGAAATAGATAATATTCACGTTTATAAATATTTACAAGATGATATAGAAGACACTGAAGAATTTAAGTCGGCAATAATTAACCGGTATAAAACTTGATCCTGTCTACCGAAACCTCTAAACCCTGCTTGCCCAGAGCGCCCCGAAACTCCCCGCGAAAGTAAAAGTATTACGTTCTATAAAATTTTTATTACTTTCTTCTCATACTTTTCCCATGTATTTTTGAGAATAATTTCCTATCAAATTAGTTACTTTCTTCCCATTGCATTCCTTGACACAATAAAATATTTAATGATTAACACTCACAGACATCTGAACCGAACCCGGAACAAATAATATTTGCCACAAAGGCACTAAGTCACAAAGGATATATTTATTATTCTCCCTTCGTGTCTTGGTGCCTTAGTGGCAGAATGTAAAAGGTGTTACTGATGGAAGAGCAACGGCGATACCAAAGATTCCCCCTTACACTTCCCTCCAGGGTGGAAACAATTAGTTTAGACAGAAAACAGGTGTTTGAGCTTAAGACCCGGAATATATCTGCTTCCGATGTATTTATATACACGCCACAGCCGTTTTCCCAAGGGACCAGGTTCAAAATAGACCTGACGATCCCAAGTAAGAAGATTAAGGAACTGACCGGTGCCGAGAGCCTGATGGAATGCCAAGGAAACATCGTGCGATCCACACCCACGGGGGTGGCGGTTCATTTTGACAGAAAGTGCCGGATTTTAAGTTTAAGAGGCTTGTAAAGAAGAATCGGTCCATATCATACGAATAATATAAATAGTTCCTGAACGAAAACTGTCTTTTTCGCCAATATCTGCATCAGTCTCAAATTTTAATCCTCGAAATACTCAATGTATGTCTGTGGTTAAAATTATCGTCTTTCCCTCCGGGGCGTAGGCCCTACGGGCCGGAGGCTTGATCTTAATGAAAAATCCTAGTTTTCGTTCGGGAACTAAATAAAAAAAGGAGGGGTAAAGATGAAGCCAAAAATCATGATAACATGCTGTATTGGTCTGTTATTGTTATCATCTATTGTTTCTGTATCAAGTTATGCAGATGTGCCCCAGCTGATCAATTATCAGGGGAAATTAATCGAAGACGGTGCACCGGTGGCCGGTTCTCGCACCATGACCTTTTCCATTTGGGACAACAACATTGGCGTGGACCCGGAAAGCGGCCTTTGGCATGAAACGCAAAATGTGGCGGTTACCGATGGTATATACAGCGTGGAGATAGGTTTTGCGTCAGCATTGCCGGCAAACCTGTATAATTACGATGATCTCTTTCTTCAGGTGGATATTCAGCACCCCACTGCGGGTTGGCAACGGTTGAGCCCCCTGATGCCCTTCGATTCCACGGTTTTTGCCATAAAAGCAGCCCGTGCGGATAGCGTTGCAGGCGGTGCAGTAACTTCTGTTATGATCGCCAATCGTGCAGTGTCCACGGAAAAAGTGGCTGATAATGCCGTAACAACAGCAAAAATCGCAGACGGTACAGTCAAAGCAATTGATATCGAGGACGGTTCGGGGTCCGGGCTGGACGCGGATAAGCTGGATGGTCTGGAAGCGTCAGCATTTATAACAGGAGTGAATGCAGGAACCGGCCTTACAGGAGGAGGCTCCTCGGGAGACGTAACCCTGGGCGTGCAGATTCCCTTCAATCTTACGGGTGTATCCTCGGGTGGGGTGATCACGGCGATAAACAATTCCCTTTCTACGGGCTACGGTGGGTACTTTGAGGCCAAGGGCTCAGAGGGCCGGGCTGTTTACGGTTATTCTTCAAACACGGGGGATGTTGAAAACTACGGAGGGTATTTCAAAGCTTATGGGAAGAAGGGCATTGGCGTTTACGTCTACGCTACCGGCTCAGAGGGTATTGGTGTTTATGACAAAAGCAAGAGCGCGGCAGGTGTGATCGTCGAAAACACTGACTTTGACACCATCGGCATACTTGGTGCCGGCTTCGGTGTGTATGGCAAACATATGAGTTCTGGAAGCGAAGGCTTTCTTGGTTATGACAAGGTTGGTGTATTTGGCGTAAGTGGTCCGGGAGGCTATGCCGGAGCATTTAAAGGAAAGGTAAAGATTATAAGTACTACCACTGGACAAATTGTCTTAGAACTGCGCGACGACGGCAGAGCTGTTTGCAAAGTTCTTGAAATCACCGGCGGTTCAGACCTGTCCGAGGGATTTGAAATTCGGGGGATAAAGGAAAAATTGTTGCCATCTCCAGGCATGGTGGTGAACATTGACCCTGACAATCCCGGAGATTTGATGGTGAGCAACAAAGCCTACGACCGGCGCGTTGCCGGGATCATCAGCGGCGCCGGCGGGGTTAAACCAGGCATGTTAATGGGACAGAAAGATTCAATGGCCGACGGGACCAATCCGTTGGATCTGACGGGTCGGGTTTACTGTTGGGTAGATACCTCAGGTGGATCTATTGAGCCCGGTGACTTGTTGACGACATCCAGTACACCGGGACACGCCATGAAGGTTTGGGATTACAATAGAGCCCAAGGTGCAATTCTGGGAAAGGCTATGACATCTCTTAAAGATCATCGGGGGCTTGTACTTGTGCTGGTCTACCTTCAGTAATAGAAAAAACGCTTAACAACATAGAGACAAAACGATACCGATAACATCAAAAAACATAATCGCTTTTTGTTTTGCAGCATTTCCCTTTTAACGGTTATCGGATCAAGAAATACAGCTTTTTCGCTCAATAACTGAACGGTCATGGTGTGCCTTGGCCACCTCACACTGAATTTTTTGTTGAGATGGACAGTTTTTATGGTTTATTTTGACCCGAAAGGAGGAAAAAACAATGCGCCATACTGCAAAGAGAGTATCATGTTTATACCGTTCGTTTGGGCTTTTTATGCTTTTGTTCATTACCATGTCTTTCTTATACCCGCCCCGCATATGTTACGCTCAGATAACATCCTTTAAATATGCATATGACAGACTCATGGCGGAAGTTTTTTTTAATGCCCCGGGAGAAACTCAGATTTTCGGCAATCCAAAACAAGTTGATGGAACAGTGTATATAAAAACAGCACTTCGTCAGGTTACGCTGGGAAAGGGCCCGGGTTGGGTTTTCTACTTTGTCGACGATTCCAGGCAAACGACGATCTATAATATGGTCCTTATTTCTATCTCAGGAAACGTCACGAGCAAAATGTTTAAAGAAAAACCACTGGAACTCGGCGACTATGTACTGATTAGTGATGGCACCAACTCCGCAATCGATCGCTCAGACGGTAGTAATTCCCCTTTAGATCTTGACGGTGACGGTGATAACGATACGCAATTTAGCGCAACAGCTGCGAACATAACTGCTGTTTTCGATATTTTGGAGAACAACCTGGAGCAAGATGACATACTTTATATCTTCACTACCAATCACGGGAGCTCCAGGGACGGTTGTCCCTGGAATAATCCGGACGTTAGACTGACACTCTGGAGCGAATCTATTTCAGATACAGATTTCGCGACACAGGTAAACCAGGTTACCACCATGGCCACTGTTTGCATTTTCGAACAATGTTATTCCGGGGGCATGTTGGATGATCTTTACGCACCAAACAGGGTTCTGATATCCGCTGCCCGTTTTTTGACCCTTAGTAATATTGTTCTGCTTTTTACATGTATATTTTTTGCGTCGGGGAGGTGTTTTTTCTCTTGACCCGACCTTTAATGGATGAACCCATTTATTATCTCTTTAACATCTTCGATTAACTGAGCAGGCAGATGGAGATAACGGGTAGTGGCCCGTTTGGTATCAATGTCGTCGAACACCATTTGAACCTGTTCCTGGGTTATGCCAACGATCTCTGATACCTCCCCGATAGGCACACTGTTGTTTTTGGCATACAGGCACAAATCCATCTTGTCGTACGGCAGCGAAAAATAGAACTCATCCTGGCCCTGGGCTAAAGAATACGTATCCGTGGTGGGCGGTCGCTTTCTCACTGCTTCAGGAATGCCCAGATATTCGGCCAGCTGATAAACCTGGGACTTGTATAGATGGGCAATGGGCTTGATATCGGCAGCCCCGTCCCCCAGTTTGACGAAAAAACCCTGGTCATATTCCAGACGATTGGGCGTTCCGACCACCGCGTAATTAAGACGATCGGCGTGATAGTATTCGAGCATCTTGCGGGTCCGCTGCTTGAAGTTGGTAGCAGCCAAGATTTCCAGATAGGCTTTCAAAGGGAGTCGCTTTTTGACGATTTTTCCATCCGGTTTCTTTGCCACGATGGAAAAAAGATTGAAGCCTTTTTTCTCTGTGACATTTGGGATGACAATCTTCGACTTCCAGCCATCGCCATATTCGGGAATTGCGATTCGCACGGCTTTGTCGTAACGCCGGTAGAAACCAACAGCTTCCAGAATACCGGAAATGTCTTCGTAAATGCTCTGAGCGCCAAAGTGATCCACCACAGACCGACTCAGGAACAATGTATCGCCGGACGATTGGCGTTCAGGCATCAAGAGCACCATTACCCGATCTTTGCCGATTGCTTTTATGGCCAGACCTGTGCTCACACTGGAGTCGATACCCCCGGAAAGGGCCACTACGAGGCCCCGGCGCTTGAGCTGTTTGGTAAGGATTTCGCGAAGACGGCTGCAAATTCTATCGACTTCCTGCTCCGCATCAATTTTTAATATGTCTTTTGAGAATTTCATGAGTTATCCTATTTGTGTAATAGATTCTATTAATATGAATACCTTTATTAAACAGGATGTTATGGATTTTGTTTTATTCTCTCATTCCTGATGAATGAGAAAAAACATAGCCCACTTCGTGGAAGAAAATAAATTTTACTTAACTCTTTTTTGACCGTTAAACCGTAATTTGAATGATATTTACCAATAAGTGCTCGAAATTACAAGATGCGAGTTTAAACGATCTCCAAAAGGTAGTATCACAGAATATCGCTATAGTTATTGATATTGCAGTAATTAGAATACTATAAAGAGAGTGTCTTAAGAAAAGGAGGCTCCCTTGTTTACACGCATAAAAAAATCAGAAAGATACCAGCACCTTCAAATTGGGTAAAAACCCTATCCATCTCCAGAGGAAAATTTTAACCGGATATTGGAGCTTAAAGTCTATATCGTTTTATAAATTTGTTTAAAAAGCATGGATTTTTCCTGATCGCCGCCTGCGCCGTAAGTCCGGCAGATCGTACTGGAATGTCTCAAGCAAAGCGAGTGGTAAATGTATAATACTCCCCAAAAACTGGACAGTTGTTTAAGGTGTAAAATGAGTATATCCTGATCAACAAAAAGGAGACTCATTGATGGGTAAAATTCGAAAAAATTACAGTGCATCATTCAAAGCTAAAGTAGCTCTTGAAGCGATCAAAAAGGACAAAACGATTTCCCAACTATCCAGTGAATATGGAGTTCATTCAAATCAAATAAATCAATGGCGAAAGCGTATGTTAGAAGAACTGCCCGATATATTTTCAAAAAAGCGCCAGAAAAAAGAAAAAGACGCTGAAGAATTCCAGGCGGAGCTTTACCAGCAAATAGGCCAATTAAAGGTCGAGTTGGATTGGCTAAAAAAAAATCTAAACTGCTCAATTGATATAAAGCGTCAATGCATCGATCCGAATCATTCTTTGGTACCTATAGTGCGCCAGTGTGATCTTTTGGGGATAAACAGATCGACTTATTACTATCAATTCTGCAAAAATGAGAGCTATAATCTGGCTCTAATGCGATTAATAGACGAAGAATATACCAGATATCCGTTCTACGGTGTTGAGAAAATGACAGCCATATTAAAGCGACAAGGGCATACTGTCAATCCCAAACGCATAAGACGTTTGATGCGGCTTATGGGACTTGAAGCGATATATCCAAAACCGAATCTGAGCAAGGCATTAAAAGAGCATAAAATTTATCCATATCTGCTACGAGGCGTTTCCATTGATCAAGTTGACCAAGTATGGTCAACGGACATTACCTATATCCGTTTGAATTCAGGTTTTATCTATCTTATAGCAGTGATAGACTGGTTCAGTCGGTATGTCCTGAGCTACGAATTTTCAACCACACTGAACAAGGGATTTTGTATAAAAGCCTTACATGGTGCCTTAAAAGTTGCAAAACCCAAGATCTTTAACACGGATCAAGGCAGTCAGTTTACCAGCGATGCCTTTACCGGCGTTTTAAAAAAAGCCGGGGTAAAGATCAGCATGGACGGCCGGGGCCGCGCTCTGGATAACATCTTCGTAGAGCGCCTATGGCGTACCGTGAAATATGAACGTGTTTATATTCACAACTATGAAACCGTCAGGGAGGCTATTCAAGACATTGGAGAATATTTTGGCTTTTACAATAATGAACGACTCCATCAATCTTTGGATTACCAGACCCCGGCAGAGATATATTTTGGTAAATTCGCTATTCAACGTGTGGAATAAGTTATAAACATATTAATATTGAATTTTAACAGTATCTTAATAAGATGTAGAAAAGTTATAAACATTTTAGAGCGATGTTATTATTTGTTAAATCAATCAGTTAAGTCATTTATAAACATTTTTACGACAAACAGGCACATATTTTATTTTTTTAATCTTCAGGATTATTTTTAGCTCAAAAGCGCACCTTAAAAAACCTTGTTTTTTGTCTTGACAATGGGGAGTACCTTAACTTTTTTTTTTTTAGTATTAGATGAAAGAAGGGGTACTAGGTAATTTCTAATACTTTAGTATTAGATTTAATAGACGGACTAATACTCGATGTGTTTTTGATCGCGAAATATGTGGAATCAGTAGTGTCCGGTTGACTTTCAAACAATTTTAATTGGATATATGAACTATCAATTTGATTTTTGTATTCCCTTTCTGTCAACACTTGATAGATGTGCTTTTTCTCAAAAAGTGATATACTTAAAGTTCGCACAAAAATAACTTCGCAGAATTGGCGCTCAGATTTGGTTCAGGTTTGGCCGATCCGAGAGAGTAAAACCACAGGAATAGCGAGCTATTTCGAGGGTTTTGCGAGTGAGGTATCGGCCAAAGCGTAGAGTCAAAATCCGTAACTTTATGAAATTTCCGGTTTAGTACTGATGAACTCGTAAAAAGTCCGATTTGATTTAGACGATTTCGCAAAAAGTTCAAATTCAAGGCGTGCAAGTTTTGTAATCACCGGCTATTCGCCGGTCCCGTGGGGAGCGTAGTTATCGTACGTTGAATGATTGCGAAATGCAACACAACGCAGAAGTTGGACTTTTTACAAGACCGTCAATACTCAATAATAAAACTTTACAAAGGAAAACTTATGAAAACCAAGCCAAATATTATCGGTGATGTTCGAAGTTTTATGAAAAGCAGAGTGATCCTTTCCGGCGCAGAACTGGATTTCTTTTCAAAGCTGGACGGTAATTTTGCCTCTGCCGAAGACCTGGCGGATCTACTTGGTCTGGATAAAAAAGCAACCACACGGCTCCTCGACTGTCTGGTCACCTACGATCTTCTTGAAAAAGAAAAGAACCGTTATCGCACGACTGAAAAAGGATCGTATCTTTCATCCCAAAATCCGGAATCTGTTCTCCCTATGATAAATCATATGAATACCATCTGGGATAATTGGAGCCGCCTCACAGACATTATCAAAAAAGGGTCCGGTCCAATTTTTAGACCTGTTGTGGATTCAGCACATAAGGAAGACAGAAACGCCTTTATCGGTGCAATGCATGTTGCAGCAAAACGTATTTCAAAGAAAATAGCCGAGGCCTACGATTTAAGCCCCTTTAAAAAACTTCTTGATATCGGAGGTGGATCCGGCGCGTACACCATCGCTTTTTTGAAAAAAAATCCCCAACTCAATGCCGTTATTTTTGATCTTAAAAGCGTTATACCCATAACAAAAGAAAAAATTGTTGAAAACGATTTACATCACAGAGTCCATTTTGTGACAGGGGATTTTTACAAGGATGACCTTCCCGTTGGATGCGATCTTGCGCTGCTGTCAGCCATTATTCATCAGAATAGCCCTCAACAGAATTTGGAGCTCTACAGAAAGATTTACCTTGCTCTCGATCCCGGCGGTACACTGATCATTCGGGATCATATCATGGATGAATCTCGTACAAATCCGCCCGCCGGTGCTCTCTTTGCGCTGAACATGCTTGTAAACACCCCGGCCGGGGACACTTACACCTTTGAGGAAGTCAAAGACACTCTGGAAACAGCCGGTTTCATGGGAATAAAACTCGTTCTTTCGGGTAAAGAGATGGATTGTCTTGTGGAAGCAACAAAACCAAATCAAAAATAACTCTGTGAAAAACTATGAGCAAATATCCTGGCCCAGGCGGGAGGACCAGGCTTTGGTTATCCGCAGAG
>Ga0164318_10007972_pt1 | contig 10275 bp, 7 predicted proteins | sample GuaBasSedimGuay9_FD_113734 | JGI IMG/M metagenome (GOLD analysis project Ga0164318, IMG submission 113734) | Subseafloor sediment microbial communities from Guaymas Basin, Gulf of California, Mexico - Guay9, Core 4571-4, 0-3 cm | ecosystem: Environmental > Aquatic > Marine > Hydrothermal vents >...
AAAAGGTAGAGTTCCCCCTCCGGGTCTGTCATCGACAGATTAAATTCTTTTTTGGCAGTGGCCTCAACTTTTTCCCTCGATTCAATCAAAGGCTTTTTTTCGGGTAGAGTGAAGCTTGCCAGTGTTACAGCGATTAATACAATAAATAGTCTCATGGTTTTATTTTTTAGGTTTAAAATTCCATTTTATCAGGTGGTTGCCCATGGTCATTAATACCGACTCATTATCAGGCAAAAAGACAAAAGTTAGTCTTGAATCAGCAGCAATCATTCCCCCTTCATTTTTTTCGAAAAGCCGGTATGACTGTTGAAAGCGGTACAACATTTTCTTGGTTTCAAAATCGTAAATATGCAGTTCCAGAAATTGATTTGATCTTGAAACGATGCCGAAGAGTTTTTCATCGTGGCTTAGTTTAAAATCAGGTTCGTAGCTGGCGACAGAAACGAAGCCCCTTCTTATGGGTTCGTGGGTGTTCATGTCGACTATGTTCACATACATTTGTCGCCCCGTCGGACTACTCTGTGCTTTTGTATGTGGAATATTGAGGCACATCAACAAATCGCTCTCCTTGCTAAAAGTCAGTTTATAAATAATGTCGTAGAGGTCGTTAATTGTATAAAGCTTTTTGAAAGTTGATGCATCAAATACAGAAATCTGCTGTTTATATTTGAGGGCATTTTTCATGGTTTTTTTGTCGCGTTTTAAATTTGGCATTTGCTTTGCGTCTTTCTCGTAAAGTTTGTGGGAAACGGCGATGAGTTTTCCGTCAGGACTGATGGCAATGCCATTGCTTGCTTGATCTATCTTAAAAGATTTATCTTTTTTTCCGGTATTCAGGTTCCAAAAACTAACGGCTTCACCACTTAACGCAAGCACATATTTTTCGTCGGGAGTGATGGCGACTGAGTGCACAGCTTCAAATCTTTTCACCCGTTTCCCGGTCTTTACATCAACAACTTCAAAATCAACTTCCCGGTCTTTGTTCTGCGTAAAATCAAAGTATTTCAGTTTGTTCAGCACAACATAATTCCCCTTTGCAGAATAATTTATTGCTGATCCGGCATACCAGTTTCCAACATTGAATTCTTCTAAAACCTGCTCATTTTTCCAATCGAATAAATAAAAGGGGAAGCTTTGGCTAGGAGAAATGGCAAGCGTTTCCATATCCGGCGAAAGTGCCAAACCCGAAATCATATGCCTGGCATCGCCGATTTTTATCCGTTCGTAATCAATATCAGAAGTCTGTGATTTTAATACTGATTGGACAATTACCAGAATGAGGAATAAGATTAAATAGCGTTTCATTTTCTCAATGATTAAAATTACACAGAGCCCCTCGCAGTGTAATTGTTGTTAACCTCAAAGCAATAAGGTGATTACTACGAGAAGACTCTGTGAATATTTATCAAGGGGATTGATGCCCTGATTTGTGTAACAACAATTACATCGACAAAATTAGTTCAGAGGAAAGGGCTGAGAAATAGAGGGTTCATCGTAATTGGCTACGGGATTTACCGTAATTTTTCAATTTGGTAGAGGGTCTGACTTAAAGTCAAGCCCTGACGGTATCACTATTTTGGTTTTAAAACTTGTTGGTGCGGACACCAACAACGGAGATTGACGACCTCAACCATTGTTGGTGTTCCACCAACAATTACGATAATCGAAAAATGTTTTTTTACCTTGTTTGTTCTTTTCAGCTAGTCACCGGACGATGATTTTGATTCGGAGTATAATCGTCTGATGACCTCAACAATTTGGAGAAAATCAAAGTCAGGGTTTGACTTAAAGTCAAGCCCTGACTCTAATAAATTAGGAATTCTGTTTAAAGATCAATCACAACTAACGAGTTATTCTGAACGAACCTTCAGTAAAAGTTATTTTGTCATCAGGGTTAGCATTGTTAGTAGCTGAAAACTCAAAAGTACCTTCCACTTGCGTATCGTTATGAACAGTGACTTTGATCTTTCCAGATGTTTGTCCTGCACTGGAATTTGCCTGGTTACATTCGTAGGTAACAGTTGGCGGGTTTCCTTCTGTATATTGAAGGGCACACGAATCGGCCATTTTTGCAATGTCATATTCACCCACTCCAACAAAATCCCAAAAGAGAAATGTAATGCCATCTACATCAATGTTAGACCCTCTTAAATTGAGCCATTTATTTCCGCCTGCTGTATTGGCAATATAATGATGGTAGCGACTGTCATCATTTGACAAAAAGTCTTTACCATTAATTTTGCATTTCACAAATTCTTCCTGATTTGGGGTGTCACCACCACCACCGGGTGTTGTACCCTTCTCTTTTTCGCATGAAGCCAGGAAGAAAATTGAAACTGCGATTAATAAAATACTAGTAAATTTTTTCATTGGTTTTTGTTTTTGTGTAATAACCATTTTATGATGGTACTACTGATTAAATAAATTATGCTGCAATTATTTATGATTTATAAGTTGAGATAAAGAGGTTAGTTGAATACAAAAAATTCTACACTAATGAATAAGACCTATTTCTTCTTCTTTTTCTTTTTCATCTTTACAGGAAGGGTAATTTGATCGACAGAAAGTTTGCCAAGTCTTGTAACTACATGTTCCACTAAAATGCTTACATTAGGATTAACATCAACAGGCACAAATTTAATATCTGTTTTCCCTTTTTTTGTAGTATATTCTTGTTCTTCTTTTATAAAAAGGCCTTTCATAACAGGTTTGAAATTCATACCAACATGCCCTGTTGTGTACGGAGTATACCCAATCACCCCTATGCCTTCCATTCCAGAAGTTTTCCAACCCGGGTTTTTGTAATAGAACATTGTGTTAATACCTGTTATACTACCATTAGCGGCAATAAGTCCTACATCCACAACAATAAAAGCATCTAAATCAAGTGCTTTAAAAAAGCCAAATTGTTCTTTTGCATATTTACTTCCGGCTATTCCAATAGAGGCATAAGGTAGCAGCCTAAAGCCATCAGGTATAGCCGCCCCCGATCCAGCAGCACCCCAAACATCGGCTTTACCTTCTAAATTTGGTAATGGGTAATTATAGTATATATTTTTGAGTTCTTCAGTTGTTAAAAACTCATCAGGTGTTAGCAACTCCATACCCAATAAAGCATATTGTTCCTTCAGTCCATCAATGCTTTGATCAAAAATACGTTGAGCAACTGCATTTACTTTTTCCTCAGTTGCTTTGTAGGTTGTTACCCAATCGCTACTATATGTAGAATAGTCACCATCTGAGATATAAAATGCCAATATTCCTACTTTCTTTGGAATACAATAATCTTCAGGAGTACAATTACCATCTTTAATATTTTGCTTTTTTTCATAACTACCTGCAACACCATAAGAGGGTATAGTTTTAGCGTTTAAGGTTTCCGGGGAATCAATAAGTTTTTGAAAACTCTCCATATCTTCCTGGATCATTTTCCGGGCATTTTTTGTTGCTTTCGATTGAGCCTGGATATCGATACTGGTTGCCAACATCACAAGCATTACAAATAATAATTTAACAGTTAGTTGCTTCATTGCTTTAAGGTTTTTTGGTAAAGCAGAGCACCCTTTCCAAAAGAAGTGTTGATACCTTAAAGCAATTTTCAGGAAGAGTAGCTCTGCAAAATATTTTGCAGCTTTAAGGTATTCAAATCAACGGGGCAAAAGTGCTTAAATGCAGAAGGCTGTACTTAAGGAGTTGAACGTAATTGGCTACGGGATTTACCGTAGATTGCTGGTTTGAATAGTCGTCGGACGATGATTTTGATTTGGAGTATAATCGTCTAACGACCTCCACCATTTGAAGGGTAAAATCAAAGTCAGGGTTTGACTAAAAGTCAAGCCCTGACTTAACCGCCATTGTTGATGTCCCCCAACAATCAATCTTTATCTAAACAATTAATGATTTTTCCGACATTTTTTTCTTCGAACATGCCCAAAATTCTGACGGCAAATTTCAATAGTTTTCCGGGAGGGTTGATTAATATTTCACTGAGGGAAGTTACATTCTGATCGGCCCGTTTTATCCGTTCATCTTTTTTATCACCCAATAACCTGGACAATTCCTCTGCCAGACTCCAGGCTTGGTCGCGGGCTTTTATCATGCTGAAATTAATCAGGATTTCGTCTTGCCGGTGACCAATCCAATCCAACAGAAACATCAATGGTGAGACCCTGTTTAACTTTTTCTGCATCACATCAGTCAATTCTGCTAACACTTTATTGACTTCCATAAAATCGTTTTTCAGGCTATGAATCTGACTTGCTGAACTTGTCAAAGCGGCTGCCTGTCCAAGGTCGAGATTAATGTGGGCATTCATCCCAAGCATCAAATGTTGGACAATACTGATTTTTTTATTTCTGGCGTTAAAGGAGGCTTCCCATGCCTGGCTGACCGGCTTCTCTTCTTTGAAGTCAAAATAAGCCTGGATATAAAGATTCGCAAAAATAACGTCCATTTTTTCCATTCGGGCGTTATCTTCGAAACGTTTGTTGATTATGGCCTCTTCAATTTTTGCTGTAGTCCGGCGATAAACATAGGCGAAAATACCAAGCTTGTTATTGTCATTTATAGTTTCATCAATAATCAGGTCGAGGGTTTCTAATACTTCTTTAATTGTTTTTGGGAGTTTCATGGATGAATTGTTTTTGAGAATAAGAGAGTTTATTGGGAATAAGTCTGCCCAAAACTACAAATTAGTTTTACAAAGGTCTTAATACTTGAATATCAAACCAACCCGCCAAATGCGGGGAATATCATAATAGGATGGTTGATATAAATGCATTTGATACAATAAGCGGTAGGAATCTGGATCAAGTTGATTGTTGATTTCTGCCTGCCATTCAGGGGCCGACAAGTATCCATCATCTTCGGCATTTCCGGTTTTGGAATAAACGTCGAACACATTTTTGAAGTTGAATAAATTCTCGATGGTCAAATAAATATTCATCGCCGCTTTCTTTCCAATAACAAAATCTTTTTGAATGTTCAGGTTAAACAGATTGACGTTGGGGGTGAGCTTGATAACTCTGGCATTATTCACATTTTTAGCGATATAAGGTGTGCCATGCCTGAACTGATAGTAAATACTCGCGGCAAAACCACGCAATGCTTTCATGCTTACCCACGAAGGATTATTGGGATTGTTACTATTTCCAAAACGATAGCCGAGATAAGTATTCAATACCAAATCGCTGACCTGAAAATAGTTCAGGTCTTTTTCTCCCGGAAATAACTTAACAAAACTAAAACCTCCCATCGCTCCTGATGCTGTTGGATTTACAAAATCGATCCTCCCCTGGAAACCATTGGTGGTGATTTTGTTTTTGGCATTAACAACTGTGACGTAAGTAATTGGAAAAGCACCGAGAATTAACTCCGGATGAATATAATTATTGATTGATGTCCTGAGGAAAGAAACATCTGCCACAAGGTTTCGCCAGACAATCCATTTAAGACCTGCGAAAAGTTTTCCGGTCTGCATGGCTTGCAATCCGGGGTTTGGGATGATCTGATTCTCAACATAGCCATGCCAGAAATAATAAATATCAGGTCGAAAATCAGATAAATAATTCGGGTTTTGAGAAAACGAACTGTAATTGATATAAAGGTTCAATTTATCCAGAATGGAATAATCCAAACTAATTTGCGGCAGAATACTCACCGTTTTTTTGTAGTCATGAAAAGTCATATCAGGCGTCCAGTCTTCGCCACCAATCCTTTGCATATACGGATATTTCAAATAAGGCGATATGCCATTACCAACATCCAAAGCGAAAGGATTGTCAACCTCCACACCATCGGCATTATACCACTGATCATTTTTTCTGTAACCAACTGCTCTTGTGGGGTCAAACTCCCTATCAACATACAGCAGATAATCATCCCCAATATTATCAGGTTTTTCAAATTCAAATTCACCCTTCATGGTGGCTTCTTCCACATTATAAATTGGATACAAAGAATACATATCGTTTACAATAGGCCTGTTGGCATCGTAAACATCAAAGCGGAATCCCAACCGGACATTTAGTTTTTTCCATTTGAATTCATCCTGCAAATAAACTGCCCAATACTCCGGACGGGATGCATCAATGGTATAATCTTCATAAAATGAATAGGGATTGAGTTTGCCACTTTGCTTATTCCCTGTATAATCGTAACCGACATAATTTACGTAAGGGCGACCGTTGTTCAGCAACTCCATCTCAGAAAACATGTCCAGCTTTAAGAAGTTTTCAGGTGTGCTGATGGTGTGCATTTCGCCATATTTATCGTAATAACTGATAGTGTTATTGACCGGATCGTAGGAGTCGGTCATAATATAATCAAGACCATCAACAGGCAAGCCGAGAGATTTCCTCAGATTTTTATCGAAATTACGCTGAGAGATGGCATCATAATCCCGATAATAAATAATCGTATCTACTGTTCCATTGTGTTCGATAGCGATGGGATTGTCCCGATCAAGTTGGGTGAGGTGATAATTGGTCATATACCGCATTATGTTCCAAAGGCCATGGGCTAAAATGTCGTATTGCCGGTGTGTTTCCCGATTGTATTCGCCACCCACCAAAAAATGCTGCGATTTATAATCAACCTTCAAATAGAAGGCAGCACGTATTTTTTCAAGGCTTTTCTCCTGGTAATTTGGTGTGTTGCTTCCGGTATTGTTCCACAGACCGTAAACATTTGATGGAGTTTGTCCATTGTATAATCCACCTCCCAGGATAATTTCATCACGATTTCTGTAATGACCTTCCGGATCACCGGCGAACAAGTCAAAATAACTATCTGTATAGGCAGCTAAATCCGGGTTAATATCTGATGCTTCCCATGTTGTTAGCGTATCAAGATCCCATGAATTAAGCAGCCAGACATTATTATAGAAAACCCCATCAACCGAATCACTGCCAAGTTCGTAAGCAGGCATTTTGTAAGATGTAAACTTACCAAGATAACCGTAGTCGAAGAAATTTTTCCCGTGCCGTTTGTCTTCCGTTTTTTGATAGTAGTTTGAGTATTGAAAATGCAGATCGTAAGTCAGGGACAGGTCTGCATTAACTTCAATTTTATGTTTCCAGTTAAGATAAGTATCATAATTTTGCCTGGTTCGGACGGCATTGTTTTTCGAATTGAACAGGGCATTATCAAAATCATAAGCATCTGTTTTGTCGATGGCAGAATAATTACCGATACTCAAATTTATGTTCCTTGCCACTGGCAGACTGAGTTTAATGAAAGGGTAAATCCCTGACCTGCTGTTGTTGTCAGGAACTGTTTGATCTACAAAATCTTCCGGCATTACAAATTCAGCATTCAGGTAGGTTCCACTTCCCATTCCTGAATGCCTGAGTGGGTAGGCAGAAAGGTCAGCCAAAGTTTCTGAGCTTAATTTTTGGGTGCGTTTCCATACAGGATCGTTGTTATTTGTCCAGCTATATTTTCCTGCCAATAGTAGCGTAGGAATTGCCCTGCCACTTTCTTTTCTTTTGGAAGAAGCCAGGGGGACGGCAATAAATAATTCACCATTGAAACTTTGCATATTGTATGCCAGATCAGCATTTACATCAGCCAATACTGTAAAATCTCTTATTTGAGAAAGGGTTTTGATGGCTGTAATTCCTCCGGATGTAAACCCCATCTCCATTGGCGCCTGACTGGTGTACAGGCTGTAGGATTGTATAAGCCGAAGGGGGAGATTTGTGGCATCGCTAATCTGCATCCCATCAATAAAAGTGTGGTTTTCTCCTGATTCGATGCCATGGTAAAACATCCGGCCGTTTTTCAGGTTATAGGCTGATGGAGAGACCAGGCCAAATGCAGACAAATTCCGAAAGGGCAAAATGCGAATTTGTGTTTGATTGAGTTGTAATGATGTACCGGCCTGTGAAAGGTTTAAAGCAGAATCTGGTACAGGAATAGTATCTTGAACATTTTGTGCCTTTATTCCACCAGAAAAACTAATGCCAATTACAAACAGGAGTATTGATAGAATTCCTTTTCGACTCATTTTGAATGACATTTGAATGTCTATTCAAAAATAGAAAAATTATCCTTTAAAATGTAAAATATCAATACTTCCCTTTCAAATCGCCGCCATAATTAATGTCGCGCATTTTGACATCGGGATCGTTCAGCCATTCGGGGATATTGTCTTCAGATTTTTCGAGTTTTTCACGTTCGGCTTCCAATTCATCTTCGCTGTAAGCAAAAGCCATTTCGGCTGAAACTACATGGGGAATGGCCTGTAGATTTTTAAGCTTACCGATTTCTTCTTCGGTATTTTTTCCTTCGATGGTTACGATAATCCGCCCTTTTTCATCATGAATATGGTATTCGCAATCGGGTGAGGATTTGATGATTTCAAGCACTGATTCTAAATGTTCGGGCCTGGTTTGTATAACGATGCTGCTGAGGTTCATGATTTATGTTTTATGGCCACGAATGCACGAATGAAAACTATTTTAATTCTACTCCCTTGTTGGTGTCCTCACCAACAAAATTCTTTATTTATGTTTTCGGTTAGGACACCAACCGATGTGCAAAAATCATTCGTGCATTCGTGGCAATTTTGTTTCAAAACTATTCAATTTTCCAAATCATCAAATAATGGTCGTCTCCGGCTGAAATAAAAGTATGATCATCGAAAAAAGCCATTTTGGTTACTACACTTTCGTGGCCTGATAAAACAAAGCTTTCATTGCGGCTTGCTGTTTTAAAAATGGAAATCATATTGTCTTCGGTTGCCGAATAAGCCCCGATTGATCCGTCGATATTTAAACCAACTGAATAAACCAGGAAATCCTTTTGCAAATAATAATTATTGCTGGTGATTGTATTGTAAACGCCTACCCTTCTGTCCTGACCGGCTGTGATGACGATTCCATTTTTAGACACAATCTGGTAAATATTGTCCACATTTATTCCTGTGAATTCTTTTTCAATCTCACAATTATTAACCTTGATTTTATGAACAATCCCACTTTCATCAGCAGTGAAAACAAATTGTTTGTTGGCAGTTGGGGAGAAATCAGAAAATGTATAAGGAGAAATGCTTAAATCACAAATGACTTGCTTTTTCCCGACATCAAATAAAATTAGATCGTTGCTCATCAAGCCAAGTAGGATGGTATTGTTGTCAATCCACCTGGCTTTCTTCACCATCAATTTATCTTTTTCCGCATTTAAAATTTCTTCCGGTATTCCGTTCTCAAAAATGGAAACATTTCTGAAACCATGATTGCCCTGTGTAACGACAAGTAGTTTGCCCGAAGTTTTATCGATGGAATAAATTTTTGTTGGCACCTCATCACCCATAAAATCTTTCACTGGTGGTAATTGCACAAAATCCGATTGTTCGCCTGTCTTGACATTGTAAGTTTCTATAGTTCCGCCATCGGTTGATAGAACAATATTTGAATTTTCAATAAAAAAATCAGTGATGGCCCCGGCTGTTTTAATTTTTATGCCAGGATGGATTTCCTGTGCGGAGAGCGCAATAAATGAAAAACAAAATAAAATACTTAAAACGATTTTCATCAATTTGCTGGTTTTTTACTTTCTGGTCTAAACAAATCAAACTGACGCGCGGATTTTCCGCGTGACAAAATCAAAACTTTCCCAGAAATATTAAAACTATAATAACTGGCATCAAACAAAAATAGGAATAATTTAATGAAATTAAGGTAATTGGTACGCGAAAAATTCGCGCACCAGTAACACGCAACAGTGAGGAATTACCGCACACCCTCACCTATATTATCTTTCAGGTTCGACTGTGATTTATTGCTGCTTTTGCGGTAATCGGGATCGAAAGTGTTGGGTATGTCAACAGTTACCGTAGCCTGTGGAACATGGCATTGTGAACAATTGAACATGGCTCCGTTAAAATGTCCGAGGTCCTTTTCAATCACCTCCCCTTCATGGGCATCTACCCGGTACTTACCTTCTTCTTCAATTACAAGAGGACGATAACTGGTAAAATGTGTTTTGGGCAATGGAATGGCTTCAAATTCCGGGGCTTTATCCGGCATATGGCAGCGCAGACATTTATTGTCGTCAATCTTGATGGGGAGAAAGCCCCCGACACGGTGAGGTATCAAGGGCGGTGCGTTCTCAAACGAACGGTCAAACATTTCGCTTTCGCCTCCCCTTACTTTTGAATATTCGGGCATTTCGGTCAAGATGGATGCATCACTCATCAGTAATTCATCTGACATGTCGATGTCCTCATCGGCCATGAAATTTGCATTGTTATTGTCATTGCAGTCGCATGCT
>Ga0164318_10007973_pt1 | contig 10275 bp, 10 predicted proteins | sample GuaBasSedimGuay9_FD_113734 | JGI IMG/M metagenome (GOLD analysis project Ga0164318, IMG submission 113734) | Subseafloor sediment microbial communities from Guaymas Basin, Gulf of California, Mexico - Guay9, Core 4571-4, 0-3 cm | ecosystem: Environmental > Aquatic > Marine > Hydrothermal vents...
ACGCGGGCGTCCCCGCCCGCATGCGGCCAAGATGGCCGCGCTCCAATGGCCGCGCTCCGATGACTGCCTGGGAACGCGGCGTCCCCGCCCGTATGCGGCCAAGATGGCCGCGCTCCAATGGCCGCGTTCCGATGACTGCCTGGGAGCGCGGGCGTCCCCCGCCCGCATGCGGCCAAGATAAGATGACCGCGCTCCAATGACTGCCTGGGAACGCGGGCGTCCCCGCCTGTATGCGGCCAAGATGGCCGCGCTCCGATGGCCGCGCTCCGATGACTGCCTGGGAACGCGGGCGTCCCCGCCCGCATGCGGCCAAGATGGCCGCGTTCCACGGCGCGCAAGAAAATGACGGACACCCTCTCGGTCGCGTAGACTTGACGCAATCATCAAAGTGTGATAAACTTTTTACCCGTTGGCACTTTGCCCCAATTGTGCTATAATAGTTGCTGTTTGCGCTTGCGATCACTTTGCGGAGGATCACATTGTTGGATCAATTCACTTTCATTGGTGTTTTTCTGATCGTCGCGCTCATCTTCGGTGTTGCCCCAATTGCTATCGCCTTTGTATTGCGCCCCAAGAAACCAAACCCCCGTAAAGCAGAGACCTACGAGTGCGGCTTGCAGCCTCATGGTGAAGCGTGGGTGCAGTTCAAGGTGCAATACTATGTCTTTGCCCTGGTCTTTGTCGTGTTCGACGTCGAGGCTGTGTTTCTGTTGCCGTGGGCGCTGGCATACCACCAGTTGGAACTGTACGCCGTGATAGAGGCGATTATCTTTATCCTGATCCTGCTTGGCGCGTTGCTCTACGTCTGGCGTAAGAACGCGCTCAAATGGATGTAGCCACACTGCCCGAATAGGAGTTGGTCTTGTATGGAACCTTTTAACGATTTCATCAGCAACATTAGCCCCTGGCTGCAAGGGTTGTTAGAAGGCATCGGGCTGCCCGACGTGTGGGCGCGGGTGGTCGTGCTGGGTATCGGTGGGTTTGCGCTGGCCTTTGTCCCCTTGATTGCCGTCATCTTTCTCATCTGGGCCGCGCGCAAACTGATCGCCCGTATGCAAGATCGGATCGGCCCCAACAACTCTGGTCCCTACCCTGGTCCCTATGCCCTCTTCCAGACCTTTGCCGACGCCATCAAGATGCTGACTAAAGAGGACGTCATCCCCGCCGCTGCCGATCGCTGGGTCTTTAACATCGCCCCGATAGTGATTCTTACCATAGCCGTGCTAATTTGGGCAGTGATTCCCCTGGGCAAAGACATAACCGGCTCCGATCTCAACATTGGAATTTTCTACGTTCTCGCCCTCGGTTCTGGGAGTATGGTCTCGCTGCTGATGGCTGGATGGGGGTCCGACAACAAGTACGCTCTGTTGGGCGCTCTGCGTGCAGTAGCCAATATGATTAGTTACGAGGTTCCACAGATACTCTCCGTCATAGCCGTGGTGATGGTAGCTGGCTCTCTCTCGATGCAAGAAATCACTAAAGCGCAGAACGTCCCCTTTATCTTTGTGATGCCCGTGACGGCGCTTCTCTTCTTTGTCTCTTCCCTGGCAGAGGCGGGACGGCAGCCCTATGATCTGATGGAAGCCGACTCGGAGATTGTGGCGGGATACTTTGTCGAATACAGCGGTATGAAATTCGGTCAGTTTTATCTGTCCGAGTTTATGAACAACTTTGCTATCTCTGTTATCACTGCAACTCTGTTTCTGGGAGGCTGGCAGGGGCCATTCGTAGATAGTGTGCCAATCCTGGGTTCACTGTGGCTCTTGCTCAAGTCTTGCCTCGTTTTCTTTGTCCTGCTGTGGTGCTGGGGCACGCTGCCTCGTCTGCGCATTGACCAGATGTTGAACTTTAACTGGAAGTTCCTGACGCCGGTTGCGCTGGTGAACGTCTGCATAGTGGCGCTGGTGGGCAAAGCGGTTCCGTCGAGCGCCGGGCCGTGGATGCAAAAGAGCGCATTACTAGGAGCCAATATCCTGCTGGCGCTGGCGGTGCTGGGTGCGTTGGTGGTGGCGGGCCGGCAGGCGCGGCGGCGTGACGTATCCGGGCAGCAAGAAGCAAGCCCGGCATAGAAATCAGCGACCAGTAGCTACCTGTCCAAGCGGAGCGAGTTAATGACTCTTCAACAAGTTCTATTCATTATCTTTGGCATAATAACGTTAGGAGCGGCGCTCGCGGTAGTGACGCGACGTAACGTGTTCCACGCTGCGCTGTTCCTAATCCTCGCCTTCTTTGGCGTGGCGGGACTGTACGTGCTGCTAGAGGCCCCGTTCCTGGCCGCCGCGCAACTATTCATCTACGTGGGCGGCATCTCAATCCTGATCATCTTTGCCATCATGCTCACGCGCGATATGATGAACCCCAACGTCGCTGGATACAACCGCCAGTGGTGGTTGGCCGCGCTGGTGGCGGTGGCACTGTGCGGCATGATGGGCTGGGTGGTGCTGAATCACAACTGGCCTGCAACCCCTGGCGACGTTCCGCCAGAAAGCATCATCAATCTTGGAAAGGCGCTGGTGGACCCCGCCGGGTTGGTGCTGCCCTTTGAGGTCGCATCGGTCCTGTTGTTGGTCGCACTCATCGGCGCGGTGACAATCGCGCGGGAGCGATAATTATGATTCCTTTGGAATGGTATCTCTTGCTGGCAGCCGCCCTGTTCTGCATGGGACTCTATGGCGTCCTATCGCGGCGTAACGGCGTCGCCATCCTGATGGGCGTCGAACTGATGCTCAACGCTGTCAACATCAACCTGGTCGCCTTTTGGCGCTACACGGAGCCGGCCGCCGCGACCGGGCAGGCGTTCGCCCTGTTCGTCTACGCCGTCGCCGCGGCCGAGGCGGCGGTGGGGCTGGCGCTCATCATTGCCTTATGGCGCACCCGCAACACGGTCGTTTTGGAAGAGATTGACCTGCTTAAAGGCTAACATTCGAGGTGTCTATGTCTACTACTCTGCTCAATCTCGCCTGGCTCATTCCACTTTTTCCCTTCCTGGCCTTTATTATCGTCCCCCTGGTCACCTACCGGAATCGCAAATTGAGCCACGGGCTGGTCGTTGGCGCCATCGCCATCGCCTTTTTGCTGGCCCAGATCGTATTCTGGACGGCGGTGACGCTCCCGGAGGGCACACTGCCCTTTGAATCCAAATCCATCCACTGGCTATCCGCCGGCGTGGAGCGATTCAGGCTCGCGGTTTACATTGACCCGGCCACGGCTATAATGCTCTTTATGGTGCCGCTGGTCTGTATGATGATCTTTATCTACGCCATCGGCTACATGAACTTTGGCACGCCCGACGAAGACAAGCGCTACAGCCGTTTCTTTGCTTACCTCTCCCTCTTTGCCACCGGCATGCTGGGAATGGTCGTCTTTAACAACCTGTTGGCCTTTTTCATCTTTTGGGAGATAATGGGCACCTGCTCGTATCTGCTGATTGGTTTCTGGTACGAGAAAAAATACCCCGACCCCAACAAGATCACTCCCAAAGAGGCCGGCCTCAAGGCCTTTATCGTGACCAAGATTGGCGACCTGTTCTTTATGATCGGACTGGCCCTGCTTTATGCCAAAGTCGGCTCGCTCGCCTACAGAGACATATTCAGCCCCGAGACGCTCGAGTACCTGGCGACCACCAGCTTTATGGGCACCGGGTTCCCGCTGGCGGCGGTGATCGCGCTGTTGCTCTTTGGCGGGACGGTGGGCAAGAGCGCGCAATTTCCGCTCCACACCTGGCTGCCCGACGCGATGGAAGGCCCTACCCCGGTCTCGGCCCTCATCCACGCCGCGACGATGGTCTCAGCCGGCGTCTTTTTGGTGGTGCGCTGCTTCCCGCTCTTTGTGGCCGTCGAACAGTACACCCACATTGAGCCAATCCACATGGCTATCGTGGCCGGCATCGGCGCCTTCACCGCTATCTTTTCTTCCTTCATAGCCATCGCTCAAGACGACGTCAAAGGAGTGCTGGCCTTTTCCACCATCAGCCAGTTGGGCTACATGATCGCCGCCTTGGGTGTCGGGGCCTACGTGGCCGGCGCGTTCCACCTGATCACCCATGCCTTTTTCAAATCGCTCCTGTTCCTCAGCTCCGGCTCGGTGATCCACGGGATGGAGCACGGTCACCATCACGCCCACAAAGATCACAAAGAGCACGAAGAAAAGTGGTTCAACCCCAACGACATGATGAACATGGGCGGGCTGGCTAAACGTATGCCGCGCACTTTTTGGCCGTTCCTTTTGGGCGGCCTGGCCCTCTCTGGCTTTCCCCTGATCACGGCCGGCTTTTGGTCAAAGGATGAGATTCTGGCGCAGGTCTATACAACGCCCATTGTCTTTTGGACGCTGACTATCGCCGCCGGTATGACCGCCTTTTACACCATGCGACAGATCTGCCTGACCTTTGCCGGAGAACCGCGCACAGAGGCTGCCAGGCACGCCCCAGAGAGCGTGCCCTCAATGACCGTGCCGCTCGCTATCCTGGCGTTCTTTGCTGTGACCCTGGGCTGGGTCGGCATCCCCGAGAATTTACCGGGCATCGGCGGCATCATCCCCAACTGGTTCCACCACTTTGTTGGCTCGACGATTGAGACCGGCGGCCACGAGCACGTACTCAAAGTAGCCGGACACTTGTCGGAAGCAGTGCACGGGTTCGAGTGGGCGCCCATGCTTCTGGGGATGGGCTTTGGCCTGGGCGGATTGTTACTGGGCTGGCTGGTCTATGGCCGCAAGCCGCTCAAGGCCGGGCAGATGGACCCGGTCGAGGCAGCGATGCGCAAAGTGTGGCTAGGCTGGCTCTACGAAGCCATGCGCAACCGCTTTTACTTTGACGAGTTATACCAGGCCACTTTCGTGAAAGGCTCCATCTGGCTGGCGGATGTGTTCGACGCCTTTGACTATGGCCAGCCGGTGAAGAAAGAAATCGAAGGCGAAATAGTGCTCGTGAGAAACCACGGCGTGGTAGACGGACTGGTCAACCTGTTCGGGTACATCGGGAGGCTTCTATCGGATGTCGCCAGTTGGGTAGACGTCAATATCGTGGACGCGCTGGTCAACCTGGCGGGCAACGCTGGCAAGTTCGCCTCCATCGGCCTCGACAGCTTTGACTTTAAAATTGTGGATGGCGCGGTCAACGGCGTCGGCGCTGTGACGAAAGCCGCCGGACGTCCTCTCCGGCGCATTCAAGGCGGCCTGGTACAGAACTATTTGCTGATAGCAGCCATAATGGTGCTAGGACTGGTAGTGACGTTCTTTGTGATCATATTCCAAATGCCCCAAATGTAAAAGAAAAGAAATAGGAGAGCACATTATGTTTCCAATCCTAAGTGTTACCCTCTTGATCCCGTTGGCAGGCGCACTGCTGATCATGGTCATCCCGCGCGAGGACGCGAGGACAATCCGCCGGGTAGGTATCTTTTTCGCCTTCCTGTCGCTGGTTCTCGCGACAGTCGTCTGGATACTCGTAGCGCCGAACGCCGGCGTGATGCAGCTAGAGGAAAAGTATCCCTGGATCCAGACCTTTAACATCAACTTTCACCTCGGGGTAGATGGTCTCAGCGCGCCGATGATTTTCCTGACCGCTCTGCTGACGACCCTCTCGCTGTTCTACTCCGCCCGCACCATCGAGGACCGGGTCAAGGAATACTACTTTTTGTTCCTCCTGCTAGAGATGAGCATGCTCGGCGTTTTTCTCTCTCTCGACATGGTGATGTACTATGTCTTTTGGGAGATAGAACTGGTGCCAATGTTCTTGCTCATCGGTGTGTGGGGCGGAAAGAATCGCAAGTACGCTTCCCTCAAGTTCTTCCTCTATACGATGGCAGGCAGTGTGTTTATGCTGCTGGCTATCATCGGCGTCTACTTGCAGACCGGCACTTTTAACATCCTTGAAGCGATAGCGGCTCAACCATTTGCGGGCAACTTTACAGTAGCCAGTATGGCCTTTTGGGCCTTTTTCGTCGCCTTTGCCATCAAAGTGCCCGCCTTCCCCTTCCACACCTGGCTGCCCGATGCCCACACCGAGGCGCCCACCTCTGGTAGCGTCATCCTGGCCGGCATCTTGCTCAAACTTGGAGCCTACGGGCTGATTCGGATCGTATTGCCAATGTTCCCCGCGCAGTTCAAGTACTTTGTCTTGGACGTGCCTATTATCCCCATCATGGCAGTCATGAGCATCGCCTACGGTGCGATGGTCTGTATGGCCCAGTGGGACTTTAAGCGGCTGGTTGCCTACTCGTCGGTGGCGCACATGGGGTACGTCACGCTGGGGCTGTGCGCGGCTGCGGCCGGCATCGGGACGCTGGGTATTGAGAAGAACTTTAACGCGGCCGCATCTGGGCTTAGCGGCGCGGCGTTCCAGATGTTTGCCCACGGCATCATCACCGGCGCAATGTTTTTCCTGGTCGGCATCATCTACGAACGAGCGCATACCCGCGAGTTGAAAGCGTTCGGCGGATTGGGCAACCAGGTACCCTATTACTACAGTATCATGCTGGTGACTGGCTTTGCCTCGCTGGGCCTGCCGGGCCTGGCTGGGTTCTGGAGCGAGTTTTTTGTCTTCCGGGGCGCAGTGAACTTTATCCCCATCGCCGCCTTTATCGGTGTGTTTGGTGTGATCTTTACTGCGGCCTACATCCTGTGGAAGATCGTGCAATACATCTTCTTGGGTGAACTCGACAAGGAAAAGTGGGGACATCTGACCGATATGGAGTGGTGGGAGAAAGCGACGATATGGCCGCTGATAATCATCATGGTCGTTTTCGGCCTCTACCCCGCCCCACTGCTGGATTCGTTCAACGCCGCAATGACGACCATACTGCAATCGTTGCCGTAACGCACGGCAAGGAGGAGGACAACCTTGTTTGGAGAACCCACACTCACATTAGGGCAGACGATAGGGCTTCTTTCGCCCGAACTGCTGCTCCTCCTGGCGGGGTTGGTCATCTTGGGCCTGGATGCCATCTCGCCGCGCAAAGAGGAAAAGCCGTGGCTACCCCGTGTCGCGCTGATAGGATTGGCCGCCGCGCTGGTCGCCACGATCATGCTCTGGGGCTACAATACGCGAGTGCTTTCCGTGCTCTCCTGCGACCCCTTTGCCCTGATGGTCAAAATGGTGGCGCTGGTTGCGATGGGAATCGTGATCCTCGCCTCCGACGCATACATTCGAGCACGCAGCCGGTATCCGGGCGAGTTCTACGCCTTGTTGATCTTTGCCACCCTGGCGATATGTTTACTGGGCGGAGCGACCAACCTGATCATGGTTTACGTGGCTTTCGAGTTCCTCAGCATCACCTCCTACATCCTCACAGGCTTTTTGCGCGACGACAAACGCTCAACCGAGGCGGCGATCAAGTATTTCCTGTACGGCGCGGGCGTGTCGGCGGTGATGCTCTACGGTATATCCTGGTTCTACGGGCTGACCGGAACCACAGACCTGGTAGGTATCGCGGAGGCATTGACGGGAACCCTGCGACCAGTCGTCCTCCCCGCGCTGGTGTTCGTGGCGGCGGGCTTTGCCTTCAAGATCGGCGCCGTCCCCTTCCACCAGTGGGCGCCGGATGCCTACGAGGGCGCGCCGACCCCCGTCACGGCCTTCCTTTCAGTCTGCCCCAAGATCGCCGGTTTCGCTCTCATCGTGCGCGTGCTGCTGACCGCGCTGCCGCCATCTGGCCTGGAAATCCTGGGCGGAGATTGGCGCGCCCTGTTGATGGCTATCTCGGCCATCACGATGACATTCGGCAACCTGGTGGCGATGTGGCAGACAAACATCAAGCGACTGCTGGCCTACTCTAGCATCGCCCAGGCCGGCTACATCCTCATCGGCGTGGTTGCGGCTTCTCCTCGGGGAGTGACGGCGGTGTTGCTTTACCTATCTGCTTACGCAGTGACCAACCTGGGCGCTTTCGCCGTCGTGATCGCTTTTTCCAACCAGACCGGTTCCGACGAGATTGAGGACTATGCCGGGCTGCACAAGCGGGCGCCTGGGCTGGCGATGATCTTGCTCATCTGCCTGCTTTCGCTGGCCGGCATTCCCCTGACGGCTGGCTTTATCGGCAAACTGTGGCTCTTCTCGGCCGCGCTCAAGGAGGGGTTGCTCTGGCTGGCCGTCGTCGGCGTGATCAACAGCGTCATCTCCATCTCCTACTATTGGAAGATCATCCGCGCCATCTACCTCACTCCAGCAGAGACGGAGGAACGGATAGATACCTCACCCGCGCTGGCAATTGCACTGGGAGTGGCCGTGACGGGTGTGTTTATCGTGGGAATTTTCCCCAGCTTGATCTTGAACCTGCTTCAGACCGCCGCCCAGATATTTTTCGTGGGATAGGAGAAGGAAACAATGCCATCGCCCAAACCGTCCATCAATTGGGCGGAAGCGATCTGGGTACTGCTTATGGGTGCGCGGGGCGGGCTAATGATCGCCCTGCCCGTGCTGGCGGGACTGGCATTGGGGTTTCTGCTGGATAATCGCTTTGGCACCTTGCCACTCATCAGCCTGATATTGACGGCAATCGGTGGAATTGTTGGCCCAATTATACTCTACCGTTGGGTGGTGTCAGCGGTAAAGCAGCGGATGGAAACTAAACAGAACGAGGAGAAGCCTGAATGAACTTGCAAGCCCTCAAGACACCACGAGGCCGCCTGACACTCCTATTCGTCGTGTTGGTAATCGGCGGCTTGTTTGCAGTGGGAGTGCTGAGAGAAGAGGCCGAGCTACCAGCGATCTCGCTGGCTGCGGAGGAGATACCGCTTCCTTTCTCACTTCCCTTTTACGGCAACCACATCCCCAACACACTGCCCTCCACCTTTCTGACGATGGCGATCTTGATCCTGATTGGGCTGGCCTACAACCGCGCCCAACGTCAGGAAGGCCCCCCATCCCGCTTCCGAGTGGCCGTAGAAGCCGTGGCCGAAGGCATGCTCAATTTTATGGAGAACGCGGTAGGTGAGAAAGCCAAACTCTTTTTCCCCCTGGTGGCGACCTTTTTCCTGTTCATCGCTATCAGCAACTGGTGCGGAATTCTGCCGGGGTTCGGCTCCATCGGCGTGTGGGCCCTCCCCCACGCTGAGGAAGCGCACGCCGCAGAGCACGAGGGAGAAGAAATTGCCGCCGAACCGGGCGAGGAACTAGAGCTAATTCCCCTCTTCCGCTCGGCCAACGCCCACCTCAGCACGACGCTGGCGCTGGCTATCGTTTCGGTAGCCGCGGCTCAATACTTTGGTTTCAAGGCGCTGGGTGTCTCCTACCTGAATAAATACCTGAACTTTAGAGCTTCCTCTCCCAAACCCGATCCTACACAGAAAGGTTTGCAGGGAATTGTCTCCAAATTCGCTCGGGGTATAGAGATTATTGTCAACGGTATCGTCGGACTGATAGAGATCATCCTGGAAGTGCTCAAAGTTCTGCCTTTCTCCTTCCGTCTCTTTGGTAATATCTTTGCCGGCGAAGTATTGCTGTTCGTGGTCAGCTTTCTGTTCGCCTTTGTCTTCCCGGTCATTTTCCTGGGATTGGAACTCTTTGTCGGTCTTATCCAGGGACTCATCTTTGCCATGCTGACCCTGGTCTTTTTCTCTGTGGCGACAACTTCTCACCACGATGAGGAATCACATTAAGAACAAGTGCAAGAATTAAAATCAAGGAGGTTTTTTATGTGGCCTGAAGGCATCGAATCCGTCACGCAAGCTGCTACGGCATTCACCATCATGTTCGGAGTGATTTTTCCTGCCATTTCCATTGGTTGGATTGGCAGTAAGGCCATGGAGTCCATCGGACGTAACCCAGAGGCAAGCGGCGGCATCCTGACCAGTATGATCCTGGTCGCGGCGCTGGCAGAGGCTATCGCCATCTATGCCCTCGTCGTGGCTCTGGCTATCAAGTTCGTGTAACCCGATTAGCCTTATCCTGCCACGACAAGTGGAAAGGAGTTGAACCTTGGATGCATTGGGAAAACTAGGCATCAACGGCCTGTTCTTGCTGTCTCAAATCATCAACTTTCTCATCCTTTTTGGCGCGTTGAGCGTTTTCCTCTGGAAGCCGCTAATGCAGAGTCTGGACAAACGTCGTCAGATGCTGGAAAAAGAGAAAAAAGATGCCGCGACATTGGCGGAAGAACGCGCCAACATTGCGGCGGAGCAAGCGCGCATTCTAGATCAAGCTCGCGGAGAAGCGAATAAAATCACCGCAACAGCGCGTGAGCAGGCCCAAGCCGTGGCCGAACAAGCCGCCCAGGAAATGCGCCAGAAGGAAGCGGATGTATTAGCCGCGGCCCGTCAAACCGCCGAGGAGGAACG
>Ga0164318_10007974_pt1 | contig 10274 bp, 10 predicted proteins | sample GuaBasSedimGuay9_FD_113734 | JGI IMG/M metagenome (GOLD analysis project Ga0164318, IMG submission 113734) | Subseafloor sediment microbial communities from Guaymas Basin, Gulf of California, Mexico - Guay9, Core 4571-4, 0-3 cm | ecosystem: Environmental > Aquatic > Marine > Hydrothermal vents...
ATGTTGAGCAGAGGTATCGGACTCCTCGCCTCTACTTCGTCATAAAACATATGGGAAGTGTTGGCCGAAATTAACGCAAAATTAGCGCCCGCCCTACCGAGAGCCCTAATTGCCTTTAGTAGCAGCTCAATGACCTTTTCATACTTCTTTGATCTCCAATATTCCCTAAATTGATCAAAGCTCACGCTATATATGATAATAATTGGATAATTCTGTTTATGATGTTTCTCACGATATTCATTAATTATTGTTCTGTAATACAAAGTCGTGGATTCCGGACTCAGACCTCCTACAATACCGATCTTCCTCATCGGAATTTCGCTACTGTAACATTATCATTAATAAGATTTCGATTGGGTGTACCTGATTAAAATGATTAAGACTCGGAAACGAGGAAGTACTCATACTTTTTTAGCAGCTTTAAGCGGTTCTGCCACGCCTGACTCGATATTGTCTCCTGTTCCACGTAATGGTCAACATTTCCCTCCTGCAGCGGCCTTCGAGGTACTTTGCGAGGCAGAAAGCCTTTAGGAAAACCTGCCGGTATGGCGATTTTCCAGTATCTTTGTGCTTCAGCGAAAGGTATTCGTAAAGCCTGTTGATGGCCTTATTTGTCCATTCTCTAGTCAGCTCACCTTCGTCGTCCAACTCTGGGAGTCCGTATTTGTTCAGAAGCGTTATTGTCGCTTCAATCGCGATTGGTTTGAACATTTCAGTGTAGTCGAACGTGAGTGGTGTACTGTACCTCGTCCTGTGCAGGAAGCCGTACGTTGGATCAAGGCCCGCCGCGATCAACGCCTTCGTTGCCAGGGAGTACAAGACCGCGTACATGACGGAAAGGGTCTTGTTGAAGGGATCCCTATGCCTCGGCTTCCTGCCAACGAAATTGTATTTCATGATTAGATGCAACATCAATTTTGGATTGACTAGGTCAAACAGCTCTTCCCAGAGCATCTGCGAGGCCCTGGATTCCCAGATCCTAATTCTGGTCTCAAACTCCCTTGGGTCTCCAATCTCCGAGGGGGCTTGGGGTATCTCCGGCGCCTTTTTGCCGTAGTACTTGAGTATGTTGCGCATTCCCCCAATTTTCGCCTTGATGTACTCCAGTGCGATGTTCAGCGCCTTATCCTTTTCTAGGCCGTATTGAAGTCTCCGATAGTTGTTGTAGCTCGTTCCTATGGGGTTCACCGTGATCGCAATATTGTCCTTGGCCATGATGGCCAGGGGAACGTTGCGCGAAGCGAGAACCGGAGGGACAGAAGAGCTGATTTTCACGTTGGATCCTATGATCAGGATGGCGTCAATATCCCTCAAGCCCCTCTCGATCAGCCTATCCTCGATCTTTATAACGATGGTCGATCTGCCCTTTACTTCGACCTCGTCGGCCCTCCGCAGGACCAGCAACCTCATGTCAGGCTTCCTTGAAGGGACAGTAGTTCCTCAGCTCGCATAGGCTGCAGAGGTTTGGGCTAGGCCTGAAGCCCTCGCTCTCCCTTTTTAGCATTCTCATAATGCTCGTCTGATCTTCGTCCTCCAGCAACTTGTACATGATCTTCTCCGGAGAGACTATGACTATGCCGACAGGTAGTCCCCATTCGTAATAGAGTGCTATACCGCGCAGGAGCGCCTGCCAGGGCTTTGCCGGATTTAACCTGGTTGAGGATACCTCGACGTATACGATGGATGTGGTTCCGTTCAAGTTAATCAAATAGATTAAATCTGCCCTGGAGCGGGCGCAGAGGACCTCGCCGTCCTTAATGATCCCCAATTCATGCCAGTATTCCCGGAGGGCGACCGAGGGCTCCGAGGCAACATGGCGGAGGGCTTCGTCCACCTGCTTCACAAGCCAATCATGCAATTCCTTGCTCTCGTCAGCTGTGGGATACTCGGGAGGGTACAGTGGCGTTGAGCCGTGCCAGAGGAGGTCCCTGGCGTGGGGGCAGAGTATGCCCCAGCCCAGGAGGTTCAGCCTAGTATACCTCGAACCTGCGGTCCTGCAGGATGTAGTAATCCTTGCCCTCAAATACATGTGCCCTTTGGTACTCATCCTCCCTAACGACGATGATAAACACTGAATCACCGTCCTCAACGAGCTTCTTAGCCTTCTTCGCCACGAGCTTCGCAGTCGTGGCAGTTCCAGGTCCGGCATAGACGCTCCGATTAACCCTAGACAAACCCAGTCTCCGCAGGTATCTCCGCAACTTCCCCCTGCGATCCTCGTCCCCGATGTCGTAGGCGACAATCACGATCACCTCCTACCACCACTTCAGATGAAGATCAAGGCATACCTGCGACTGACTGGGGAGTGTATTTCGGCCCCTTCCCCGCTAAAGGAAAGGTAGTCGGAGAGGCCCGTACCGGCATCGAGAACGTAGACGAGCGTGTCGCCAATCTGCTCCGGCCCGATTACAAGATCTTCATTTATTTCAATACGACCCTCTATGGCCTTCAGGAAATGCTTTAAGTCAACGAATTTCCCCAAGAACGATATGGGATTTCCCAGAGCCCTAATAGTCAGGCGGCTCCTCGACCTTTCCAGTTTTATCATCAACCTCCCGTCCTTCATGACCTTGGTGATGAGGAAATTCCTCGCTAGGATCCCTATGCTCGCCTCACCGGCGTATCCGGAATCCTCCTCCACGAAGCCAACGTTGAAGCCCGTCCTCCTGAACATGAGGATCCTCGTGTAGGCCTGAGGGGGACCGATCACGGAATTTAGGAGGTCAAGTGCTTTGTCCCTATCGATCTTTATGGCTTCGTATATTTGCCTAACTCCGGATATCCTGGCCATCGACGCCATCGAAAGGGCATGGATCAGGCGTCTCCTCAACTCGTGAAATCTTTGTGGGATGAATCTCGAAATGTCCCTTTTCCTCTTCGGGTAATCCGGATAGAGTGATTTCACCGTCTCAACGAGGCCCCAATAGTCCATGAAGCTACGCGCACCAACCCTTTCCAGGGCATACTCGGGGACCACCAAATGGACCTCAGAATCCACACCGCGCCTCCCCACCCGGCCAATCCTCTGAATCACGTCCTCCGAGGATGTCCCAGACGTGATGCCCAGGACAACCTTACCCAGGTTGACGCCCTGGGTGGTTGCCTCGCTCCCCACGATTATCCTGCCGCCGGCCCTGCACGCCCCCCGGGGGAAAATGGATACTATGCACTCGACATCCAGGCCTTTCGAGCTCAGAGCCTCCGCCACCGAGGCAACCATCCAAAGTCTTTCTAGTATTATTAGCGCTCGACCATCTTTGATGCCCCGCAGCTTCTGGAGCAACGCACCCTCCGCCAATCTGGGCACATCCTCTGCGGCCTTGAAGTAGGCCGAGAGTCCCTTCCTCTTCGTCGAAACTGAGTGCAGGATGAAGAAAGTCTTACCCCTAACCATGAAGCCGCCGTCGCCATTGATCGTCTGAGCCCTTACAATATTCGGGCTCAAGCCGGTGTTGGATAGCTCCTCAACGATGTCCTCCGCGGGTGTGGCGGAGGAGAGAACCACGGGCTCTCCCCCGAGTTCCCTATTGAGCTTCAGAATCGCGTAAAGGGCGTCGATCTCGTACGGTCCGTAGAGGTGGAACTCGTCGACGAAAAGGGGGAACTCCAACAGCCTTTCAACAGCACCACGGATGTCGCTGACCTGACTCCTGGTCAGAACTCCACTCTTCCTGAGCACCCCGTCCAGATCGTCGCCCCTCGCCATGGCGAGGAGGAGGTTGTGAAGGGCCTTCCCGACCAATTCAAAATTCCTGTAAGCGCCAGTTCGCAGAAGTAGGTAAGTGTCGGGCGTGGTGAACACGATCACATAAATTCCACCCTTTCTGCGATGAGAGAGAACTTTTTCGGCAATTTCGTAGAAAAGCTGGGCCTTCGTCTGATCCTCGGGCGTGAAATACCTTCCGGATATAGCCAATAAAGCTATGTAACGGGCCTCCCAGAGGCCCCCAATCCTAGCTTTATTCACTTCGTAGATGGTCAGGGGCTCGATGCACTCTTCGATCCTGCTCCTATCCAAGCACTCGCACCTTCGAGCACCGCATACTTCGTCCCTACAGATCTTCTTGCTTTCCACTAGTTTCGCGTTGAAATGGTCGAGGATTACCTCCTCGACCGTGCAAAGCTGGTTAGCAAGCAGGGTATTGTTCGGGTATATGGCTACAAAACCAGATACCCCGTCGACGCTGTGGGGGTTTAGGAGGAGCGTCAGGGTCTTGCCTCCCCCAGTCGGGGCGACCAGGAGGATATCTTCCTCCCTCTCCAACCTACTGCGTACTTCTGCCTGAAACTGATTTAGCCTGAGGCTCTCGGTGAGGTAGAGATCGCTGAAGGGGATTGAGAAGGCGGGAACCGTGAACGTTATGGGCTCGGTCATGTACTATGCAATCCTCGTCCTAGGTAATACAACCCTGTAAGATCTACTACCTTTCCTGATAGTGTATTCGATGGCTTTTTTGGCAATACCGAAAATCGCTATGTCTCCGGCCTCATGGGGAAGAACCACGCTGTATCCCTCAACGGCCCTCACATCAGCCAGGTTGAAGGGATGGGTGACGCTCCCTAACTCAACCTCCCTGACCTCGACCGATTTGAGGGTGATCCTTAGAACACCTGCCCGCTTGGCACCTATGCGCACAACCAGCCTCTCCGGCATTTTTTCCCTTGCCATGATCAGGGTCTCCAGCTCGCTCCCAGGCATCAAGACCACGTTCTTTGTGAAGAACGGATAAGCAAGTCTCGTCTGCCCCCTGATCATGACGTTTCCCTCATTCCCGCCGGCCATCAGGACCTCTCCCAGGATCGCCCTCGTAACCTTCATGGGATACGAGTAGACGCCGAATCTCTCATACAGCTCAATGGGTTTCTTATACCTCTTTATCCCAAACTTTGATGCGTATCCCACATCTGGGTCGACTATGTACCCGGCTAGGGCCAGCGTTATTCCGTAGTTGTGGAAGATGGGGGAGGGTTGGGAGATATAGAATTGGGGCGTCGGCTGGGACTTGGCGTGGTGCCAGAGTATTCCATCAACCCTGGCGCGGGCGTGGTAGTAGTGCGGCATGGCCTACAGCCCCGGATCAATGTGCTTCGCTATCTCCCACCCCTGCTCAGGGCCACGATGAAGGCATCAAGCTGCTCCACGAAGTCGATACTGCTCTCCCAAAGGCGCCTGAAGGTCCCATCCCTATCAGAGGGATCAACACTGTTCGTCACTTCATCGTTGGTAATGGTCTCCATCCCCAACGTCGCAAGCTTCTCCTCGAGCATTTTGCCGATCTCGCTGGGCTTCTCCTTACCCGCCAATGCTATCTCGTCGGCGAGGTCCAGGGCCGTCGTTATCGAGTAATTCCCGCACCTTATTCCCTTAAGCTCGACCTCGATCGTGCCATAGACTCCGCTCCTGCCGCCGATCTCCTCAAGGGTCGCCAGGGAGTAGAGGACCGCAAGGAGCTCAGGCTCGGTGATGTCGTGCAGGACTGCCCTGCCCACGAACACCGTCCCTGGCATGACGTGGATCTCGTTGTAGAGGGCCCCGCCTGTGGTGGAGATCACCCCCTCCGTGACCTTGTTGTGGGTTTCGGGCTGCACGCTCCTCGCGGTGGCGAAGGCCGGGTCGAAGTGAACCCTAGTCTTCACCCCCACGCTCATGGTGCCCCCTGCCTTGCTGTATTGCGCCTCGGTGAGGGCCGCACCGAAAATTGTGCACGCCGGACAGTACCCGTCCATGCCAATATCGGTGGTCCCGCCACCCCTCTGGGCGAGCGGCGGCAGAATGGTACAGTTCCAGCCATTTGCCAGGTGTTCCTCAGCCTTTTGGAAACCCAGCCTACTCGCAGCCTCGATGAAGGGCTTTAGGTCCACCCCAGAATCCCTGTACATCCTGAGCAGCTGGAGCAGCCTCCTCCTAGTGACGGCCATCAGCTTTTGAGGTTGGATCACGGGAACAGATATGCCGCTCTCCGGCAGGGTTGCCTCGTTAATGTCCCCGGGGCCTTCTGTCCTTAGCAACAGTAGGTTGGCCGCCTTGATGGTGAAGACCACCTCGATCCTCTTCCCGTTTGGGAACACCCTGCCCGCCTCGCCGATCTCCCTAAGACAAGGCCTTAGGGATTCCAGCCAAGACATACCCTCAACCATCTTCACTCACCTCCTTCAACATCAGATTTTTTACTAGAAAAAATATTAGACAAAACATTTTGCCCCTCAGGGGGAACGGTTCCCCTCCTGGCCATCTCGGCTATGGCCGAAATCACCATGTTCATGAGCCTTATCCTCGAGCCTATGGGTATGTTGTCTGTTGTCTCCCGGAATTTCTTCAATAGGCCTATTAGCAGCTCCTTAAAACACTCCCTGGCCCTGCCGCTCTGAAGCGTACTTGGTATGTTCGCCTCGGCGACAACCCGGATAAACTCGTCGCTATTGTCCCATATCGAGAAGACCAGCGTTTCCATGGCCTTCCTGACCTCCTTCACATAGGCGTGGGTGGACTCCCTATGGGGGCCTACGGCCACCTTCAGCAGGCCTGCAAGACAACCCGCGTAGTAGTCCACCCCCCTATCTGGCTGATACCTGCACAACTCCAACCCGTTCACGCAACCACCCCCATTTTGTACCGGAGGCTCTCAACCAAGGAGTACATTTCTGGGGACCCGTACTGGAGCAAGAGGGGAGAGAGCTCAGGCGGGTAATCGAGGACCTCCAGTACCGCTGGCAGGTTCTCCCTCATGGACCTTCTGTTCAGCACGGCAATGGACATCATGGCAGTCGCGACGTAGGGTGTGTACCCTCCAAGTCTCCTATCCGATGGCTCGAAACTGTACAGCGGCCTCCTCCCCTTGTAATAGGTGAGGAGAAGGGAGGAGGGCGAGGAAGGAATGGTCTCTGATATCACAACCGGGTATAGACCCCAGGCTGCGAGAACACCCGAAGTCACCATGTCCTGCAGCCACTCATTCTGGTGGCCTTGCTTATTGTCACGCCGGTACGGTATGCTAAGGGTGGCAGAGAATGCGTCATAGAAGAATCTCGGAATTTCCGTGACCTTTTCGATCCCTCCGATCACTTCGTCAAACCTTCTCGAAAATCCGTCTTCATTATAAACGAACTCCATTACGTTGATAGCCCTACGCCCCCCGATGCTGTAGAGGAGGCTTCCCATTAGCCTGCCCACCTCTATCATCACCTGGAGAGGCATGAGAGCCCTTAGAGTTAAACTGATCAGGTACCTCTGCTCGATTTGGCTCCTGATAATGGCCTCCCCCAGGCACAGAGGGTCCACGACATAGCGTCTTCCCTCCTGCATGAGCCTGTTCACGCTATCGGGATGGAGCCTCCTGGACCACTGCTCAGGGGTTAGGCGCCTCCTTCCGAAAAAGAAAATGAGGAAATCCCCGACAACGCCCACGGGGGTATTGAGTCCGCATATGGGGCAAATCTTATCCCCATCTTCAAACTCGACACCCTGCATTTTTATGCCTTGGAAGGAATTTCTGATTCCCTCGGGAAGAACGATATCTCCAGAAATTTCATTTTCGCGCCCATAGTAAAGTAAGGCTATTCGGTAGGAGTTGCCGACTTCCCTGAGATAAACTCCCTGTTCGCAATCCCTCTTCTTGTAGTTGTGTTGTTTGCACTCTGGGGGTTTGCTCTTTCCTCCGCACCTTTCCCTGCATTTCGGATCTTCGCAGCACTCCATATTCCATCTCAGGTCTTCCTCAACGGCCTCGGGTATGAGCCGGCCGCCTTTCTCGAGACCCTCCCGCACCCCGTCCCAGTCCAGTTCCACCTCGAATTTTGGCGCATCGGTGACGGTAGCTAGTCCGAACGGGGTCGATATTGGGACCAGGAAGGTCCCATCCTCGATTCTGGCCTCCTGGATCCTCTCAAACACCTTCACGCTCAGGAGGGATCGGAGGAATGGTTGGGGAATCGTTATGTTGAGCAGCGCGAGGTTCAGGCCGATGCCCAGGTCCCCCTCCGACTCCGAGAGCATTTGCGGTATGTCTAATGGGTTGTCCGTACCCTGGAGCCTGTCAGCGATCCATAGGAGGCGCCAAACGGGACGCGGGTACAGGGGATCCCTTAGTGTCTCAGCGGGATTCGTGAATACGTACTTGGAGAGAGCCTTAGCCTCCCCTGATGTAAAGTCGGAGGCCTCCAGCCTCTCCATGAGCCAGCCTTGAAGCCTTTCCAGGGATGGACGCCCACCCAGCTTCAGTTTTTGGCCCATATCGTGGATGAAGCCTATCGCAAAGGCCTCCTCTTTCTCGGGGACATCCATTTCCTTGAGCTTGGAGAACTCCTCCAGGAGCTCCTGGAAAGTCCTGGCAACGGTATAGCTGTGCAGCCAGAGACTCACGCTCGTCCAGTACTTGGCGGGCGTGGAGGCCGCTGGAGGGGGGAGTAGATTGTATGCCACCCTCACCCCCTCTGCCCCAGCAATCATCACCTGAGAAACATTCTATTCATATAAAAATCTTTCATAACTCTGTATTACAAATTTTTTATATTACTAAGATGTTAAGGATACTAAAGATGGCGGGTAGGGCGGTGGTCGTCCCGGTGGGCGTGACGGGCGAGACGATTGAGGGTTTGCTGAAGAGCGTGCCTAGGCCGGACCTGATCATAACGGTTTCCGTTCCCGGATACGAGGAGGTCAAGGGGCCCATTATTGAGGGCCTAAAGGCCGCGGCTTCGGCGATGGGGGCCCGTTTCCGCTCCTTCACGGTGAAAAAGGGGGATGTGGAAGTCCTCGTTGACGTCTATAAGCTGCTGCTTGAAGAAAGGCCCAATGAGGTCTACCTTATAGGCGTCACCGGTTCCAGATACCTACTACCCCTGCTTGTGATGGTCCTGCTGAAGTACTGGCGTGATGCAAAAGCCGTTGTTTACCTATTGCACGGCGTGGAGGGCGAGGAATGCGAGGCTGTCCCCCTCCCGGGATTCTTCGCCCCATCGATGAGGCTCAGCAACACCCAAATTAAATTGCTAAAGATAATCTACAGTCTAGAAGGCCCAATTTCCGGAAAAGAACTAATACAGAAGTACGGGTTTACGCGTAGTGTGTATTACGTGTTGGCCGATATGGAGAGAAAGGGTCTTCTGTTCGTTAGGAGGAACAAGATTGAGAAAACCCTCCCCGGCAGGCTCATGTATGAGCTGCTAAGGGCGGGTGAGGGCGCAAAATGATGGAAAACCCCCTTAGGGCACTGAGGGCCTATCTGCACATCGAGTCTGACTCCTCTATTAAATTCCACACGGGCAAAATCCTCAAAACAATTATCTACAGTCTGGCACGCGAAACGCAGCTTTACAGAGGGATGAGAGGGATCATCTCACCCCTTCACCTTTCCCCCCTTTTCAGTCCAGGAAAACACGAATGGGAACTTGGGGAAGTAGTTACTCCCCGTTACGATGAAAAGGAGAAATTGGATCCGGTCAAGCTCAATGGAGAATATATGATTCACATAGGCGGTATCGCACAGTTTACCAAAAAGGCCGAGAAGGCTTTTGAGCGCCTTAAAGTTCCCCTTCAAATAAAAATTAAAAATGTTATTTTGGAGATACAATTAGAAAAAATGTCTGAAATTACAAATTTTATAGACGAAAAGAGAATAGAGGGGGATAAGGTAACTCTGTATATGAAAGCTCCAACGAAATTGTTTAATGTCTTTGTTCAATCTAAATTACCTAAGTTCAATATTTCGGCCGTCGAGGTCCTGATGGTTCCATATATGTTTTTAGCGGGTGAATTAAGCTTGAAAGAATCGCTATTGTTTAAGGCAATTCAACTTTTGGGTAGAATGACGGAAACATGGTATTCAGTTAACACTGTAAAATCTTACCTAATTCCTTTTAATGATAGAAAAACTCCAGTGATAATTGGTAAAATAACATATATTTTGGAAGATAAAAATAAATACGAGAATTATTATAACTTGATTTTGAAGATTGCTGAAATTGTGGGGGTGGGCCAATCTCGATTGAATGGTTTTGGGACTGTAACATGGAAATAAAAATTTTTTGCTTAAATTCAAAAATATGTGGATGAGATGTTGTAGTTTGATAATTAAGGTATTTTTGTAAAAGGAGTTTAGAGTTGAATTTGGAATTTAACGATAAGTTTGAGGTAGTTAAACAACAAAATAAACAAAATAGTTGTATTATATGCATCTTGAAAACTATCAAGACTAAGAGATATCGGCTTCGCTTTTGAGTTCGTCTATGATCCTTGAAAACTAGCAAGACTAAGAGGGCCTCACGATCCTCGCCAA
>Ga0164318_10007976_pt1 | contig 10270 bp, 11 predicted proteins | sample GuaBasSedimGuay9_FD_113734 | JGI IMG/M metagenome (GOLD analysis project Ga0164318, IMG submission 113734) | Subseafloor sediment microbial communities from Guaymas Basin, Gulf of California, Mexico - Guay9, Core 4571-4, 0-3 cm | ecosystem: Environmental > Aquatic > Marine > Hydrothermal vents...
AAACATGATCCTGTGGGGCAGGAGAGCCAAAATGTTTTCTGCCCCACAGGAAATCCACCACAGCCTTTACCACAATCTCAGTAAGAACCCTACATGCGGAAGGATTGGTGCAATAACCAAGGACACAACTGACATAAGCTTAATGAGGATATTCATGGCAGGACCCGAAGTATCCTTAAACGGGTCACCCACCGTGTCACCCACGACAGCGGCCTTGTGGTTGTCAGAACCTTTTCCGCCCAGGTTTCCTTCCTCAATGTATTTCTTTGCGTTATCCCATGCACCTCCGCCGTTTGCCATGAAAAGCGCAAGAAAGGCACCCATGACCGTGGCACCAAGAAGCATTCCTCCGAGGGTCTCCTTACCAAGCAGGAAACCAACAGCCACCGGTGTAAGCACTGCCACCAGCCCGGGGGCCACCATCTCCTTCAGTGCAGACGTGGTTGCAATGGATACGCATGTTTTTGGATCAGGTTTCACGCCTTCCTTACCTTCCAGAAGTCCGGGGATCTCCCGGAACTGGCGCCTGATCTCCTCCACGATGCTAAAGGCGGCCTTGCCCACCGAAGTCATGGTAAGGGCGGCACACACCATAGGAACCATTGCACCGATGAAGGTACCAATCACAACCATGGGGTTCTTGATGTCTATAATCTTCAGTCCTGCTGACTGGGTGTAAGCAACAAACAAGGCCAAGGCGGTAAGGGCTGCTGACCCTATGGCAAATCCCTTTCCAATGGCCGCTGTTGTGTTGCCCAAGGCGTCCAGACTATCTGTAATCTTTCTGGTCTCGGGTCCCAATCCTGACATCTCCGAGATACCACCGGCGTTGTCTGCAATTGGACCATAGGCATCAACCGTCATGGTTGCGCCAACTGTGGCCAACATACCGACTGCCGATAACCCTATACCGTAAATACCTGCCACATGATATGCTATAAAAGTCGCTACACAAATACCAAGTATGGGAAGATAAGTGGACATCATGCCTACAGCCAGACCCGCAATAATTACTGTGGCCGGGCCTGTCACAGATTGTCCGGCAATCCTGCGCACAGGGGGACCTGAGGTGTAATATTCGGCCAAAAGCCCTATGGCTATACCACAAAGGAGCCCTGAGAATACAGCCCAAAAGGCACCCATGGGCATCCCAATTGATTTTGTAATTATGAGCGTCAAGATCACGAAGATAATAGCAGCTATATAGGTCGTATTACGGAGTGCGGCCGCCGGATTCCCCCTTTGAAACACCTTTATGGAAAATACCCCCACAAAGGAACTAAGGAGCCCCGCCATGGCCACAAGAATGGGCATGGACATATACTTTAGCTTTATTGTTGTAGGATCAAGGCTTTTGAGAATAGGAAATTTGTCCAAAAATTCAGGTGTAATAGCCAAGGTTGCACCAATGGCGATGGTCGCAACTACCGAGCCAACGTACGACTCAAATATGTCCGCACCCATACCGGCGATATCGCCCACATTGTCTCCCACATTATCGGCAATGACACCCGGGTTTCGAGGGTCGTCTTCCGGGATGCCTGCCTCGACTTTACCAACGAGATCCGCCCCCACGTCAGCCGCCTTTGTGTACACGCCGCCGCCCACACGGGCAAAAAGCGCGATGGAGCTGGCCCCCATTGCGAAACCGTTGATATACACTGCGGTCGCTGGATCTTTGCCATAATACCAGAACCAAAAACCAAGGCCCAAAAGCCCTAGGCTTGCTACGGCAAGCCCCATAACCGAACCAGAGAAGTAAGAAACGTTTAATGCCTTGGCCTGACCGAATTTATTCGCCGCCTCCGCGGTGCGGCTGTTGCCTCTGGTAGCGGCGGTCATCCCCGAATAGCCAGCCACCATGGAGCAAAAGGCCCCCGTTACAAAGGCTATCGAGGTCCGCCAAGAAATACCCCAGCCCAGCAACAGAAATACAATTACAATGAAGATCAACAGTACTGAATACTCCTTTTTTAGGAACGCCATGGCACCGTCATGGATCATCCCCTCCAGCTCCTGCATCAACTCGTTGCCATTGGGCTGCTTTTTCACATAATTGTAAATAAGGAATGCGATTATGAGCCCTACGATTCCGAGCCAAGGAGCGTAAACCGTTAAACCCTGTAATCCCTGCATCAGTTTGCTACCTCCTTTTGCGCTAGATTTTGGCAATTAGTATGATTCATTGCCGCTTCTACCCCCTTTGAAACAAACAGCTCACATGCCCGCACCGCTGTTTCCACAACCTTCTCCACCAGCTCCACCTCATCCTCGTAAAAGGGAGAAAGCACGAATTGCTCCACAGACTCACCGAACCGGGGCCGTCCAATACCTATCTTTAAGCGAGGAAACCTATCAGTCCCCAACTCCTGGATAATGGACCGGACCCCTTTGTGCCCGCCTGACCCTCCCCGCCGTGCTAGCTTCAGCCGTCCTAGTGGGAGGTCCAGATCATCATGGATGACCAGTAGTTGCTCAGGCGCAAGGTCAAAATGATCTGCGCAGGCCTTTACGGCTAGTCCGCTGTTGTTCATGTAGGTGACCGGGCAAAAAAGCATCAGGGCCTTCTTGTCAAACACCGTAATCACATGGTGTGATTGAAACCGCCGGCCTCGCAGGCGCAAGCCCAGCTTCCGGCACCAAGCCTTGACAACCGTAAAGCCGATATTGTGCCGGGTCCTTGCGTACTGTTCACCTGGATTGCCGAGGCCCACTATAACAATCACCCGTTGCTGAACTCCGGATTCACCCCCTTTCTGTTGGATTATTCCTCGCTGCTTTGTTCAGCCTTTTCCTCTTTCTCGGCTGCTTCTTCCTCTTCTACTACCTCTTCTTCCTCTTCTCTTTCAGGTCCCACGGTAGGTGCGGCAACTACAGCCACGGTCTGATCTCCGTCGTCGAGACATTTGATACCCTCGGGCAGGGGAATATCGCTAACGTGGATTGCATCCCCTATATCAAGCTTGGATACGTCCACCTCAACGAAGTCAATCAGCTTGTCCGGCAGGCAGGAAATCTCTATTTCCCTCTTTACATGCTGGAGAATCCCACCTTTTGTAACTCCCTCGGGCGTATTTACCAGATGGATCGGGATTTCTACCGTTAGCTCAGTATCCATGGATATCTCATAGAAGTCCGCATGAAGGTACGTGTCCTTTATGGGATCCACCTGCAAGTCCTTGAGCATCACTTTCTTGGTCTCGCTTCCCTGCTCGGACTGTATTTCCATGTCCAGCATTATATTGTCACTGGTGGCCTTTTTCACTATCTTATAGAGCTGGGAGTAATCCACAGCGACCATTACCGGTTGAGTGCGAGGGCCGTAAATAATGCCCGGAACCTGCTTGCTCCTTCTGATCTTTCTTGCGGCCTCTTTTCCCTTCGAGGTTCTCAATTGCGCTACAAGCGCTGTATCAGCCATTTGTTTCCTCCGAATTAATAAAATTTTTCACAAAGTATCTCACAGAAGAAGCCGGCACAAAGCCGGCTCCTTCCGTTTATACAAAGAGAGTACTCACAGAGTGAGAGTTATAAATCCTCTTGATGGTCTCACCAAGGAGTTCTGCTATCGAAAGCACCTCTATCTTCGTACACTGCTTGGCCTTCTCATTCAACGGAATCGTATTTGTTACAACAAGCTTGTCAATAGGCGAATTTTCTATGCGCTCTATAGCGGGGCCCGACAGCACAGGGTGGGTACAACATGCGAATATCCGCTTGCTCCCTCTGCTGGTTAGAGCTTCGGCAGCCTGCGTCAGGGTCCCGGCAGTATCTACCATATCGTCGAGTATGACAGCGGTTTTCCCCTCCACGTCACCAATTATGTTCATCGCCTCGGATACGTTCGGAGCATCCCTTCTCTTGTCAATTATGGCAAGCGAGGCATCCAGCCTTTTTGCAAAGGCCCTGGCCCGTTCAACACCGCCGGCATCAGGGGACACGATCACCAAATTATCTTGAAAATGGGTATTCATGTATTTGAGTAATATGGGAGCAGCAAAGATGTTGTCCACCGGGATGTTAAAATAACCCTGAATCTGACCGGCGTGCAAATCCATGGACACAACTCTGTTGGCCCCAGCTATGGTAATTAGGTCGGCAACCAGCTTTGCACTTATGGGTACCCTGGGCTTGACCTTGCGATCCTGCCTGGCATAACCGTAATAAGGTATCACCGCGGTTATCCTCTTGGCCGAGGCCCTTCTCAAGGCATCCATTATGATTAATAGCTGCATCAAATTGTCATTGACCGGGGGGCACGTTGACTGCAGGATAAACACGTCCCTGCCGCGCACGTTCTCCCCGATCTCTACCTGCACCTCGCCGTCGCTAAAGGTCTTGGCGGTGATTTTCCCCGGCTCTATCCCCAGGTACTCACACACCTCCCTCGTGAGGATGGGATTTGAGGTCCCGCCGAAAAGCTTCATCTCAGGTAATAGGGCCATAGTCTCTTGTGCTCACGAGGCCGTGGCCCCGGCCTCCGTCTCGTTACTTTTTGTGCAACTCAACTGCCCGAACAGAACCTTCTCTAACATTACCAACGGACCTGGCAATCACTTCATCTCCTGGACCGGGGTCTTTCAGTTCCTCTTGCTCCTTAAACAAGACAATAAAAAATGGCTGGGGTGGGAGGATTCGAACCTCCGAATGCGGGCTCCAAAGGCCCGTGTCTTACCACTTGACGACACCCCAAAGCCGTCTATTTTTCCGCCTCCCCAAAAGGGGAAAGATCACGTCTGCCGGCGTTTGTCAGGGCCCCTTTCGAAAATGGCCCCGTTCTCCTCCCATGCCATCGTGAGAAAGGCTCTCACACCGGCACCTTCAGAAGCTAAACTCAGAGCTTCTTCTGCCTTCCCTCGGTCCCTGAAAAGACCCACAACACTCGGTCCGCTGCCACTCATCACCACGCCATCAGCGCCCGCCTTAAGGAGTTCCTTCTTGATCTGTCCTATGACGGGAAAATGCTCGACCACCACTGCTTCCAGGTCATTTTCAAGGAACCGGTCAGGCCTTGCGTACAGCGGTTCTTGAAATTTTACTATATAATTTTCAGCGGGTTGTGTCAACTCTAATTTGACTTGACCATAGGCCCACGCAGTGGAAACACGGAAGGGGGGGACAACTATAACATACCAAAATCGCGGCAAATCTAAGAAGGGTTCCAGCACATCCCCTATACCTGTTGCCAGGCTGGGACGGCAGTCCAAAAAGAATGGTACATCCGCACCAAGGCCCCGGGCAATGGCATGAAGTCTCTTTTGCTCCAAGGGCTCGTCATGGATCCTGTTGAGCGCCTTAAGGGTAAAAGCTGCATCACTGCTTCCGCCCCCCAGTCCGGCTGCCACGGGGATCTTCTTTTCCAAAATAATCTCTACACAGGGTTCAAGACCCGTCTCTGAAAAAAATGCCTCACAGGCCCGCCACACAAGGTTGTCGTGGTTTGACGGCACATCTTCGCCTTTGCATACCAGGCGAATACCTCGACCCTTCCTCACAACCCGGAGTGTGTCAAACAGCATGACCGGGACCATCAAGGTGAACAATTCGTGGTAGCCATCCGGCCTCTTACTCCTGATCTTGAGTAGGAGGTTCACCTTGGCCGGGGCCTTGATCACCAGAGGTGTATTAATACCTTCCAAGGCACACCTCCGGTAGTCATTATTCCCACACCTTGAGTGTTAGAAAAAGCGTTGAACCGCGCCGCTTCACCAGCAGTAATATGACGTCGCCCTTTTTGTACTTTGACATCCTCTTGTTAAATGACTCCAGATCCTTAACCGGTTTCTGGTCTATCTCAAGGATTAGGTCTCCTGGTTGGATGCCAGCATCCTCTGCCGCCGAGCCGGACTCCACGTCCACAACCACAAGTCCGCTTTTCTCCTTCAGCCCAAACTGCCTTGCCAACTGGGGAGTAAGCTCCTCCACTGCCATACCAAGATGGGGCCTTGGCTCGGCGGTTGCCGCCGCCACCTGCTCACCTTTCATCCGCCCAATCTTTACCTCGAACACCTTCGTCCGGCCGTCCCTGATCACCTCGATCTCAACCACCTTACCCACCGGCGTAGTGCCTACAAGGTAAGGAAGATCATTCATCTCCCTTATGGGTTTGCCGTCGTACTTCACAATAACATCGCCCCGCCTTATACCCGCCTTGGCCGCAGGGCCGCCCGGTGTCACGTCCGCCACAAGGGCCCCGTGCTCAGTCTTTAGGTGGAGCTTCTCCTTCAGCTCGGGCGTAATCTTCTGGATCATCACGCCCAGCCACCCACGTTCCACCTTTCCTTTCTTGAGCTGGGGAAGAAGCTTTTTTGCAATGTTTATGGGAATGGCAAATCCGATCCCAATACTTCCGCCGCTTTGAGTATATATGGCAGTGTTAATACCTATAACCTCGCCAGCGGTGTTAAGGAGAGGCCCCCCGCTGTTACCCGGGTTTATGGGTGCGTCGGTTTGTATGAAATTATCATAAGACCTTGCCCCGATATGACGGTACTTAGCGCTTACTATTCCTGCTGTCACCGTATTGCCGAGCCCAAAAGGGTTCCCAATGGCCACCACCCAGTCGCCCACCTCTATCTTGTCCGAATCACCCAGGAGCAAGGGCTTGAGAGGATGATCAGTCTTTATACGCAGCAGGGCAAGATCGCTCTTCGGGTCCCTTCCTACAATCTTGGCATCGATCTCGGTATCATCTGACAGCTTGACCTTTATTTCCTCCGTACCTTCCACCACGTGGTTGTTGGTAAGAATATAGCCTTCCTTATCAATTATGAATCCCGAGCCTAGGCTACGCTGCCTGAACTCCTTGGGAAGCTGGTCACCAAAAAACCGCCTGAAAAAGTCCTTAAAAGGGTCATTTTGCCCAAAAGGGGTCTCAAAGGGAAACGGGATTCCCCTATGGCCCTTAACAATCTTGACTGTGCTGATGTTGACAACCGAATCCTTTGCCTTCTTCACTAAGGCGGCAAATGACCCCGGGGCATTGGGGAGAATTGAGGAAGTTTGAGCCTCAACGGACTGATGGCCTAAGACCAAGAACAGGCTCACGATTATTATCAGCGCGCCGCCGTACAAAACCCTTTTTTTCATGCCTATCTCCTTTTTACTCTCACCTGAATCCTCTCTTTCTAGGGAAAGGCATCCAGGCGAACCGACTCTGCAACATCCCCCTCACCCGGGGACGGGTTTGAAAGATTAATTATCCCACTTCTTTCACGTATCTCCATCTGAGGTCCGTAAGCACAGAATCAATAAACTTTTCTTCCTCGTCTGTTAGATTACCCTTGGTCTTCTCCTTCAGCATGGCTATAGTGTCAATGGCATGCTTTGCGAGTGTGAGGTCCTTTTTTTTCTGGCCCGTTTGAGGGTCTGCTATTTCCCCGAAATGATAGAGGGCAGATGAGCTGAGGCTGAATATCAGGGATGTAAAGGTAACCTCAGGAAGGGAGCCGCTTTGCTGCTGTCTTGCCTGCCCTTTGGCCGCTTCGGTCCTTTGCTGATCCGGTTTCTTGCCTTCTGCCTCCTTTGCCTTTTCCTCCTCAGGTTTCTTCTTTAGCTCGCCCTTCTCATCAAAGGCCCTTCTGTCCTTGATGATGAAACCTTTTTCTTCAGCCATAGCATCACCTCACGAAATTGGTCTATTGGGTCTATTAAGTCTATTGAGTTTGTTAAGTTTATCGAATCCTCTATTCCCAGTTATTTTTCAGGCCATCAGGCGTACATGAGCCGCCTTCCTTTTGGCTCTGGGACAGGGTCCCCAAATTCTTTAGCTGTATTGATCCACAGTTCAATGGCATCATTAACATTTCCCAACGCCTCACCTGGTGTACCACCATGTGCCATACAGCCGGGAAGCTCAGGAACTTCAGCTACAAAGACCCCGTTTTCTTCACTCCAATAATAGTCTCATACTTATACATCACAACTCCTCCAGGCAGGCCTTCAGCATTCGTCATACGATATTCAATATTGATTATTGACTTGTTTTTCCCTGTGCCTCATGCCTTTTCACAACTCAATCCTTTTTACCGAATATACCTGTTCCAGTGACATCAGGTCCTTTATGGCCTCGTCGCCCGCAGGAGAACTGGTTGCCAGAAAGATAACATTCTGCCCTTTCTCCCTTTCCTGTCCCACTTGCATCCTTGCTATGTTTACCCCGTGTTTGCCAAGGGTCGAGCCGATCATTCCTATAACTCCGGGACGGTCCTCATTGTGTATAAGCAGGTTATGCCCCTCAGGAACCGCTTCAAGGTAAAAATTGTTTATCCTAAGTATGCGCGGGAATTTTTTCCCAAATATGGTCCCTGAAACCACGTTTTCACCCTCTATGGTCTTGACCACCAGCCTTATCAGCGTGGAAAAGTCCTCAGAAGTGCTGCTTGTGGACTCCACCACCTTTATCCCCCTTTCAGCCGCTATGAAAGGGGCGTTAACAAAATTCACGCCGTCTTTGATCGGGGTGAGCAGCCCCTTTAACATTGCTGTGGTCAACGGCTCAACGTCGTAGTCGGTAACAGCGCCAGAGTAATCAATCCGAACCTCTGTGATCGCGCCCTCGGCCAGTTGCGCCTGCAAGGCCCCCATTCTTTCCACCAATGTCACGAACGGCCTAAGGGTAGTAAGCAGCTCTGCGCTGATGCTGGGCACGTTGACGGCATTTTTCACCGTGCCGTGAAGCAGGTAGTCCACCACCTGGCCGGCTATGATCTTGGCCACATTGTCCTGGGCCTCTTTTGTGGAAGCCCCAAGATGAGGGGTGCAGATGAAGTTATCAAGCTCCATCAATTTGAGCCTCCCAGGGGGTTCCTTAGAGAACACGTCGAGGGCCGCACCCCCAAGGTGCCCAGATGCAAGGGCCTCGTAGAGATCATCCTCATTGACAATTCCACCCCTCGCGCAATTGATGAGCATGGCGCCTTTTTTCATCTTTGCGAAGCTCTCACGGTTGAACATGTTGGTGGTCTCTTCTGTTTTGGGGGTATGGATGGTGACATAGTCAGCCCGCCGCAGCAGCTCATCAAAATCCACGGGTTCCAGGTCCAGCTTCTCTATTGTCTCCGGCTTGATGTAAGGGTCATACACCATCACTTTCATCTTCAGTCCCTTGGCCCGGTCCGCCACGATCCTCCCTATGTGTCCTGCCCCTACGAGCCCCAAGGTCTTATTAAAAAGCTCGCGGCCCTGAAGTTTCTTCTTTTCCCATTTACCCTCCTTAAGGGAGGCAGTGGCCTGGGGGATATTGCGGGAAAGGGCAAGCATCATGGCAATGGCGTGCTCTGCAGTGGTTATGGTGTTGCCCTCTGGCGCGTTCATGACAACAATACCGCGTTTGCTGGCTGCCTCTATGTCAACATTGTCAAGTCCAATACCTGCCCGTCCAATCACCTTGAGCCTGTCTGCTGCACTGATTACGTCCTCTGTCACTTTTGTGGCACTTCTAATCACCAGCGCATCGTACTGCCCTATGATGCCCACTAGCTCCTCGTGGGTGAGGCCTGTGTTTACATCAACTTCGATTCCCGGGGTCTCTTGAAAAATCTGTACCCCCACATCACTAAGATTGTCGCTTACTAACACTCTCATGGTCATGTTTTGCCCCCTGAGGTTTTTGGGTTTAGGGTCTGGGGTTCACGGTTAGAGGATATACCCTTTTCCGAAGCCTGAGACTATCTTAAAGATCGGAGAGATTTTTGTAAAGGCGTGAAAAAGGCTGTGGTGGGCGCGGGGGCAATTTTTACTTTATGCTTCTCCAAGGCCTCCAGCATGTCTTCAAAGTCTTGTGGCATCTCACTCATGATCTGGCCCTTTCCCACTTGGATGCATCTGTCTCCCAGATCTCTTTTTGATCTTTGCAATATCCTCCCTAATAGACATTAGGGCCGAAAGGCGTGCCTGGGGCGTCTTCCTCTGCCAGAATTCCAGATCCCATTGTTCTGCCTCTTCAAAATTTGCGGCAATATTTCCAACGATCCTCTTCCTTCGTTCTATTGCCCTTTCCCTGGTACCCATAGTATTACCTCTATAGTTTCTCCTCAGCTTCCTTCCTCCCTCTGAGCAATAATCAATCCATCACCCCGCCCAGTTGATACAAACGCTTTCTTTGTGCTAAATCTTGGCCCCGTTGCCCCTCAGCCTACCTCTTCCCGGCTGCCTAGGACCCACGAGGAACACCATGGCCTTTTCGGCAGATAACGCATCCTATATTCCTATGTAGAGAACTATATGTTTCATATTGAAAATTTTTCATACTATTGAAAAATAGTCACGA
>Ga0164318_10007977_pt1 | contig 10269 bp, 9 predicted proteins | sample GuaBasSedimGuay9_FD_113734 | JGI IMG/M metagenome (GOLD analysis project Ga0164318, IMG submission 113734) | Subseafloor sediment microbial communities from Guaymas Basin, Gulf of California, Mexico - Guay9, Core 4571-4, 0-3 cm | ecosystem: Environmental > Aquatic > Marine > Hydrothermal vents >...
AGTATCGGTTCCAGTTTTCCTTTGCATATTTTTTTATAAAAAGCCGATTGCATACTCTTCAAATCGATATTGGCGGCATCGATTATCGGAAGAAGCTCCTGCAATGGTTTTGCATTTATATAACCGTTGCTGACAAGAACATTTTTGAGATTGTTTTCCCTGATAATCTGTCCCACATCTTTTAGATATTCAAACCATATCAATGGTTCGGTATATGTATAGGCGATTCCTATGGAACCGTTCCTCCCGGCCAGTTTGACCATATCATGAGGTGCTACAAAGCGGGTGGGGACACGCCCCTGCGAAATCTCCCAGTTCTGGCAGTTGAGACATTTGAGATTACACCCATTTGGTCCTGTCGAAAATATTGTCTTCCCGGGATAAAAATGGTAGAGCGGTTTTTTTTCAACCGGATCATAGCTGGCACTGACCAGTTCTCCATAATTGTCCACCATTAGCGTGCCATGTCGATTAAAGCGCGAGCCGCATATACCTACCTTGCCCTCAGTCAAGATGCATTCGGCGGGACACAGATGACATCTTACTTTATCGCCACCAAGATTTTCCGAATATGCCGCTTCAACCAGCATGGCCGCTTTTACCTCCGCCATTGACAATATATTTTACGGCCTCATGCAGGTTTTCGGTGATTTTTTCCGGGCCAAGCATATACTGGCTTTGAAGGTATTTTTCTTCCTGTCTGCCGTAGCCGGTTCTGACCAGTAATCCGCGCCCGCCGGTAACGGCGGCCAGATGAACATCTGTAAGTTTATCACCGATAACAACAGATTTTGACGGATTGATATTATGCCGTCGACAGGCTTCTTCAACCATTCCAGGCGCCGGCTTGCGGCAATCGCATGACACTGCGTACTCAGGTACACTACCCTTGATGTAATGCGGACAGTACAGGACATCATCGAGAGGGGCGTTCTCGGAAGCAAAAATATCAATCATTTTTTCATTGACACGATGGACTGTATCCTCGTCATAATAACCGCGCGCGACACCGGATTGGTTAGTAAGAACCACCACCTTATATCCGGCTTTTCTGGCACGCCGAACAGCATCGATGGCACCGGATTCCGGCTCCACATCGTCGGGATCATCGAGATATCCCTTTTCTTTTAAGAGCGTCCCGTCACGATCCACAAAAATTGCTTTACACCCCTTTTCTTCTGCATTTATTTTCTCGATTATTTCTTTTAAGACATCATCCACGGCGATTCTTTCGAAGCAGTACCGGCGGTCTCGATAACAGATTCGTTTTCCATGCAACGAACACGGCCGGCAAGGTTCATCAACCTGCATGATCGTGTCATTTCTTCCCCTCGGCGCAAATCCGAGAGTCGGGTGAGTCGGCCCGAACAGCGCAATAACCGGGGTTCCCACGGCCGATCCTATATGCAACAGGCCCGAGTCGTTGCATACCAGCAAATCTGTCGCGGCAATTATTTTTGTGAGCCGGTTAAGATCGCTGTTGACGAATATTTTCAATCTTTCGCGTGGTATCTCATCGCGAAGCGATTCCATTTGTTCATCGATATCCGCCAATAATAAAACGACGTTGGCCGGTGTCTGTTTAAAGGTTTCAACCGCCAATTGCCGGAAGCGATCAGGCGGCCATTGTTTGGGCGGATACGAGGCGCCGGGAGCTATGGCAATAATCGGTAGTGCCTCGCCAAAGTCCAGATCAATAAGGTCTTCGGGACGAAGCGATATCACCGGCCGCCGGGCATAAACCCTCCCCCCCGTTTTCACAACAGCCTCGTTATACAAATCAATGGTATGCGGCGGATCGGGATTTATTTTATTCAATTTTACTGCCGCCCAACGCTGAAACCGGCGTTTGGGATATTGCACCCTGACACCGGCGGCGATATGTTTGCTTAGATACTGGGAACGGATATTACCGTGTAAATCAACAACAATGTCAAAACCCATTTTATCAAGATATTCCCCCATCAGGAAGAGATCCCGAACTGATGCATCGGCAGGGAATTCAAGGACCTCATCTACTCCGGTAAACATCGAGGCCAGGCCGGCCAGGTATGATCGTGTAAGAAGGGATATTTTTGCACCCGGATTGGACAATTTTAGATTAAGGATGGCCGGTGAGGTCAGAACGACATCGCCGATCGCCCCCAGTCGGATAACAAGTATTTGTTTCATGGTATCAGATAAAATACACTATGCCCAGAATCCCCATCAAAATACAATATATTCCGAAATATTTGAATTTGCCTTTTCTAATGAGATCCAGCAAAAGATATACGGCAAACAGGCCTGATAGAAATGCCACCACTGCGCCCACAAGATAATGGCTGATGAGGCTTTTATCGACCGCAACAATCTCTTTTGCCTGAAAAATAATGGCGCCGATTATTGCCGGGATGGACAGGAGGAATGAATATTCCGCCGCTTCTATCGGTTTTACACCTGTAAATAACCCGGCGGAGATAGTCATTCCGGACCGTGATATCCCGGGGAGGATGGCAAGTGCCTGGGCGAAGCCTATCAGAAGCGAACGCGGTGCATCGATTTTTCCTAATCCCTTTTCAAAGGCGGCCGTCAGGATCAGTATAATTCCGGTTACGACCAGAAAAATGGCGGCGGCCAGAGGGGCACTAAATGCCGATTCGATCTGATCCTTAAATATCAGGGCAATTATGACTGCCGGTATCATACCAAGAATCAGGTAAAGAATCATTTTCCTTTCGGCCATTAGCGACGGCGTATAAATGGCTTGAACCAATCTTAAGACTCTTTTACGGAAATATATCAAAACCGACATGAGAGTTCCGAAATGGACCGCCAGTTCGAAGACGATTCCGGACATCTCGGCCCCCAACAGGTACTTCCCCAAAACCAGATGTCCCGAGGAGGAAACCGGCAGAAATTCTGTCAGTCCCTGTATCAATCCCAGGATAATCGTATCAATATAATTCATTATAAAAAGCTCCGGTCATATCCGGAGCTTCAGTTCCTTTCACAGGTAATCCGGAAATTTCTTAGAACATTCTTACATCAAGACCCAGAAAGATGCCGGCATTACCGTCGAGTTGAAACTCACCATACAGATGAAAATCCTGATTAAGTTCAAACTTGGTACCGATATTAAAACCGCCCTGGAAATCGGTATCCGAATTATCAGTCAGATCGTTACTGATCCGTTCCATCCTGACATTCAAACGTGCATAAGGCACTATTTTATGCCCGCTGTTGAACCGATAAGGAATTGAACCGATCAGGTTGCCACCCAGTTGAAAGACAGGGGTATTTTCATAAGCGACATATTCCATAAAAGCACCTGCCGCTAGATCGAAGGGATTATTGTGCAGCGTATCGTAATAATCCATGATCTCGTACTTGAAATCTGCGCCGAGAAATATTTCCGGGTCGCTGTTTTCAACGTCGGCATCGGCAAAGCCCAGTTTGATTCGAATGTCGGTATATTCGGCCAATCCATATGTAAATGATCCGAAGATACCTGCCGCGTTATCGCCGAAACCGACAAAAGCGCCGATATAACCGATCCCGGCCCCGACCGCATCGGCCGTGGTCAGGTTACCGCTTACCAGCCCTGCCGAGTCTTTAGCCGTTACCGTCGAACAGCCAAGTATCAATATAATTGCGAAAATCGTAGCGGCTATTTTCATAGTCATGTTACTCCTCCGTGTATTAATTATATTCCATTAACCGGTTAATGATATCTCTCCCCTAAAACTATGTCAACAAAAAATCATACAATCCTGTTATTAACAGGTTGCATACTTTGATTTTATATTGACAATAAAAGCGGCGTCCTTTTATACTCATATAATACAGGAACGATGCATGATTGCTATTACAGAGAATATAAATGATCATTCCATTTGGAGATAGAAGATATGAGTGGAGATAGGCAGCGATGGGGCACCAAAATCGGGGTCGTCCTAGCCGTGGCCGGCTCTGCGGTCGGTCTTGGGAATTTCCTTCGATTCCCGGTTCAAGCGGGCAAATACGGCGAGGGCGCCTTCATGATTCCCTATTTGATAGCACTGGTGCTGGTGGGTATTCCGCTAATGTGGGTGGAATGGACTGCCGGACGATACGGAGGTGGGCGAGGACATTCGACGGCTCCAGGGATCTATGATTCCCTCTGGAAAAAAAGCCGTTTTGTGAAGTACCTCGGTATCGGCGGGATATTCGGACCGTTCCTGATATACATGTATTATGTTTATATCGAGTCGTGGTGCCTTGCTTACGCCTACTATTCGCTGACCGGCCAGTTGTCGAATATAACCTCGAGCCAGGGATTTATTGATTTCCTGAGCAATTACCAGGGGCTGAGCGATGCCGGTTTTGTGAGTGGAACTGTTCCCGGCTTTGTCTTTTTCCTAATAACCTTTCTCCTTAATATGACAGTGATATATTTCGGTATTCGCGGCGGTATAGAAAAGCTTTGCAATATCGCCATGCCCTTGCTGTTAATATTCGGTGTGCTGCTGGCGATCCGGGTGATTACTCTTTTTGCGCCCGACCCGCTGCATCCCGACTGGAGCTCCATAAACGGTCTTGGCTTTATCTGGAACACCGACCTGTCGGCGCTGAAATCTCCCAAAGTATGGGTGGCCGCCACCGGCCAGATATTTTTCACGCTGTCGGTGGGCATGGGAGTAATACTGACATATTCGAGTTATCTCAGGAAAAAGGATGATATCGCCCTGTCGGGACTGGCGGCGGCCTCGACCAATGAATTTGCCGAGGTTATTGTCGCGGGCGCCATTGTCATCCCGGCCGCCTTTATATTTTTTGGACCGGGTGAGATTGTCGAAATAGCAAATTCCGGGGCATTCAATCTCGGTTTTGTGACCATGCCTCAAATTTTCAATAAGATACCGCTGGGAGCGATGCTCTGTTTCCTCTGGTTTTTCATGCTCTTTCTGGCGGGAATCACTTCCTCGATATCGATTGTCCAGCCGTCAATCGCTTTTATGGAAGACGAATTCAAGATCAAACGCCAGAAGGCAGTTAAGATATTCGGAGTAGTTGCTTTTGTACTCTGTCAGCCGGCCCTGTGGTTTTTGCATCGCGGGGTGCTCGATGATCTCGATTTCTGGGGCGCCAATTTCGTCATTGTTGTCGGCGCCACCATCGAGATAATACTGCTGGCCTGGATATTCGGTATCAATAAGGCGTGGGACGAATTGCACCTTGGAGCCAAATTAAGAGTCCCCGTAATTTTCAAATTCATTACCAAGTATATTACGCCGACCTTGCTGTTGGCCCTGTTGATCTGGTTTTTTGTGGAGGACTGGCTGGACATAATCACCATGAAGGGTGTCCCGCCCGAAAATATCCCCTATGTACTGGGTATCAGACTGGTGCTGGTGGGAATATTGCTGTTTCTCGCTATCATGGTATGGATTGCATGGAAACGTCATAAATCAGAAGACAAAGCGAAGGATTTATAATATATGACGACAGGCGGATGGATATTCATGCTTCTGACCTGGGGCATTATCATAACTATCCTGATTGCATGTTATAGCAGGATCATGTCTGATCATGATAATGAACCGGATCGGGACGATTACAAGATATTAGATTAATACCTTAGTAAATACTGTAGCGGCTCATTCGATCCCGGAGTGTATTTCGGGAAATTCCAAGAATTTCCGAGGTCTTGACCTGATTGGATCCAAAGTGTTTCAGGCAGGATGCAATCAGGGCCTTCTCCAGTGCCGACTCCAGGAAATAATATATTTTGCCGGGCGAATTATTGATCAGTTTGGGCAAAACCGGATCGATTATTTTGCCGAACATCTCGGTGTAGTCATCCTGAAGATTATCCAGGTCTATTTCTATTTTGGCATCGAGCTCCGAAAACACCGGGAAGTCATCCGGCTGTAAAATATTCGATTTCGTCATGACACAGGCGGTATGGACATTGTTCTCAAGCTCACGGACATTCCCCGGCCATGAGTATTTATTCAACATTGCCAATGCCTTTGGCGAAATGCCGGTGATTTCTTTATCCAGTAATTGGGAGAATCGTTTAACAAAATGGTCGGCGAGCAGGGGGATATCGTTTCTACGTTCTCGGAGAGGTGGAATAAATATTGAGACTACTTTAAGGCGATAAAACAGATCGACCCTGAAAGAGCCTTCTTTCATGCACTGCACCAGCGATTTATTGGTGGCCGCGACCACCCTGACATCTACTTCTATGGTCTCGTTGCCGCCGACACGCTCAAATTTCTTCTCCTGCAGCACCCTCAGCAGTTTGGACTGCGTGAGCATGGACATATCCGCGATCTCATCGAGAAAGATGGTTCCCTGATCGGCCTGTTCAAACTTACCCAGCCGCTTGAAATAGGCCCCGGTAAAGGCACCCTTTTCGTGACCGAATAATTCCGATTCAAGAAGAGTCTCTGCCAGCGCGGCGCAGTTCACCGATAGAAACGGTTTTGATCGACGGAGCGAGTTACGGTGAATAGCACGGGCAATCAGTTCTTTACCGGTCCCCGACTCGCCGAATATCAGGACAGCGGCATCGGTCTTGGCGACCTGTCCGACCAACTTGGCGATCTCGACAATCTCGGAGGACTGCCCTATAATTTCATCTATTTCATGTATATCGGCTTCATTGGGATGAACGTATGCCTTTGTCCGCACGCCTTTAAAACCGCATGCCTTATTGACAGTGTCGATCAATTTTTGAATTTCAAACGGCTTGGTTAAATATTCGAATGCCCCTTCCCCCATTGCTTCCATGGCATTACCGGTGGAAACAAAACCTGATATCATGATTATCGGAATGTGGATATCATGCAACTTGACCTGTTTGAGAACCTCCAGGCCCGATAATCCCGGAAGGTTGACATCGAGAAGGACAGCATCAATATCCTTATGATCTTTGATAAACTCAACGACTCTCTGGCCGTCCTCGAGGAAATAAAAACGGAAACGATCGGGATCGAAAAGGTTGGATAGTGATTTTGATACTTCCCGATCATCATCGACGATAAGTATATTTTTCATAGATGCCTGTTTATCCTGTATAATTATTATACATCAGCAACCATATTGTCTCTTAACAGGTATCGGTTTTTGATAGGAATTATTTAGGGCTTGAGCGTTTAAATCTGCGTAAATTCAGCCTTTAGAGAGATATTAACGGCCGAAAATACCGATCACTCCTCTTCCTCGATAAGGAAATTTACCACCGAGGTAGTAAGGAAAAAATTGACCAGCATGTCGATCACCAGGCCGACCGCCAGGACATAAAAAATAAGCTCCGGTGTAAATTTGTCCACGATGACAGTGGACTTTCCTGACAGGTAAGAAGTCGGAACTGTAAAAAGATACGGTATCAGGGCAAGGAAAAAAGTGAAAATTGGAAACCTGAAAAACAATGATAGGGATGTCTTAAAGGCTTTCAGTATATTGTTTTTATATACTACTATCGATGGAACGGCATAAATAAAGAGTGCGTAAACAGCCACCGCAAGCAGCCTTAAAAGAGTCTCAAAGGCTATAATACGCCTTGGTGATCCGATTAATTGACCGGCAAACAGTTCCGGCAAAAGCGTATTTATAACGATAATGACGGCTGTGACAAGCGTCCATGCCACCGCCAGTTGCGGCCATCGATATAAAACAGCCCTGAAATCAAGAGAATCGTCTTTGCGGGCATGGAAATACCTCATAAACAGCATCGATGCCCATCCGATGGCAAACCCCTCGAATAGAATTCCAAGAACCAGTTTCCCCCATTGAAACACAAAAGGCAGTGCGATATATAAACCGGGATATTGAGAGAATATGGCGGCATTTTTTTCACCCAGAAGTCCCACCAGCGGGGATAAAATCGGGTAAACATACGGATTGACATACGAACGAAAAATGAGCAGAACGATAAATTGCATTATTGCCAAAAGAAAAAAGGGCGGCCATAATTTGAATCTGAATATCGCCTTAAGAGCCGCGGCATACAGACCGATCAAACGGTTAATCCCGGGTATAAATCCCAATCCACACCTCGATTCAATTTACGGCGATATCAGTCCCGTCGGGCCAGGTCCCGACAGCGTGGTCGCCGAAACAACATTCGACGCCGCTGTCAATCCTGTCTTGTCATAGACGTATATAATATAAAAATACTCCATCCCGGCTGTAAGCTCTTCATCAGTATATGTAATTGTTGCCCGGCTCTCGATCACGGTAATTGGATCAGTATTGTTGGTTACACCCCCATTCGAACCGCGGTATACCTGATAGGCGGCAAAATCATTGTCGATCGATTGCGACCAGTTCAACCTTATCTCAGACGAAGAAACAGTCATTGCCACCAGTGTAACCGGTGTCGGGGGATTGGATATATTCAACAAAGCAGGAGCGTTAACCACCGCGGCATTATTACCGGCGGCATCAATAAATCCGCCCGAGACTTCCCCATCGACCAGCTCCAGGCCGGCCGGAATCTCGTAGTTGCGAGAATAAATATATATATCACCGGCGGGATTGCTCAGCCCTTCATTATAAGCAAGCGTCAGGGCGCTCTGTCCCGGGAACGAAATTCGCCCCTCCCCTCCGTTCTCGGATGTTCTTACATAGAAATTAATAAAATCCCCGGCTGAAAAGGTCTCACCGATCGGAGTGTAATAAACCGAGTCGATATGAGTCTCTGTGTCGAGAATAATGCTGTCGGAAACGGCTTCAGCTATTCCCGTCTCCGAACCGTCAGCAAACCGGAAACGTGCATAGATATGTTTGGTATCATCTCCGGCAGATAGCTCGAAACTTACAATCGAAGCGTAACTCCGCCAAACGGCATCGGCGAAAAGAGGGTCTTCGCTTACCTGCATCAGGCTTGCAATCACCGGAACAATGAATGTAATGCTTACATTTCGGGACGAGGTATATTCATCACCGTTATTTATGGTCGCCGACAAAAGCCCCGGCGAGGTGGCAACCGGGTCCGATTTATATCCTTCGAGACCATCGGGCATAACCGCCGCCACCATGAAATAATATTGACGCCCATTGACCAGTCCGGTAATTGTAGATGAAAAAATGGACGTGTTTTCCCAGAGAATTCCGCCGTCCTCAAGAGAGTCGGTGTAATAGACATTAAATGACATGTTTGCAACCGTGTCGGCGATCTCCCATGTGATCATTATACTCTCGGAGAGATGCAAGGCGGTAACGGAAAGCGGCACCGGGGGTGCTTCGGGAAGAGAAAATTCGAGACCTTCCGTTTCGATATAGCGGTCGCAGCCGCCAGTCAGAAGCGCCAAAATAACTACCAATATAATAATATTTCTCATGTCCTTATCTCCCCGCCTAAAAACGATGGCTGAGCATCACCAGGCCGCCGCCCTGTTGCATGTCAGGCACCAGTGTAATACTGTTTGTCGGTATTTCCGCGCCGTGTTCAGGGAAGAAGAAAAGCGCATCGATAAAGTTAAGCCCCCACACGGCAATTGCGGCGCCGATCGTGATCCGCCTGAGTGTCTCGGCATCATAGGCATCCTTTCTGGCATCCGCCAGAACAGGATAAAACTGTTCTTTTTCCAAAAATGAGGTCATACTATTGTATTTGTCCTCGTATTCATCGTAAGTATCCGCCTTGTCATTGTAGTCATGATCGGCAATTAAAAACGAAGCGGCCGCTCCAAGGGTCAATACGAAGAATACCCCGCCCTTGGCTTTCTGATCAGTGTATGCCTGTCCCCAGCCGGGAATAAAGAAGGAACGCGCGGCTGACTTGAAACGAGTCTTGGGTCTCAGTGCGACACTGAGGCTTCGAGGTTCCCCTGCCCGGATGAACAGCGACGATTTATAGGTTTCATATCCGTCCTTTTTAATATCGACCTTATAATGTCCTTCCAGCGCCTGGACAAAATTTACCGGCGTAATGCCGGAGACTATTTTTTCCCCGGTAAGAATGACTTCAGCGCCGGCAGGATTGGAGATGACGGATAAACCGTTCACGGTTTGTTGCGCATAGACAGGTGCGGTAATCAATAATAAAATAATGACGGCCAAGATCCCTTTGGACAGCATAATAGATCTCACTTCCCTGTTAGTTGTCAATTAATAATTAAAGATAAATTATTTTAAAACTCAATTCAACAAATAAAAAAAGCCGCATCAACCTGATGCGGCTCAGGGTGTTGACAAAATAGTCAACGCCCTTTTTTTATTCTTGTCTTTATATTCTCAATGTACTATATGTTTTTTAAAGCTGATTTAGAATAATGGTGGATTGAAATATGTTTC